>ERZ772917.984-NODE-984-length-18343-cov-132.036253_pt1 | contig 18343 bp, 15 predicted proteins | sample MGYA00511187_ERZ772917 | MGnify/ENA primary metagenome ERZ772917 (study PRJEB29015, sample SAMEA2737925) | human oral metagenome | biome: human oral; feature: human-associated habitat; material: dental | place: China | collected 2012 ... | reverse complement strand
GCTTCGGCATCCGCAAGGGCACGACGACGGCGCTCGTGGGCGAGTCCGGTTCGGGTAAGTCCACGGTCGCCAACATCATCCTCAACCTCATCGACCCGACCTCCGGCAAGGTGTTCCACGAGGGAGTGGACCTGTCCACCCTGGGGCCCCAGGAGCTCTTCGCCCTGCGGCGCATCATGCAACCGGTCTTCCAGAACCCCTACGGCTCCCTGGACCCGATGTACTCGATCTTCCGCGTCGTCGAGGAGCCGCTGCGGGTCCATGGCATCGGCACCGCCAAGGAGCGCGAGGCGCGCGTCGCCGAATTACTCGACATGGTCTCTCTGCCGCGCTCGGTCATGCGCCGCTACCCCCATGAGCTCTCCGGCGGACAGCGCCAGCGCGTCGCCATCGCCCGCGCCCTGGCCCTCAAGCCCGAGATCGTCGTTCTCGACGAGGCGGTCTCCGCCCTCGACGTGCTGGTCCAGGCCCAGATCCTGCGCCTGCTGTCCGACCTGCAGGCCGAGCTGGAGCTGACCTACCTGTTCATCACCCACGACCTGGCCGTCGTGCGCCAGATCGCCGACGACGTCGTCGTCATGGAGCACGGGCGGATCGTGGAGGCGGGAGCGGCCGACGAGCTCTTCGCCCATCCGCGCCAGGACTACACCCGCGAGCTCATCCGGGCCGTCCCCGGAGCCGGCGTCGACCTCTACAGTGATGAGACAGCGGACGAAATGGTGGACAAGGCGGCGGATAAGACGGTGGAGGAGTGAGGACCGGGCATGATGTGCCCGTGCCCACCGTCGTCATTCGCTCCCTGCCGGCCCGCCTCGGTACCGCCCTCATCGGCCTCGCCGCGGCGGCGATGGCCCTGACGATCGGGCTCGCCGACGGCGCGGCGCACGGGCTGCGCGCCATGGTCTGGGCCGGCCTGCTCGTCTTCCTCACCTGGCTGCTGTGGTGGGCCCCGCAGATCACCCTGAGCCCACAGGCCCTCACCATCCGCAATGCCTGGCGCACCCACGTGCTGGGCTGGGACGAGGTCGAGTTGTGCCGGACCCGCTGGGGCCTGTCCGTCATCACGCGAGACGACGTCGAGGTGAAGGCCTCGGCCGCGCCCCGCCGCGGCGGCATGTCCGAGTCCTTCCGACGCCGTCAGGTCCTGCGCGAGCAGCAGGAGCGGCGCGACGGGCTGCGGAGCGCCGAGCCGGTCGAGGCGGTGCGTCCGGAGTACCTGGCGGGGGAGGGGACCCACCGAACCAACCTCGACGCCGGCGACGCAGGGACCCTCATCCAGGCTTACGCCGAGCAGGTGCGCAGCCGCTGCGGCGAGGCCGCCGACGATACGACTCCTGATGCGGCGACCGGCGTGACCAGCAGCCTCAACCGGCCGGTCGCCGTTGTTGCCGGAGTGCTCGGCGTCGTGCTCGTGGCTGTCACCGTGCTCCTGTGACGGCTCCTGCGGTGTGACGTCCTGCGACGCGATCGTGAGTGGGCGCACAGGCACTGTGTCGGCCCTGCCATGGCAGGTCAGGACCGCCGTCCTCTAGTCTTTCCCTGTTTCGTGCCCTGTGGTCGGCGCCCTGATCGGTTCCCGGCCCACGGCGTCCCCCACCGGAAGAAGTGCCCCCTATGAGCGTGCGCCAGGACCTGCGCAACGTCGCCATCGTCGCCCACGTCGACCACGGCAAGACCACCCTCGTCGACGCGATGCTGTGGGAGGCCGGTGCCTTCGGCACCCGTGCGACGGAGGAGAACACGGCCGAGCGCGTCATGGACTCCGGCGAGCTGGAGCGTGAGAAGGGCATCACGATCCTCGCGAAGAACACGGCGGTGCACTACGCCGGGCCGGCCGCCGTCGCCGCGGGCCTGAGCGAGGGCCTGACCATCAACGTCATCGACACCCCCGGTCACGCTGACTTCGGCGGTGAGGTCGAGCGCGGCCTGTCCATGGTCGACGGCGTCGTCCTCCTCGTTGACGCCTCCGAGGGGCCGCTGCCCCAGACCCGCTTCGTCCTGCGCAAGGCCCTGGCCGCCAACCTGCCGGTCATCGTCGTCGTCAACAAGGTGGACCGCCCCGACTCGCGCATCGGCGAGGTCGTGGAGGAGACCACCGACCTGCTGCTCGCCCTCGCCTCCGACCTGACCGACGAGCACCCCGACATCGACCTCGACGCCGTCCTGGACGTCCCCGTCGTCTACGCCTCGGCCAAGGCCCGTCGCGCCGACACCGTCCAGCCGGACGACGGCGCCCTGCCCGCCAACGCGGACCTGGAGCCGCTCTTCCGCACCATCATCGAGCGGATCCCCGGCCCCTCCTACGACGAGGGGGCCCCCCTCCAGGCGCACGTGACGAACCTCGACGCCTCTCCCTTCCTGGGCCGCCTGGCCCTGCTGCGTATCCACAACGGCACCCTGCGCAAGGGGCAGACCGTCGCCTGGGCCCGCCACGACGGCTCGCTCACCAGCGCCCGCGTCTCCGAGCTGCTCGTCACCGAGGGGCTGGACCGCAAGCCCGCAGCGGAGGCGCACGCGGGTGACATCGTGGCGGTCGCCGGGATCGAGGACATCACCATCGGTGAGTCCCTCGTGGACCCTGAGGACCCGCGCCCGCTTCCGCTCATCACGGTGGACGACCCGGCGATCTCCATGACCATCGGCATCAACACCTCCCCGATGGCCGGGCGCACGAAGGGGGCGAAGGTCACCGCCCGCCAGGTCAAGGACCGTCTCGACCGTGAGCTCGTCGGCAACGTGTCCCTGCGGGTGCTGCCCACGGACCGGCCCGACGCCTGGGAGGTCCAGGGGCGCGGCGAGCTGGCGCTGGCGATCCTCGTCGAGCAGATGCGTCGTGAGGGCTTCGAGCTCACGGTCGGCAAGCCGCAGGTCGTGACCAAGATGATCGACGGCAAGCGGCACGAGCCCGTCGAGCGCATGACCATCGACGTCCCCGAGGAGCACCTGGGGGCGGTCACCCAGCTCATGGCCGCCCGCAAGGGGCGCATGGAGACCATGACGAACCACGGCACCGGCTGGATCCGCATGGAGTTCCTCATCCCCGCGCGCGGCACCATCGGTCTGCGCACGCAGTTCCTCACCGAGACCCGTGGCACCGGTATCGCCTCCTCCATCGCGGAGGGCTACGAGCCCTGGGCGGGGCAGATCATCTCGCGCACCACCGGCTCGCTCGTCTCCGACCGTGCGGGCGCGGTGACCGCCTACGCGCTTGTGCGGCTGCAGGACCGCGGCACCTTCTTCGTCGAGCCCACGCAGGAGACCTACGAGGGCCAGGTCGTCGGCGAGAACCCCCGCAACGAGGACATGGACGTCAACGTCGTGCGCGAGAAGCAGCAGACCAACATGCGCTCCTCCACCGCCGACTCCTTCGAGGCCCTCACCCCGCCGCGCCGCCTCACCCTCGAGGAGAGCCTTGAGTTCGCGGCCGAGGACGAGTGCGTCGAGGTCACGCCTGAGGCCGTGAGGATCCGCAAGATCATCCTCGACACTCAGGAGCGCTTCAAGGACGCGGCCCGTCGACGCCGCGCCGATGCCTGAGCCACCCACCACCTCCACTGCACAACTCCAGGAAAGACGCATGGACAGCACCTCTACCCCCGTCCCGGCGGGTGACGACACTGTCGATCTCACGGCTGAGGCCGTGGTGGCCGGTGACGAGGCCGTGGAGCAGGCTTCAGAGGCCATGGAGCCTGCGGCTGCCGAGACGGTCAGGCTCACGTCGGAGGATGTGGCCCAGGCCGTGGCTGCTGCCCAGGACGTCGAGCCCGTGGCTGAGGCCGCGGAGCAGGTTGCGACACCGGTTGAGCCCGTGGTGGCTGACGAGACCGCCGAGCCCGTGGCTGAGGCCGCGGAGCAGGCCACGACACCGGTTGAGCCCGTGGTGGCTGACGAGACCGCCGAGCCCGTGGCGGAGCCCGCGGAGCAGGTCGCGACACCGGTTGAGCCCGTGGTGGCTGACGAGACCGCCGCACCTGAGGCAGAGCCCGCGGCTGAGGATGCTGGCGAGTCCTGCCCCGAGGGCGGCGAGTCCGTGATGGCAGGCGATGTCACGGTCAATCTTGCGGCCGAGACCGCGGCGGCCTGTGATGACGCCGCCGAGGAGGCCCCGGAGGCGGTTGAGTCTGCGGATGGCGACGACACCGTTGAGCCTGCGGCAGAGACTGTGGCGGAGGCCGCGGAGACGGCCGAGGCCATCGAGCCTGCGGTTACGGAGGAGGCCGCGGAGACGACCGAGGCCACGGAGCAGGCTCCGGTGGTCGTGGAGCCTGTGACTGCTGAGACGGTCAGGCTCACGTCGGAGGCTGTGGCCCAGGCTGTGGCGGCTTGCCAGGACGTCGAGCCTGCGGATGGCGACGACACCGTTGAGTGCGCGGATGGCGACGAAACCGTTGAGCCTGAGCCTGAGGCCGTGGCAGCCGGTGAGGACGTTGCTCCGGAGGCGGTTGAGCCCGTCGTGGCTCATGAGACGGTCAGGCTCACGTCGGAGGATGTGGCCCAGGCTGTGGCAGCGTGCCAGGACTCCGAGCCTGTGGCGGAGGCCGAGCCCGCCGAGCCCGCCGAGCCTGCGTCGGAGTCCGTCGCTGAGCCCACGGTGGCGGACGAGCCTCTTCCCGCATCGATCGCGCCTGCCGCTGCGGCCCCCGAACCGCTTCCGGCGTCGATCGAGCCTGCCGTTGCGGCCCCTGGAGTCCTTCCGGCCTCCATCGCTCCCACCGTCGCGGCCCCCGAGCCGCTTCCGGCCTCCATCGAGCCCGCCGTTGCTGTGGCGCCCGTGGACGCCCCTGCCGACCACGCGACCCTGCCCGCGGTGGCAGCAGACGTCCCCTCCAGTGCCGCCCCGGTGGTCGCCGTCGAGCCCGCCTCCCGCGGCCGACGCCGCCTGGGCACCCTCCTGGGCGTGGGCGCGGGACTCCTTCTCCTCCTGTGGGGCGGCACCGCCGCAGCCACCACCCAGCACATCTTCTCCGGCTCCACCGTCTCCGGCGTCGACGTCGGCGGCATGAGCACGGAGCAGGCCCAGCAGGCCGTCACCGACGCCCTCTCCGCCCAGCTCGACGAGGCCGTCACCGTCTCCGTCCCCGGCGGCGACCACGCCGTCACCGACACGCTCGTTCCCGCGCAGTCCGGCGTGAGCCTCGACGCCGCCGCCAGCGTCGACGCCCTCACGTCCTTCACGCTCAACCCCGTGACCATCATCGACCGCCTCACCGGCACCGAGGTCCAGGCGGTGACCGCTGTCGACACCGAGGCCCTCACCGCAGCCCTCAACAGCAGGCTCTCCACCCTCTCCCAGGGCACCATCGACGCCACCGTCACCCTCGACGGCACGACGCCCGTGCTCACCCCCGCCGTGGCCGGCACCGGCGTCGACGTCGCCGCCTCCGTCGACAGGCTGCGCTCCGGCTGGCCGCTGGGTCAGCAGACCGTCGAGCTCGTCTCCGGGACGACCGAGCCCGCGGTCACCGACGCCGAGGCCCAGGCCCTCATCGACGACGTCCTCACCCCGCTGCTCGCCTCCGACATCACCGTCACGGCGGCCGGCACCGAGGTGGCCGCCAAGGCCCAGGCCGATGCCGTCCTCACCCCCGCCGACATCGCCTCCACCGTGAGCATCGTCAATGAGGCGGGCACGCTGTCGGCGCATCTCGACCCCACCCTCCTGCATGACGCCGTCGTGGAGGACATGGGCTCCGCCGTCGAGACCGCCCCCGCTGACGCCACCTTCACCATTGAGGGCTCCGCCGCAGGCACCCCCGTCTTCGTCCCCGGCAACTCCGGCGTCGGCATCGACTCCGAGGCCCTCGCCACCGCCGTCCTGGAGGCTCGCGACGGCCAGCGCCGGGTCACCCTGCCCGTGACCGTCACCGAGCCGGACCACAACGAGCCCGAGGCCCAGTGGGGCATCACCCAGGTCGTCGGCGAGTACGCCACCCCCTTCTACTACGACCCCGTGCGCACCCAGAACCTCACCGCCGGGACCGCCGCCATCAACGGCACCGTGGTCATGCCCGGAGAGACCTTCTCCCTCACCGAGGCCCTGGGGCCCGTCGACGCCGAGCACGGCTTCGCCGCCGCCGGGGTCTACACCAACGGCGTGCACTCCAACGCCATGGGAGGCGGCCTGTCCCAGGTGGCCACGACCGTCTTCAACGCCGGTTTCGAGGCCGGCATGGACGACGTCGAGCACCACCCCCACTCGGTGTGGTTCACCCGCTACCCGGCCGGACGTGAGGCCACGCTGTGGACCGGCGTGCTCGACGTCAAGTGGACGAACTCCACCCCCTACGCCGTCCTCGTCAACGCCTGGGTCTCCGACGGCGAGGTCCACGTGCGCCTGTGGTCCACCCACTACTACGACGTCAGCATCTCCTCCAGCGAGCACACCGCCTACCGTCCGGTGCGCACCGAGACCTCCAACGCCCCCGGCTGCGAGCCCTACGAGGGCGGCCAGGCCGGATTCGACGTCACCGTCACCCGTAGCCGCACCGCCCCCGACGGCACCAGGCCCGCCGACGACGTGCTCACCACCTCCTACGCGGCCGACAACGCCCTGGTGTGCACCTCCTAGGCGTGAGCGCCCGCCTCCACGCGCGCCTGGCGTCACGCCGCAGCCGCTGCCCCGGCGGGTGCCCAGCGCCACCACAGCGCGCTCTTGGACTCGCTGACGTCCGAGAACATACTTGCGCTAGACAGTGCCGCCCGGCGGCGACCGGCCCGAGGAACCAGGAGGATGCATGACCTACGTCATCGCCCAGCCCTGTGTCGACGTCAAGGACAGGGCCTGCGTGGACGAGTGCCCCGTCGACTGCATCTACGAGGGTGAACGCACTCTCTACATCAACGCCGACGAGTGCGTCGACTGCGGTGCCTGCGAGCCCGTCTGCCCCACCGAGGCGATCTTCTACGAGGACGACGTCCCCGACGAGTGGGCCGACTACACCCGCGCCAACATCGACTTCTTCAACCTCAAGGGGCTCGGCTCGCCCGGCGGCGCCCAGCGCGTGGGACCCGTCGACTACGACGACCCCATGATCGCCGCCCTGCCGCCGCAGAACGAGGAGTGGAAGGCCGCCAACCTCTGAGCAGCCTCTGCGGGCCGTTCCGGCCGGTGACCGGCTCGGACGCGGTCGGGCCCGCTGGGTGACAATCACCCCATGACCTTCACGCCCTGCACGCTGCCGCGGCCCCTGGCCCTGCCCGACTTCCCCTGGAACTCGCTCGCGCCCTACCGCCGGCGTGCGGCTGAGCACCCCGACGGCACGGTCGACCTGTCCATCGGCACCCCGGTCGACCCGACCCCCGCCCTCGCCCGCGAGGCCCTGGCCGCCGCCTCCGACGCACCCGGCTACCCCGCCGCCGTCGGCACACCCGCCCTGCGGGAGGCGATCATCCGCTGGTACGCGCGCCGCCGCGGCGTCACGGGCCTGAGCGATGCCCACGTCCTGCCCACCATCGGCTCCAAGGAGGCCGTCGCCCTGCTGCCCAGCCACCTGGGTGTGCGCCCCGGCGACCTCGTCCTGCACCCGCGGGCCGCCTACCCCACCTACGACGTCGGTGCCCGGCTCGCAGGCGCCACCCCCGTGCCGGTGGACGTCGACGCCGACCCCGCCACCTGGCGGCTGCCCGACGACGGCGCCCCCGTCCTCATCTGGCTCAACAGCCCCGGCAACCCCGACGGGCACGTCCTGTCCGTCGAGCAGCTCGCCCGCATCGTCGCCTGGGCGCGCGAGCGCGGGGCCGTCGTCGCCAGCGACGAGTGCTACGCCGAGCTGGCCTGGGCCGAGCCCTGGAGCACCGTGGGTGTGCCCAGCCTCCTGGACGCGCGCGTGAGCGGCACCCTGCCCGACGGCACCCCCGATCTCACCGGGCTCATCGCCCTGTACTCCCTGTCCAAGCAGTCCAACCTCGCCGGCTACCGGGCCGCCCTCATGGCCGGGGACCCCCAGCTGCTGGCGGCGGTCACCGAGGTGCGCAAGCACTCGGGCCTGCTGCTCGCCGCCCCCGTCATGGCCGCCATGACCGCCGTCCTCGCCGACGACGCCCACGTCGACGCCCAGCGCGAGACCTACCGCCGTCGTCGCACGAGGCTCATCGCGGCCTGTGCCGCCGCGGGGCTGAGCAACGACGAGGACTCGGTCGCCGGCCTGTACCTGTGGCTGCGCGGGCCGGAGCACATGAGTGCCTTCGACCTCGTGGGCGCCTTCGCCGAACTGGGGATCGTCGTCGCCCCGGGCGACTTCTACGGCGAGGCGGGGCACGGGCGCGTGCGCATGAGCCTGACCGACACCGACGAGCGCGTTGACGCCGCCTGCCGCCGCCTGGCCGCCACCGACCTGTTCCGCCGCTGACACCCGGCCGCCTGACGGGCCCGGTCCGCACCCCCGGCCACTGATCTGCCACCCGACCCGAGCCGCTACAGTGACAGGCGGCCCAGCCCCCGGCTCACCCCAGGAGGAACCATGACCGATCTCAATGACGCCGACGGCCCCGGCGTCCTCACCATCGAGGACACCACCCTCGAGCTGCCCCGCACCCACGCCACTGAGGGCTCCGACGGCCTGGGCATCGCCACGCTCCTGGGCTCCACCGGCATGGTCACCCTCGACCCGGGCTTCACCAACACCGCCTCCACCACCTCCCAGATCACCTACATCGACGGCGCCGCCGGCATCCTGCGCTACCGCGGCTACCCCATCGCCGAGCTCGCCCGCTCCTCCAGCTTCATCGAGGTCGCCTACCTGCTCATCAACGGCGAGCTGCCCGACGCCGACACCTTCGAGCGCTTCAGGCGGCGCATCGCCCGCCACCGCCTCCTGCACGAGGACTTCCGCTCCTTCTTCACCTCCTTCCCCTCCTCCGGTCACCCCATGGCGATCCTCCAGGCGGGCATCGCCGGCCTCGCCACCTACTACGAGGACACCCTCAACCCCCACGACCCCTACGAGCGCGAGCTCGCCACCGTGCTGCTGCTGAGCAAGGTGCCGACGATGGTGTCCTACATCGCCCGGCGTGCGATCGGCCTGCCGCTCATGTACCCCGACCCGCGCCGCGGCTACGTCGAGGACTTCCTCCACATGACCTTCGGCATGCCCTACCAGAGCTTCGACATCGACCCGAGCGTCGTGCGGGCCCTGGACATGCTCCTCATCCTGCACGCCGACCACGAGCAGAACTGCTCGACCTCCACGGTGCGGCTCGTCGGCTCCTCGGACGCCAACATGTACGCCTCCGTGGCCGCCGGCGTTGGCGCCCTGTCCGGTCCGTTGCACGGCGGCGCCAACGAGGCGGTGCTGCGCATGCTCGACCGCATCCAGAACGAGGGCATGAGCACCGCCGAGTTCGTCCGCAAGGTCAAGGATCGGGAGGACGGGGTGCGTCTCATGGGCTTCGGCCACCGCGTCTACAAGAGCTACGACCCGCGCGCCGCCCTCGTCAAGGCCACCGCCCACGACGTCCTGTCGCGCCTGGGCTCCGACGACGGCGACCGCAAGCTCGAGATCGCCATGGAGCTCGAGGAGGTCGCCCTCAACGACGAGTACTTCATCTCACGCAACCTCTACCCGAACGTCGACTTCTACACCGGGCTCATCTACCAGGCCATGGGCTTCCCGACGACGATGTTCACGCCCCTGTTCGCCCTGGGGCGCCTGCCGGGGTGGATCGCCCAGTACCGCGAGATGATCGCCGACCCCGCCAAGCGCATCGGGCGCCCGCGCCAGGTGTACACCGGTGAGATCGAGCGCCACTACGTCGCCATGCACCGCCGTGAGCGCGACTCGCACGAGTACCCGGACAGCCGCATGGGCCAGCACACGATCGACCGCGTCAACCGCATCTGACGCCGTCGTCACGTGAGGGGCTCCCGGTGACCGGGAGCCCCTCACGTGGTGGCCGGGTGCGCGGCCAGACGACGTGCGCGGCGGGCCGGGGCGGCCGCGCACGACGGGCCGGGGGCGGTCGCGCGCGACGGGCCGGGGCGGGGCCTCAGGCGCCCGGAAGGGTGATCTCCTTGCCGCCTCGGGGCATCGCCTCGACCGCGCCCGACTGGGAGTTGCGGCGGAACAGGACGTTGGAGGCGCCCGACAGCGCCCGTGCCTCGACGACGCGTGGCTGGCGGAACTGGCCCTGCGGGCCGGGGACGACGCCGCCCGAGGGCAGCAGCGCCACACGCGTGTCCGCGGTGAGGTACAGGCCGGCCTCGACGACGCAGTTGTCGCCCAGCGGGATCCCCAGGCCGGAGTTCGCGCCCAGGAGGCAGCCCTCACCCAGACTCACCCGCTCACGGCCGGGGGGCAGGGTGCCCATCGTCGAGGCGCCCACCCCGATGTCGGAGCCCGCGCCGATGATGACACCGTGGGCGAGCCGCCCCTCGACGAGGGAGCGACCCAGGGTCCCCGCGTTGTAGCTGACGAAGCCGGACTGCATGACGACCGTGCCCTCGGCCAGGTAGGCGCCCAGGCACACGCTGCCGGCGTCGCCGATGCGCACGCCCGAGGGCATGACGTAGTCGAGCATCCGCGGGAACCGGTCCACCGAGCGGACCGTCACCGGGTGACCGAGCTTGGCCAGCAGGCGGGCGCGCGTGTGCTCGAAGTCCTCAGCGGCGCAGGGGCCCTCGCTCGTCCACACGACGTTGGACAGGCGCGAGACGATCCCGTCGAGGTTGACGCTGCCGGGCAGCACGAGACGGTGGGACAGGATGTGCAGGCGCAGGTAGGCGCCCGCCACCGTCTGCGGGGCGTCGTCCAGGTCCGACCACGTGCGCACGACGGTCGTGTGCACACCGCGGGCCTCGTCGCGGCGCTCCATGGTGGACAGGGTGGCGCGCAGGTCGGCGTGGCCGTCCTCGGGCTCGTCACCCAGGACCGGGTTGGGGTACCAGACGTCGAGGGTGGTGCCGTCGTCGGTCACGGTTGCGAGGCCCAGGCCCCAGGCACTGCGTGTGGTCATGGGCCACACGATACGGGAGGTCGTGGCCGACGGCGGTGCGCTCGCCCGCATCCGGACGTGAGAGGATCGGGCCATGGCGAGCACGGCACGCACGACGATCCACCTCATGAGGCACGGGGAGGTCCACAACCCCGAAGGCGTCCTGTACGGGCGCATGCCCGGCTACCACCTGTCTGAGCTGGGACACCAGATGGCCTCCCAGGTCGCCGACGTCCTGTCCTCCTCCGGTCACGACCTCGCCGCCGTCATCACCTCCCCGCTGGAGCGGGCCGTGGAGACCGGTGCCCCGACGGCCGCCGCCTTCGGCCTTGAGGCCCAGACGGACGTGCGGCTCATCGAGGCGGACAACCACTTCGAGGGCGTGCCCGTCAACGCCAACCGGTGGGTCCTGGCGCACCCGACGTACTGGCGCTACTACATCAACCCCTGGCGCCCCTCCTGGGGCGAGCCCTACACCGAGCTCGTCGCGCGTATGAGCGCCGTCGTGCGCGAGGCCCGCAGCCGCTACGAGGGCCGAGAGGTCCTGCTCGTCTCCCACCAGCTGCCCGTGTGGGCGACCCGCCTGTGGCTCGAGGGCCTTCCCCTCGCCCACGACCCGCGGCGACGCGAGTGCTCCCTGGCCTCCCTGACCTCCCTGACCTTCGACGGCGCCACGCTCACCGGCCTGGCCTACTGGGAGCCTGCGGGCGACCTCCTGCGCCGCGCCGAGGACATGGTGCCCGGCACCTCGGCCGCCTCCGAGAAGCGACCGGAGGAGGCCGCGGGGTGACGCCCCCTGACGTCGGGCACGAGCCCGAGGTCCTGCTGCCGGGCGAGAGCCCTGGTGGCGTGCTGGTGCCCAGCCCGTCGGCGCCGCTGGTGCGCACCGGGCGCCCCGAGCCTCAGCGGCCGTGGACCGGCCAGGACTTCGTGTGGTGGCACACCGCGGGGGTCCTCAGCGCGGTACGCTCGGGCCGCAGACCGAACCCGGTCTCGCCGGTGGTGGACCCGGTGCGTCGCGCCTTCAGCGCCGACGAGGTCATGCTCGCCTCCTGCGACGCCGAGATGCTCGTCTACCGGCGCGGGGACGCGACCTACAACCCGTCGCGGGGCTTCTTCCTGGCGGGCGGGCCGGTGGGCCTGGCGCTGACGGCCGCCTTCTTCGGCGGCCAGGCCTACCTCAACTCCCGGCGTCGCAAGGCCGCCGAGGCGGACGCCGTCGAGAAGTGGCGCCACCTGGCGGACGCGCGCCTGACGGTGTCCACGCACGGGATCTACATCGGCACGGGTGAGGGCATCATGCCGGTCGCCTTCCGTGACGTTCAGGAGGTCATGCTCACCGGCACCGGCGAGGTGGTCATGGCCGCGGCCAACAGCAGCGGCTCAGCCCGGTGGAAGCTGCGCGCCCAGTGGGCCGAGCTGGTCCTGGTCCTGTGGGCGGTGCAGTACCTGCCCGAGCACCCGCAGGTGGCGGCAGGTGCGTGGCTGCCGGGGGACTGGTTCCTGCACGCGGCCGCGCACGGGTACGAGGTCTAGGCGCAGGCCTCAGCCCTCCTCGTCCTCCTCCTTCGCCTTGCGTCGCCTGATGTCCCGGTCGAGGTTGCGCAGGAACTCCGGGTCGTCGTCCGGGGCCACGGGCCTGGGCCTCTCGGGGCGGCGCAGCTGCGTTCCCTCGCGCGAGGACCAGACGGTGGGCTCGACGTAGCCCCCGCGCTCCTCGGCCGCCTTGACCCGGCTCGTGATGATCCAGGCGATCGGCCCGACGACGGTGATGGCGACGATGATGATGATCCAGATGAACTTCGGCATCCTCGCCGGCATGCTGTCATCGGGGGTGCGCGCGCAGTCCAGCAGCGAGTAGATCGTCAGGGCGATGACGAGGACGGTGAGGATCAGGCGCATGCGGCACACCCTAGTCGACCGGGCGCTGTGCCCCGGGCCGGGAACGTCCCCGGCGTACGAGGGGTGTGCGACGCTGGGGCGGTGACCCGTCCCCGCCCCGCCCGCCAGCTCCTGCCGCTGCCGGGCGGCACCCGCCCCCAGGACGTCGCCCGCCTGCGCCAGGCGCTTGCCCGCGCGGTCGCGGAGCCCGGGCGCGGCCCCCTGCTCCTGCCCCTGGCTCCGGGCGAGGAGCAGGACGGGCTGCTGGAGCGGGCGCAGGACGCGATCGCCCGGCGCCCCGATCTCGCCGGGCGCGCCGACCTGTTGCTGCGCACCTCGGGCTCGTCCAGCGGCGACGCCAGCCTCATCGCCATGAGCGCCGGTGCGCTCGTGGCCTCCGCCCGGGCCACCCACGCCCGCCTGGGCGGCCCCGGCACCTGGGTGCTGGCCCTGCCCGCCCACCACGTGGCCGGGCTCCAGGTGCTCCTGCGTGGCATCGTCGCCGGTACCCGGCCGCGGGTGCTCGACACCTCCGCGGGCTTCGACCCCGAGGGGCTGGCCGACCTCCTGGAGCGCGCCCTGGGGGAGGACCCGGGCACCCCCCTGTACCTGTCCCTCGTGCCCACCCAGCTGCGGCGCTGCCTCGACATCCCGTGCGCCCGCCGTGCGCTGGCGCGCACCACGGCCGTCCTCGTCGGCGGGGCGGCCACCGAGGCGCACCTGCGTGAACGTGCCCGGGCGGCCGGTGTCCCGGTGGTGACCACCTACGGCATGAGTGAGACCGGCGGTGGCTGCGTCTACGACGGCGTCGCCCTTGACGGCGTCGGCGTGCGCATCGAGCAGCCCGACGCCCAGGGTGTGGGCCGTATCGTCCTCACCGGCCCCGTGCTCGCCGAGGGCTACCTCCTGGCGGCCGGCTCCACCACCTCCTTCCGGCCCGCCACGGCGGGCGGGCCGCCTGCGGTGCTCACCGCCGACCGAGGCCGTCTCACCGACGGGCGCCTGCACGTCCTCGGCCGGGCCGACGACGTCATCATCACCGGGGGCGTCAAGGTCGAGCCGCGGCAGGTAGAGGAGGCCCTGGCGCGGCTCGAGGGCGTGGCCGAGGCCTGCGTCGTCGGAGTCCCCGACGAGCAGTGGGGCAGCGCCGTCGCCGCGCTCGTGGTGCCGCGGGCGGGGGCAGGGCTGGAGCCGGAGGCCGTGCGCGCCGCCGTGCGGGCTGTGCTCGACGGCGCGCACACCCCCAAGCACGTGCTCGTGGTTGAGGAGCTGGCGCTGCGCGGCCCGGGCAAGGTCGACCGGCGGGCCGCCGGGCGTCTCGCGCGTGAACGCCTGCGATAGGCTCCCCCTCGCCATACGCGTCGGATGAGGAGGCGCCTGCTGATGCGGCCCGAGAACACAGACGAGACCGGATCGGCCGAGCCCGCTGCCACCAGCTGGGCCGAGGTCGTGCGCCTGCGCACCCTGCCGGCCGCGGTCGCCCCGGTCATCCTGGGGGGTGGCGCGGCCATCGCGCTGGGCACCTTCTCCCTGCCGCGCACCCTGCTGGCGGCGGGCGTCGCCCTGGCCCTGCAGATCGGCTGCAACCTCGCCAACGACTATTCCGACGGCGTGCGCGGCACCGACGACGAGCGCACCGGCCCGCCGCGCCTGACCGCCAGCGGTCAGGTGCCCCCGAGCCGGGTGAAGCACGCGGCCTTCGGGTGCTTCGGTCTCGCCGTGCTGCTGGGCCTGGCCGTCGTCGTCCTGTCCCAGCAGTGGTGGCTGGTGCTGGCCGGTGTGGCGGCCGTCGCCGCGGCCTGGTTCTACACGGGCGGGCCGCGCCCCTACGGATACGCGGGCCTGGGGGAGGTCTTCGTCTTCGTCTTCTTCGGACTCATGGCGACCTGCGGCACCGTCTACGTCCAGTTCGACGCCGACGGTGCCGGACCCTCGGTGCCGCCCGGCTGGGTGTGGCTGGCGGCCTGCGGCATCGGGCTCATCGCCTGCTCGCTGCTCATGGTCAACAACCTGCGCGACATCGACACCGACCCGGCCCACGGCAAGAGGACGCTGGCGGTGCGCCTGGGGGACGAGCGGGCCCGGACCGCCTTCGTCGTCATGGTCTGCCTGCCGGTGGTGCTGGGGGTCGGGGCGGTCGCCTGGGTCCAGCTGGAGCGCGGGCTGGAGGGGGGCTCGATGCTCACAGGCGCGGGGCCCGTCCTGCTCGTGGCGCTGCTGGTCCTGTCGGCGGCGGCCGAGCGGGTGACCCGGCCCGTCATCGCCCGTGCCACAGGCCGGGACCTCATCCCGGCCCTGCGCGACGCCGGGCTCTACGAGTTGCTCTACGGGGTCGTGGTGGCGCTGGGGCTGGTGCTCGTCTCCGCCTCCTGAACGACGAGCGCCCGCCCTCCCGGGGGAGGACGGGCTCCGGTGCGGGGCCGCTGTACGTCAGCGGGCCGCCTGGGCGAGGGGGACCTCGGCGTCGGGCTCGTGGGTGATGCGATTGCGGATGTCGCGGCGCACGATCTCGATCGACCACAGCCAGATGATGTGACCCCAGAACTCGGAGAAGTGCTCGGACCAGGACTGCGGGCCGTACTGGTTGACGCCCTCGAGGGCGACGTCGGCCCACGGGAAGGGGTTCGGGGCCCAGCCCAGCAACGGCATGACGATGACGTGCGCGAAGACGTAGACGACGATGCCGAAGACGGCGCCCTGCCACATCTTGATCCTCGGGAAGTACTCGGCGCCGACGCAGTAGATGAGGGCGAAGACGATCGCGAAGCTGAAGTGGACGATGAAGGACATGATCGGCAGCTCGGTGAGGGAGAAGGACACCGTGGCGTGCGACTGGTCGTAGCTCATGCCGAACCACTCGAGCATGGCCTGAGGCGGGTTGGTGATCTGGCGGTCCGGCGTGCGCGGCGGGAAGGGGACCTCCCAGCCGAACTTGACGATGGCGGAGAAGAAGCCGCCGATGAGGCCGACGATGACGGCGGCCTTGAGGCGACGCCGTGACGGGTCGGTGGAGCCGAGGAGCGTGGTGATCCACGAGGGCATGGGAACCTCCGGTAGGGGACCGGCGCAGGTGCCGGTAGGGGACGGTCGGCGCGACCGGGAGCGGTACGCGTCCACGTCTGTGAACCCTGTCACGCACGGGCTGGCCGAGCCAAGGGGGGTGGCATCACGTCAGTCGAGTGTCATCACCTCTTGGGGCCGGGCCTGGCGGCGTCTCGCGAGCCACATGAGCAGGCCCGCGCACACGAGGAGGACCGGGACCGTGAGGAGCGAGTCACCGAATCTGCCGTCATGGCCGGTGAGCAGGCGGTTGTCATCCGTGATGACATAGCTGAACAGAATGTTGTCGCCCTGGACGGTGTCGATGGACGTCAGGGCCAGGACGAGCTTCCATACGACGTGGCACCAGGCGGCGTTCCACACGGAGCCGGTGAGCTCGACGACGGCGGCGAGGAAGATCGCCAGGGCGGTGGACGTGAGTATGACCTGGACGGTGCCCGACGGCGTCCAGGAGAAGGTGAAGCGGTATCCGTAGGATGACAGGAACAGGTGTGCCGTGGCGAAGACCGTGCCCGTGAAGGTGGCGGCCCACCAGGGCGACAGCCACGTCTTCATCAGGGTGTACATGAGTCCGTGGAAGATGACCTCATCGACGACGGGGAAGTACAGGACCCGCAGCGCCATATTGACGACCTCGGATCGTTCCCAGTACACCTCCGGCACCAGCCACTCACCGGGGGTGGCGAGGGTGATGAGACCGATGCACACCGCCGGGACGATGATGGCGGTGGGGGCCCAGCGCAGGGGGAGGACCGGGCCTGCCAGGCCGTAGGTGTCGGGGCGCTGCTTGAGCAGGAAACGGATGATCACCCACGTGCCCGTCAGGGCGAGGGCGTTGTGAGTGAAGGCGAAGAGGAACGCGGCGGCGCTGTAGGACGTCTGCCCGAACGGGTAGGCCAGCACGAAGGAAAGAGGCGTCGGGACGAAGAGACACGCCAGCCCCAGGTTCATAGCCACGACGGCGCGGACGGTGGAGACGCTCGTGAGGGCGAGGGTCTCGGAGCCGTTCTCCGCGCAGCCCGGGGTCATACGGGTGGCGCTGCTCGTGCACGTCGTCCGCCTGCCCGCCCGTCCGGCGGGCGAGGATCTGCCCCTGGCTCTCAGGGCGTCGCGACCGTCACGGCGAGGATGACGCAGAGCCTCAGAAGTAGTAGGGGAACGGGGACCAGTCCGGCTCGCGGCGCTCAAGGAAGGCGTCACGGCCCTCGACGGCCTCGTCCGTCATGTAGGCCAGGCGCGTGGCCTCCCCGGCGAAGACCTGCTGGCCCGCCAGGCCGTCGTCGGCCAGGTTGAAGGCGAGCTTGAGCATGCGGATCGCCTGCGGGGACTTCGCGGTGACGGTCTGTGCGTACTCCAGGGCCCGCTCCTCGAGCTCGGCGTGCGGCACGGCCTCGTTGACCACGCCCCAGCGCTCGGCCTCCTGCGCGCCGTAGGTGCGCGCCAGGAAGAAGATCTCCCGGGCCCGCTTGTCACCCACCTGCCGGGCGAGCAGGGCGGAGCCGTAGCCGGCGTCGAAGGAGCCGACGTTCGCGTCCGTCTGCTTGAAACGGGCGTGCTCAAGGGAGGCGAGCGACAGGTCGCACACGACGTTGAGGGAGTGCCCACCGCCCGCCGCCCAGCCGGAGACGGCGGCGATGACGACCTTCGGCATGGTGCGGATGAGGCGCTGGACCTCCAGGATGTGCAGGCGTCCGGCGCGGGCGGCGTCGACGCGCTGGCGGCGGGCCGAGACCTCGGCGTCGTGGGTGCCGGCCTGCTCCCGGTCGGCCGTGCTGCCGGCCTCGACGGTCTCGTAGTGGTAGCCGTCGCGCCCGCGGATGCGCTGGTCGCCGCCTGAGCAGAAGCCCCAGCCGCCGTCCTTGGGGGAGGGGCCGTTGCCGGTGAGGATGACGGCGCCGACGTCCCCGCTCATCCGGGCGTGGTCGAGCACCCGGTAGAGCTCGTCGACGGTGTGCGGGCGGAAGGCGTTACGCAGCTCGGGGCGGTCGAAGGCGACCCGCACGACCGGCAGGTCGCGCAGCCACGTGCCGTCGGCGTCGCGCTCGCAGCCACGGTGGTAGGTGACGTCGGTCAGCCCGCCCGGAGCGGTGGCGCGGTTGGTGAAGCCCTCGACCTCCCGCCAGTGGGCGGGGTCGAAGACCTGCGAGACGCGCTCGGGCAGCGGGTGAGACGACGGCGTGGCGGGGCGGGGGACGCTCATGTGCTCAGGGTAGGGGGCGGGGGCGTGTGGGCTGCCATGTGCCCCGTCGGGCGACACCGCCCGGGCGGTCCCGCCACGCCCCGCCGGAGGGTCAGTGCCTGGGGCCCGACCGGCCCCGACGTCGCGCGCAAGATGCGCGGCATCGCCGAGAGCCCCAGGCACTGACCTCTCAGGCCAGGCGCTGTGCGCTGGCCCCCGGGCGGGTGACGATGGTTGACGCCCGGGCCCCGGCCTCCGGGAAGGCCGCACGGTAACGCTCAAGCCACTGGGCGG
>ERZ772917.983-NODE-983-length-18355-cov-17.777760_pt1 | contig 18355 bp, 11 predicted proteins | sample MGYA00511187_ERZ772917 | MGnify/ENA primary metagenome ERZ772917 (study PRJEB29015, sample SAMEA2737925) | human oral metagenome | biome: human oral; feature: human-associated habitat; material: dental | place: China | collected 2012 ... | reverse complement strand
AACGTTTTGTGCAGAAAGTGACGAATCTAGGTCACTTTGTGCGCAATCGGTTACCCTCTGCACAAAATGTTCCGCTGTGTGCAGTGCGAGCAGAGCAGGGCAGGGCCCGGTGGCGAGGTCGGGACGCCTGCTGGTGGTATGGGGGTCGGGGCTGGGGCGTCGTTGCACATTCTTTCTGGGGTGCTGGCAGGGGTGGTGGTGTGGTTCCAACGGTTTCCCGGCCCGGGGGACGCCCGGGGACAGGATGAATGTGCAACGCGGGCGCCGTCGCACATTCATCCCGTCTCCTGGGGCCCGGGCCGTCTGGCGGATCCGCGTGATCCTGGCGTTTACTGATCGTGGTTTGTAGAAAGAATGTGCAACTCCGCCGTCCGGGCCAGCTGGTGATCTGTCCGCGGCCCCCGGTCCGGCCCTGCGGAGGTCGCCGGGTCAGCGCGGCCCACGGCCTGTCACTGGGCTGGCGGGGGTGCCGGGTCTGCCCGGTGGGGGACGTCGGTCACCGTACCCCGGCGCGGCACAGGTGGGCCCGGCTGCGGGGCGGGTCCTTGCTCCGTCCGGGCTGTACAGCGGTTGCCCGTAGGCGGGGCGGGGGCCCCTCGTCTCCTGGTGCGGGTCTGGTGTAGGTGCCGGACGTGGCGACGGTGCCGACCTGCCTTTGTCCCTCCTGGCGTGGGTCCGGGTGGTGGGGTGTCTGCCGCGCTTGTCCGGGTGCGGGCCCGGTACGCTGGGGGTCCCTCGTCTCCTGGCGTGGGTCCGGGCGGGTCCGGGTGGTCTTATGCGGTGTGCTGGATAGGTTGCCGCCTGTCTGCTGGCCTGTTTCTGTGTGCGTGTCGCATTCTGAGGATCAGAACGAGGGCCACCCTCGGCCACGTCAGGGCCCGGGCCCCTGACCTGCGTGGACATTAGACGCACAAAGACGAGAACGGGGTGGACCCGGCTCTGATCCTCAGATTGCGACAGAACCGACCACCCACCACCGCCAGGACCACGCATAACCCACCCACACCCACCCCAAAACAGGACCCGGACCATGGATAGAGGTGGCGCGGGGCGCAGGGATCGTAGCCCGCCAGTCAGGGCCGGTCCCGGGACAGTGACGGAGGCGGTACGGGACACAGGGATTATGGCGACGGCCCCGCCTAGACACCAGACCAGACGGCAAAACATCCCACCACCCACCCCAGAGGATTTCCGGTCACGCCAGTACAGGACAGGCCCCGGACCGGCAGCCCGAGGTAGGTGGATCCGGTCTCCCTTGGCCGCGCCAACACGGGTGCGGCTAGCCCACAGGAACACAAGACACCTTGCATGCAGGCACACAGGACGACCTACAGCGCGGACAGCACAAGCCCACAACCAGATCCTAATCCTATTCGCGCTATAGCGGTGCGGGGTGTCACCTGACCGCCGCGGAGTGGCTCGGATGCGACGTCATGGTGACGTCTTAATGCACCTAGCGGTGCGGGGTGCTCCCTGACCAGATCGGCGCGATGCTGTGCGACGGGTCGCCGTCTTAATGCACCTAGCGGTGCGGGGTGCTCCCTGACGAGATCGTGAATCTCACCCCGCACGAGGTGAAGGTCCTGTCTTAATGCACCTAGCGGTGCGGGGTGCTCCCTGACCCCTGCTCCTGGGAGCCGCGTGGTTGCAACGTTTCCGGGGGCTGGATCGCCGCCGGCCCTCTGGGGCCCTTCCGGCAGGTGGCTGGAGCGCCTCATTTCTACCACTTTTCGTTGGTATGACGCCACTCGCCACCGACGGCCCCCGGGGCGGATCCGGCGCTGGCTTTGGACGAGACCATGCGGGAAAGTGGCAGTCAGACAGGGTGTCCCGCACCACATCGATGGTGACCAAGACCACAAGTTCGGCCGGCCTCAACCTCGCGAGCACCCGCACCGCGCCCCCTCCCCTCACTAGGTCCACTCCGGCACGGGTCCATTGTCGAGCGCGGGCGCCGTGCCACACACCCCCACCTGTCCCGCACAGGACACACGCAACAGACAGAGGCAGACCATGCCATTGGGCTCCATTATAGCGCGAACGGAACGGGATCTAATCGTGGACCGATTTGTCTGGGGCAGGTCGTGTGGCAGAGGAGGACTCTCTTCTTCTGTCGTCTGCGTGCGGGCGCTGGGCGGGTCCGCGCTGTGGGCCTGGGCCTCGTGGCCGTTTGTCACCTGCGTGCGGGCGTTGGCTGGGATGCCAACTTGTCCCCGGGCCTGGGAAGAGGGGGGCTGGCGAGGCTGACGGCTGTCCCCGGCGCTGGCGATGACGGCTCCCTGAGCGGGGCCGCCGTACTACCGCGGACGGTAGGCGGTAATCTTTCCCGACTCCTCGTAGGCAATGAGCAGGTTGTCCTTTACCACGTACTGCGTCTTGCGTCCGCCCAGGGTGAGGGGCTTTGAGGACTCTCCCGTGGTCATGTCGATGAGGAGGAGGAACTTCTTGTCGCCCTCGTAGTTGAAGTAGCTTGAGATCTGCCCTTTTTCTGAGAGCTGGAAGGCGTGGGCGGCGAACTCTGCGGAGCACTTCCCACCAGCCTTCTTCGTTATCTTGTTGTCCTTGCCGAGGTTGATGTCCTTGCCGGCTACCGTGATGGACTGGCAGGTGGGGTCGGTTGTGGAAACGGAGTACGTGCCCGGGGCCCAGGAGGTGTCTCCGTTCTTGAGCCACGCCAGGGTCTGGTCGATGGTGAAGCGGTTGGGTGACCAGGGGTAGGTGGTGAAGTTCCTGGAGGTGTCCGTCGTGAACTTCTCCCTGGTCGTGCCGTCGGATTTGTAGATGCTGATGTTTCCGTTCTTGTCATAAATGACCCAGCCGTCTACCAGGGCGTGTGGGGAGTTCTGGGACTGGCTCCCTTCCATCTTCTTGACCTCGCCGGTGTCGATGTTCACGCTGAAGTTCGGATCCTTATCTGCGCGCCCGCCGGCCAGGACGTACCTCCCCACCCTGGAGCCGGTGTTGATGTAGGCCTGCTTGGACACGGGGATGGCGGCCTCCCACTTCTTCTCGGTCAGTGACGTCCACAGGGCGCACGACGTCCCTGAGCATGCCGTGACGCCGACGCCGGTCGCCGCGTAAGTATCCGCCTCCGCGCCCCACGGTGCCGTGCTGCGTTCACGGGAGTTGATGTCTATGACATTGTTCCCGACGATGATCTTCCCGTTCCAGATGGTCGTGCCGGGGGCGGTGGACGTGATCTTCTCCTCCCAGAGCTGCTCGGGCTTGCCCTGACCCAGCCTGAAGACGGTGACCAGGACTGAGCCCTTCTCCTTCTGCCTCGTGGTACGGATGAGTTTGTCGTCCGTGAGCCTCACGATCGTGCTCGTGGCGCCGGTGCTCGGAGGCTCTAGGGTCCAAGCCTGTTCGGTGCCTTTTAGCCAGGCCTGCGACCACTGCTGCCTGTTCCCCGTGGGTGTGGGCGAGGGCTGGTCGGGGGTGGGTGAGCTGGCGGAGGTGGCGGTCGTGCCGCCGCCCAGGAGCACGGCGGTGACGGCGGCGGTCCCGGCCACCAGGACGAGTGCGGCCACGAGCAGGCTTACCACCAGGGTCATCCGTCTCCTGCGCGTGGGGGCGGCGGTTCCGTCGAGGGGGCTGGCGGTCCCGGAGTGGACGGTCCCGGGGTCAGCGGGTCCGGAGTGGACGGTCCTAGAGCCAGTGGTCCCGGAGCTGGCCCGCCGTCTCCTGCGCGTGGGGGCGGCTGTGACCACAGGGAGGATCTGAGTGGTGGCGGCCGGCTCCCTGCCGCCCGGCAGGGCGGGGCGTACCGGGCCGCTGGCGACGACGGGGAGGATCTGGGTGGTGGCGACTGGTTCCAGGTGCCGCCCGGTGGTCGTGGTGGGCTCGTGGCTGACGGTGTCACCGCTCGGGTGGCTCCCGCTGTCAGGCGATCCCTGGGAGGGGGGTGCATCCGGAGAGGAGGCTGCGCCCGGAGAAGGGGGTGCATCCGGAGAAGGTGGCGTGCCTGGAGAGGCTGCGCCCGGAGAAGGGGGTGCGCCCGGACTGGCCAGCTCGTGCGGGGGCGGGTTCTCCTGCTCCTCAGCAGGGGCCGCGCCGGGTCCGGGAGAAGGCTGGCGAGCCGCCGGGATCCCTTGTTCCTCGGTGGGGACGGCTCGCGCGTACTGCCGGGGCAATGGCGCTGGTGGTGGCTGGTCCAGGTGAGGAGCCGCTGGTAGCTGGTCCGGGTGAGGAGCTGGCGGTGGCTGAGCCGCTGGTGGCTGGTCCGGCTGAGGGGTCTGCACGTGCCTGCCCTGGGGTCCGGGCTCTGACTGAAGAGGATTGGTCATGCCGTTGAGTATGACATGCATCACGCATTATGTGCTCGTCATGCCGCTCACACGTGCCCGGGTGCGGCCCCGAGCCCTTGTCCTCACTGCGAGGTGGGTCGTGGCAGGGGTGGCCCGCCACGGCCTCGGTCATCGTGAAGACCTTCTCCAGGCTCGGCGTCGGCCCGAGGTAGACGAGCCGGTAACAGGTCCGTGCTGATCATAATGTCCGCGCTCGTGACGGCGTCGGGTCCCGCCAGACTCCGGTGCCGATTCTCAGCCACCTTCTCAGGCTCATAGGGCGCTTGTCGGTCCCCTGCCAGACCCCGGTGCCGGCCCGGGAGACGGCGTCGATTTCCCCGTTCCGCAGGGGCGCCACGACCTTCTCGCGGTAGACGCGCTCGGACTGGGGGCGGGCGAGGAGCTCCAGGGCCGGGTAGGGGACGGCGGAGCCCAGGGCCGGGTTAGCCAGGAGGGTGTGCATACGCACGACGAGCGCGCTCAGGTCGACCAGGGGGTCCGGGCTGGGCGGCAGGTCCTGCGGCCTCAGGATCGCGGACGGGGTCCCGACTTGGGCGGACGATCCAGGCACTTACCCACCAAGGCCGCGGACGGGCTGTGGATGTGGCGGCGAGTTTTGGGACGGCCACCAGGGCCCTGTGGCCGTGGCGGACGGGTCCTCCTGGGCTGTCCGCAACCAGCTGGAGACCGGGACAGTTCCTTAAACGTGGACAGAAGGTCACGATGAGGTGGCTAGACGCCGGTGACATTGCTTGGAGCCGGTGCCTGGGTCTAGCTGTAGGCGGCCTTGGTGTGACCGAGGTCATGTCGTGTCGGGTTCGAGGGGTGCGGGTCCGGCTTGAGAGGCGGCTGTCCACAGCATGAGGACGACGGCGGAGGCGGGGCTGTGGATTGTGTGGATTCAGTGCTGGGGAGAGGGATCCACAGCAGCCTGGCCCTTTTCTCCCCACCTGGGGACAGACCTGTGGAAAATTACACGGATGTGTTTCCACAGCCCTGTCCACAGGTGTGGGGGATGTGCGAGGGCGTGGGATGCCAAGGGGACGGGTCAGCGCGCCCCACTGAGCGGTCAGGGCCTTCCCGTGCTCCTGACACCTGTCCTATGAGGCCTGTGGGTACCCCCTGAAACCGTGGGGCCACAGGGGGTGGACAACTGCGGAGGGGAGGGTGTGGAGTCCGGGGACGGCCGCCCCGGTGGGGGAAAGACCGTTCTCCCGCCGTTTCTCCCCACCTGGGGACAAGCCTGTGGATAACTTTTCCCCAGCCTGTCCCCAGCTTTTGTCCACAGCTGTGGACAGAGGGGAGAGGGTGGCCCCTCGGTCTGCGAGGGAGCAGCGACGTGAAGGAGGTGTCGGGGCCTCGGCGCACAAGCAGAAAGTGACTGAAGTCACTCTCAAGAACGGCGACAGGGGTTGACTATACAAAATGCTGAGTAAATGGTAATGACAGTGTAGAGCCAGCTTTAACTATCAAAAACTATTGAAACACCACTACTTATATGTGAGAATGGTGACGGCTTGGCTAGAGGATGGTGAGTGTGGGTGAGGCCGTCGATCTCATAGCCATGGGGACCACGGGTGAGGGGATGAGGGGCCCCACGTCGAGGCATCCCCGCTCACGCGGCTCGTAGCCATGGGGACACGGGCGGGGGCCTGGAGGGAGGGCCAGCAGCGGCCTGACCTGCTCGTAGCCACGGGGACGCGGGCGCCGACTGCGCCGGGCCGGACCGGGGCCGCTGATCTCATACCCTGGGGACACGGGCCTCACAGGCTCCCCATAGACCTCCTGCGTTGACTTACGGCCAACCCCGACGACGCGACGGCGTCGCCCGCAGACCCGGAGCAGGAGGAGCTCATGACCGTGACGTCACTCACCTACATCCTTGCCGACCTGACCGCCCTGGCCGTCCTGGTCGGCGCCCTCTACGCCCGACGCCATGGACGCAAGGACCTCATAGCCGCCTACCTGGGCATTAACGTGGGCGTCCTGGCCGTCACCCTCCTCATGTCCACCGCCTCCATTGCGGCGGGCCTGGGACTGGGCCTGTTCGGCGTGCTGTCAATCATCCGCCTGCGCTCTGCCGAGATATCCCAGGGCGAGATCGCCTACTTCTTCGCCGCCCTCGCCCTGGGCCTCATGGGCGGCATCCAGACCGCCCCCCTGAGCCTCATCGCCCCGCTCATGGCCCTGGTGGTGGCCGCGCTGTGGGTCGGGGACCACCCCCGGCTGGCCCGGCGCAACCGTCGCCAGGTCATTGTGCTCGACCGCGCCGTCACCGACGAGACCGCGCTGACCGCCCACCTGGAGTCCCTCCTGGGCGGCCGGGTGCGCTCCGTCGAGGTCCAGCGCCTCGACCTGGTCAACGACACCACCCTCGTGGACGTCAGCTACCTGGTGCCGCGTACGCCTGCCGCCCGCACCGCCCGCACCGCCGGGGGACAGCGGCTCGACGGGAGCGGAACGGGCCCCGCCGCCCGTGCCACCGCCCTCACCGGCGCCACCCGCTGACCCAGGTTTTGCTCTGCCGGCCCAGGGCCGCCCCACTGGCTCCTACCAACCCAGGGTCACCCCACCAGCCCAGGGTCGCCCCGCTAGCCCCGGGCTAGCCCCCTGGCCCAGGGCCGCCCCACCGGCTCCCACCAGCCTCATAGGACGCAGGACGCACATGACCACCATAAGCACCGACAGCCTGGCCGCCGTCACCCTGGCCGAGCTCAACGCCGCCGCCAGCCTCCTGACCCGGGTGGACCGCAAGTACCTCCTGCCCGTCCACGCGGCCCAGGACCTGGTCCACGCCCTGGGGGACGCCCAGGTCCTCCAGATCGGCTGGCGTCGTTCCTTCGCCTACGCCTCGACCTACTTCGACACCCCCGACCTGGACTCCTACTACCTCGCAGCCCGCGGGCGACGGCGTCGGTTCAAGGTACGCACCCGCTCCTACCTGGACTCCGACCTCACCTTCCTGGAGGTCAAGACCCGGGGTGGGCGACACACCACCTTGAAGTCGCGTACCGAGTACGACCGTACGGACCTCCTCACCGAGCCGGGGCGGCGCTTTGTCGCCGAGTGCCTGGCCACCTCGGGCGCCTGCCCGCAGGCCCGGGCCGACGAGGTCGCCGACACCCTCATGCCCGCGCTGTCCACCACCTACGAGCGCACCACCCTCCACCTGCCCGCCGACGGCGCCCGCGTCACCATTGACACCACCCTGACCTGGTCGCACCCCAGCGCCGCCACCGGTGAGGCGGGGGAGACCTACCAGGCGTGCGGCTACGCCGTCGTCGAGACGAAGAACCCCGCCACGCCCTCCCCCGCCGACCGGCTCCTGTGGGCGGCGGGGTACCGGCCGACCCGGGTCTCCAAGTACGCCACCGGTATGGCCCTGCTCCACCCCGGCCTGCCCGCCAACAAGTGGCACCGGGTCATGCACCGGGAGCTGGCAGGAGGAGAGCACCGGGAGCTGGCCCAGGCCGGGGCCCGCCCGCCTACGTCCGTCCCCGCGGTAGGGCTGTTGGAGCTGGTCGGGGCCCGCCGCCGGGCCGAGGCACCGGGTCGCCCACCGGGGGCACTGACGCGCTCCAGGTTCTCACGTGGACACAGCACCTGCATGAGAACTGCGCCGGGCGCTCCCACAGACTCACTCCACCCGCATCCAGCCTAATACGCACGCAAAAGATACTACACAGCCCATGAAGGGACCAGTCATGATCTCACCCACCCCCACGCGCCGCCTGATCAGGGCCGTGACCGCGAGCCTGGCGGCCGCCGCCCTCCTGACAGGCTGCTCCGCGACAGCCAGCAGCACCTCTACCGGCTCCGGCGCGGGCGCCGCATCCAAGGACGCCTGGACCACTATCTCGACCTCGGTGCGCACGGCCTCCACCGGGGCCAGCGTGACTGACGTCCTGGCCGCCAACGACGCCGTCGCCGCCGTCACCACACCGGCTGACGAGGCCGGCACCTACGACTCGGGGGCCACGACCATTGCGCTCTCGGGGGACTCCGCCACGGTCTCCGGCTCCGGCGCCACCGTGGACGGCAGTACCGTCACCATTACCTCCTCGGGCACCTACGTGGTCTCCGGCAGCCTGTCCGACGGCCAGATCGTGGTCAACGCGGACGACGCCGACGTCCGCCTCGTCCTGGACGGGGCCACCATTACCAACGCCGACGGCCCCGCCGTCAACGTGGTGGACGCCGGATCCGTGGTCGTGGTCCTGGCCGCGGGGTCAGCCAACTCCCTGTCCGACGGCGCCAGCTACGCCGACACCTCCGATAACGCCCCTACCGCCACCCTGTACTCCAGTGACGACCTCACCATTACCGGTACCGGCTCCCTGAGCGTGACCGGCCTGGCCAGGGACGGCATCTCCTCCAAGAACGGCGTGGTCATCTCCGGCAGCCCCACCGTCACCGTCAACGCCTTTGACGACGGCATCCGCGGCAAGGACTACGTGGCCGTCACCGGCGGCACCCTGAGCGTGACCGCGGGCGGGGACGGCATTAAGTCCTCCGAGGACTCCGACCAGACCCAGGGCTTCGTGGCCCTGGGCGCGGCGGCGGTCACCGTGACCGCGGGCGACGACGGCGTCTCAGCCACCACCGACGTGACCGTCAGCGGCACCACCCTGAGCGTGACCGCGGGCGGTGGTCAGGCCGCCGCGACCCCCGCCTCCGGCGGTCCCGGCCAGGAGGCCCAGCCTCCCTCCGGTGCCCGGGCCCAGCAGTCCGCTGCCGACCAGGGCACCGAGAAGCCCAAGGGGGTGAACGCCGGGGTGAGCTACACCCAGGACTCCGGCACCGTGGTGCTCGACGCCGCTGACGAGGGCCTTCAGTCCGCCTTTATCAATATCAGCGGCGGCGAGCTGACCGTCACCTCGGGTGACGACGGCGTGAACGCCACCAACGGCGACCACGTGATCGAGGGCTACGAGAACGCCGACTCCGAGTCCGACGACGGCGCGGTCCTGACGATCACCGGTGGCACCACCCAGATCTCCTACGCGGGGTCGGACGGGATCGACTCCAACGGCTCGGCCTTTATTACCGGCGGCACCGTCCTCATCTCCGGGACGGCCGGGTCCATGGACGGCTCCGTGGACGTCAACGGCGAGTCCACGACCGTCGGGGTCACCGACGCCCCGGGTGTGGCCGTCGGGGACACCGTCACCGTGACCGGGGGCTCCGGCTCCCAGACGCTGACCAGCACGATCTCCGCCTCCACCACCACCGTCCTGGGACTGGTCGAGGGTGAGAGCTACACCGTGTCCACGAGCTCGGGCGGCTCCCGCACGCTGACCGCCTCGGCGCTGGCCGCGGGTGCCGGTGGGCCTGGTGGGTCCGGTGGGCCTGGTGGACCTGGTGGGCCCGGTCAGGGGGGAGCGGGCCAGGGCGCGCCTGGTGGGCCCGGTCAGGGGCAGGGCCAGCCTCCGGCACCCGGGCAGAACGGGGATGGCGGCCCCGGCGGTGGTCAGTCCGGCCAGGAAGGAACTCAGACCCGGTAGAAGGCGGTAGCAGACGGTGGGGTACCTCGGTGTGGGGTACCCCACCGTTTCCTGTCGACATCATTCCGTGACTCAGGCACAATCGAGACCATGGTCACATCTGGAGACGCAGACGACGCACAGCCTGCTGGCGACGCCCGGCCTGCCGGTGACGTGCAGCCCGCTGGCGACGCCCGGCCCGGCACCACCTCTGACGTCACCGCCGACCCTGAGACCACCCCCGAGACGGCGTCTCCAGACAGCGCCCGGGGCCCGGACTCAGAGGTCCGGGCGTACCGCCGGGAGCCTCAGGACCGGGAGCCGGAGCGGGTAGGACGTGCTGGCCTGGTCCTGCGCATGCTGCGGCTCGGGGCCGTCCTGACCCTGCCCGTCCTGTGGTGCACCCCCTGGATGTCCATGCTCCCGTTCGGTCAGAAGACCTCTGCGTCGCTGATCGTCTGGCCCCTGCTCTTCCTGGGTGGGGCGTGGCTCCTCTTCCCCCTGTCGCGTGAGGGACCCATATCCCGGGTGCTGTCCGTCGTCGTCCTGGTCATGGCTGACGAGGTCACCCTGCACAGCGTCGTCCGGGCGGTCTGGAACTGGTGGAGCACCTACCGACAATGGGGTGTCACGTCGAACCGTTCCCTGTACATTGCGGCGTCGCTGCTCGCTCTCGGCCTGTTTCTCACCAGCCACTACCTGGTACGAACCCGCTACCCGGCAGCGCCTCTGAACCTTCAGGGGGCAGGACTGCGCTCCGGTACGTACGCGGTGGTCAGGAGGATCACTATCGGGACGGCGCCGCTACCGCCTTGGCACCGTCTCACCATCGTCCCCCTCGTCCTCCTGCCGCCGCTGCTCCTGGTGGGTTCCGTCCTCGTCCTGCCCGGCGTGCCCCAGCCCGTCACCCAGCAGCTCGCCTCTCGTGTGTCTGAGGACGCCCGGCCTGCCATGCCCACGACGGTGGGTAAGGCTGTGGCGTGGACGCGGGAGACCGGGCCCGCGGTGCTCGACGTCGCCGCCGGGGCGCGCGGCCCGCTCGTTCTCACCAAGGACGGCCTGGAGGCCCTGAGGCCTGAGGACGGTACCACCCTGTGGTGCTACCACCGGGACCATGCCAGGTACGTGGGTCTCGGGAGCTCTTACGGGGTCTACCTGGTGGTGAGCCCTGACCGACACTATGTGGCGTTCCGTATCGAGGCGCCTGCCCTGGGAGGTCATGGGCCTGACGCGCTCACTACCGTCCTGGACACGGTGACCGGGGAGACGGTGGGCGAGTGGCCCTCGGACAACTCCGACCGTGTCCAGCTGACCGACTCCGCCATTCTCGTGGGTAACGACGCCATTCTCCTGAGGGACGGCTCCGTGCTGGGGCAGGTACCTGACGGAAACACAGAGAGAGGGTGCAGTGGGACTGCCGGGCACTCCACCTTTATCGTTGACGCGGGAACGACGCCGCTCTCTCGCGGGGGGTATTCTGCCGATCTTCGTCTCTTCCCGCAGGACGGCCTCGGTAGCGCCTCCTCCGGTATGGTTCTCAGTAATGTCGCCTACGACCCTTGGATTGTTAATCACGGTGACGACTATTGTACCATAGTGGACGGGTGGGTGGTCGTGCGCACCGAGTTCGTTGCCCCTGATAGTACTGCCGATAAGGGTGGGAAGCAGCGTGACATCTACCCATGGGAGACCCGGGCCATTGACATTGACGAGGTGGCGGCGTCGGGATCCGTGGAGGGTGCCCGTAGCGTTCCCCTAGGCGCGTCTATTGGGGTGAATCAGTACGCCTCACTGGCCACGGGTACGCTCGTGACCTACCCTCCTTATCTGGAGATAGTGAGCCACTGGGACGTCCAGAGCCAAGGGGGCCCTTGGGTTGGAGCCGTATTCAATCCGGCTACTAGGACGGTCAGCACGGGGGAGTCGGACGCCCTGGCTGCCGCCAGGATGGGGTGCACCCTTAAGCCCAACGAGTCAGGGGAAGGCGTCCTCTCGATTGAGATGACTCCTGGTGACGGCTCCCCGGGGCTGGTCGCCCGCGCGGCGGAGCCGACGTCGGTCTTTAGCAGCCTGACGCATCTTGATAGCGCCTGTGCTCCCCGGAAGCTGCGTCGCAGCGCACTAGAATTCTCTGATATTGTCAAATTCGTCGTTACGCCAGGAGCCACTGTGGTGGTCCTCGACACTGACTACAGTATCAGCAGATACGTGCCGCACACTATTCGAGTCTATGGCGTGAAGTAAGAATAGCATGGATATTAGGAAGAAGGCCTCCTGGGTGGCCAGGACAGTGGTGCTTGTCGTCACCGTCACCCTGGTTCTGGAGGGGGTCCTGGTATGGGACCTCGTGAGTGCCTACGTAAACAGGCCTGCTATTGACCTCGGTACCTCCGGCAACGCCTACGACGCCTACAGCGCGGGCGTAGTAGAGCGGCCTGAGTCCGGGGGGTCAAAGGCAGTGTGGAAGGTTGACACACACGGGGGAGCGTGCGGCCTCGAGCCCCCGCTCCCCACCGCCTCGGGGGCTGTGGTCATTGTCAGTGATAATGACGTGGAGAACGGCCCCCGGGGTCCCTACGTCACCAGTTACGCCACTGCGGTGGTCAGCCTGGACCCGGCAGACGGGTCGGTGCGCTGGTACCACTCAATCAAGGGGGTGGACGTCTGTGGGTTCTACTCGTCCTGGCGTGCTCACGAGGCCAATCTGAGTAGCTTTTATACCACGTACGCTTTGACCAGTCCTGACGGACGCTATCTGGCTATTCGTCTGGTACCGGTCTACACGCAGGGGGAGCCTGATCGCAGACCACTGTGGGACAGGGAGGATGACGCCCCGCCCCAGCAGTCCCAGACTATTGTGGTGCTCTCGGCGGAGAGCGGTGAGGTGGTCCGCAGCATGAGCGCCAGCCAGAATGTGCTGGGGCAGGTGCTCACCAATGAGGAGCTCGTGGTAGAGACCTCGCCGACCTTTCACGCCGACTCCGCCACCATTACCTCCTACCCCCTGTCCGACCCCCAGGCCTCTCCCTCCTCCTGGAAGGCCACCGGCTGGCTCATGGGGGCTATAGCTGACAGTGTCATGATCTCCCCGTACTCGGACACAGATCTTTGCCACAATTATACGACGTGCTTGACGACGACCGTCACCCTCGCTGATCCTGCCAGTGGCGAGACCCGTAGCAGCCTTGACCACGTCTACAGGATCTACCCCAACGGCTGGGTGGAACGGGTCACCGGGGACTGGGCTGCCGACCTGAGACCATACAGCCAGCAGTGGTACGCTTCCTCCCGTGAGCTGGTAGACATGGCCTCAGGGGTGCGTGCTGATATCACGGGTTTCTCGCTCCAGGAGAAGGTAACACCCTCAGGTACTGCCTGGATACTCTGTGACGACACCTGGGTCGAGACCGAGGACCGAGGCGTCAAGAAACTTGACAGAAAACTGACGCGCACGTCCTGGCTGCCCGCATCGTCAGGCTATTTAGCGGGACAGCAAGTCAGCCTCCACAATGAGCCCCTGGATACTCTCTCCGTTGATTTTGACGACTATGTTCTCCGCGAGATCCTGCCGATGGGAGGTACTGCCGATTAGTCCTGCTCCAGTCTTCTCCGGGTGTCGTCCCGGTGACCCCCAACCCATTGCCTCACGTCGGGCGGCACCGGCGCGGTCAGGTCGGTGCCCCATACGTCGTAGAACCGTTCCACGGTCTCGTCAACCACGTGGAGGACGTCCTCGGGACCGACCTGTAGAGCCTGCTGGAGACGGGTAAAGTGAGCACGACCGACCTCGGCCAGGGTCCTGGCCCCGAAGAATGGCAGCCCGAGCTCGGCATGACCCGGGTAGACGGCGGTGCACACGAGGTCGTATGCGGGTGAGAGACGGGCGGTGCGCCGGTCGGGGTAGATGAGGGACCAGTTCTTCAGGTGGGCGTCCCCATTGCCGACCAGGAGGTTGAACACGGTACGCCGCACCATCTCGCGTAGGGAGTCAAGGTCTTGCCCGCGGTATGCGGTGGCAGCCACCTTCTCCACGGAGGAGTGGTACTTTCCGTCCCCAGCACCAAAGCGTCCCAGCGCCTGGGCAAAGTCCTCACTGTGAATACGTCCCCGGTCAGAGCGGTCAAATCGGCGAACGGCGTAGGCCTGGGTCTCCTCCGAGGGCCAGGTACCGGGGCCGAGATCGTCAATAGAGGCGCGGTCCCACAGAGCCACCTCAGGCACGTCAATGCCGACCTGCCCGGCAAGCCTCATAACAGCGAGCTCATTGACCTGCAGCCCAGGAAAAGCACGGTCCGGCGTCTTGAGGATCCAGTCACCGTCCTCCCCGTGGGCAGGGACGACGAGCCGGTCTCCGTGACGGCTCATAGAGAACTTCAGCGTCATGCCGGCCAGTGACGCGCGCCGGGGTCCGGTGTCAAGCGGGTCTCGGGGGCGTGCACGGGGAGGGGCTCCTGGGGCCGTGTCCCCGGGGCCCTCAGCACCACCCTCCTTCCCTGCCCGGGTGACGGTGACGGCACCGGGTAGGTCGTCGCCAATCCGGGCGAGCAGGTCGATCTCGGCAAAGGTGCTCACGCCCTGCTCGCGGGCGATAAGCTCTCTCAGGCGTCCCTCAGGCAGCAGGTTGGAGAACCAGGCGGGAACGCGGTTGACGGCATGCGGTCGTTCGCGCCTGTGGTTCTCAAACCACAGGCCGAGGACACTCCGTCTGGGACGCTGCCAGTAGCCGCGGTCCAGGACGAACTTCGTGAAGTCGTCCCTTCTCTGTATGGATCCGACGTGCTCCCCGTGAAGGGCGACGTCGTAAGCCTCCTCTCTCACGGTACGCTCTTCTCTCCGGAGCTGGAGCTAACGGCACGGAGAAGGTCCTCCAGCGGCGGGCTGTCCTCGAACTGGTAGGCGGTACGCACGGTGACGAAGTCGCGCAGGTAGGCGCCCAGGAGCTGCGCCCGGAGCGCAATAGCCCGTTCGTGCTCATTGTCCTGCAGACAGGTGACAATCTCCTCCGTAAGGAGCAGGGACCCTAGGTCCCTGAAGCCGCTTGTCAGGTACTCCATCACCGTCCTGCGGTCCAGTCCGGAGACTATACGGTTGGCGGCCGCGGGGGCACCCTCACCCAGTGCCGTGACGGGTACGAGATCAGAGAGGACCGCACTCGGCGTGCTCTCACCTTCAAGAATATCCGCCAGCGTCTCCACGGTCATGGGCTCACCAGTCTGCAGGTCAACAGGCTCTCGGTTCCACATGGCTATGAGCACCACCTTGCTATCCGAGCGGGTCGCCCGGAACGTGCTGAGGTCCGGTGGCGTCGGGTCGCCGCTCAGCCTGGCGGAGGCGAGGAGACGCTGCACGGAGGAGGACTCCTCTCCCACGACGACGCACTTGGCCATATCCCGTAGGTCGGTCTGCGAGCCGCTGATCCCGAGCTCATCGGCCGCCACGCTCGTCCGCCAGAACCATCGGGCCAGCAGGTCGAGATTACGGTCGTAAGGACTGGGGAAGAGCGCGAAGAACCGGGTGAGGACAAGGAGCTGAAAACGGAAAGGGAGAAATGTCCAGTGCGGTACGCCGACCTCTTCCTGAAGGAACCGCACCGCCTCCAGGAGCGCACGCTCCGTGGCCAGGTAGGCCTCCTCCCTGCTCTCGGACGGGAAGTCGCTCACCCGGCGTCGAGAATCCGAGAACTCGCCGTGGATGTCCCGGGTAATATCCGTGTGCCGACGCGCCAGGAGCGCCTGGACGACGACGACGTCGGGCAGCAGGCCGAAGCTCGTCTGAGAGGCGATAGAGGCTCGGATACCCTCGATTGTCAGTCCCTTACCGGGACCACCGTGGAGCGCGTCAAAGACCTCGGCGGCATTGAGTCTCCTGCCGCGGTTGTTAATGCGGTCAAAGATCTCACGCAGCACGGGCTCGTCGGCGTCCTCCATGGTGGTGGCGGGGATCTCCGCATTACTCAGCCGGGCGACGGCCTCCTGAAGCCGTGCCGCCTCCTTTCCCGCCTCCGGGTGCTCGTTCAGCCAGGCGAGCGCCTTCCCGAGGTCGAAGAGGCTCGGCAGCGGGACCACCAGGTCCTCTAGGTCCCGCAGCGGGACCACCGTGCCCTCCGTGAGCGAGTACCCCAGCGCAAAACGCCGGTCCTTCACACCCTTTGGGTCCACGGCGTTCACCAGGCTCGTAATACGTTGCTGGCCGTCCACCACCCACAGGGCGTCGGGAACCTCCGGGGCCTCGACGTTGAGCACCCCGATCCGTAGGCGCCCGGCCGGTGCGGGCCGTTTCCACAGCAGGAGGCTGCCCACGGGGAAGCCCCGCAGGAGGGAGTCAAAGAGAGCGCGGACGTCCTTGGCCTCCCAGCGGAAGGAGCGCTGGAACTCCGGTAGTCGGATGCGCCCGGAGACCACCAGGGCGTGCAGCTCACGGATGGTGTAGTGCTCCGCCTTCGAGATCGCCTGCGCCTTGTCCATAGGCCGATTATGCCAGGCAGACTAGGCCCTTTCGGGCGTAGGTGACCCGGTAGTGCGTGGGGCGGTGCGAGCCGACCCCGCGCGTCCTTTCAGGTGCGGGTTGCCCGCTACCCGGTTCTGCCTCGGGTCCTGCCGCCCGGGGCCGTCCGGCCGCCCGGGGCCGTCCGGCAGGGCGGGACCCCGGTCGGGCCCGTCTCAGCACTCCACCACATTGACGGCCAGGCCTCCCAGAGAGGTCTCCTTGTACTTGGCGAGCATGTCCTCACCGGTCTGGCGCATGGTCTCAATGACGGTGTCCAGGGACACCGCGTGCCGCCCCTCCCCCCACAGGGCCATGCGCGCCGCGTTAATGGCCTTGACGGCCGCCACCGCATTGCGCTCAATACAGGGGATCTGCACCAGGCCGCCCACTGGGTCGCAGGTCAGCCCCAGGTTGTGCTCCATTGCGATCTCGGCGGCGTTCTCCACCTGGGCGGGGGTTCCTCCCAGCGCCTCAGCCAGTCCGGCCGCCGCCATGGACGACGCCGACCCCACCTCCCCCTGGCAGCCCACCTCCGCCCCGGCAATCGAGGCATTGGTCTTGATGAGGCTGCCCACGGCGGTGGCGGCGAGCAGGAAGCAGCGCACGCCGTCGTCGTCGGCCCGGGGGATAAAACGCTGGTAGTAGGCCAGCACCGCGGGCACGATCCCGGCGGCCCCGTTGGTGGGGGCCGTGACCACCCGGCGCCCGGCGGCGTTCTCCTCGTTGACGGCCAGGGCGAACAGGTCAACCCAGTCCATGCCGCGCAGGGGGTCGGCCATGGTGAAGGCGGCGCCCGGCCCGGTGGACTGCGCCACCAGCCGCTCGTGGAGCGCCTTGGCCCGGCGTCGCACCCCCAGGCCCCCGGGCAGGGTGCCCTCAGCCTCCATGCCCGCGCGGATGCAGGCGGCCATGGTGTCGCGCAGGAGGTCCAGGTAGGCCTCTACCTCGGCGCGGGGGCGGGCGGAGACCTCGTTGGCCATGACCACGTCCGAGACCCGCAGGCCCTGGCGGGCGCAGATCTCCAGCAGGGCGGCGGAGGTGGAGAAGGGGTAGGGGGCGGGCGTGGCGTGGGCCTGGGCGCTGGAGGCGGTGGCCAGGGCGCGGATCGACGGCGCCCCGGGCCTGCCGGTGTCCTCCATGACAAAGCCCCCGCCCACCGAGTAGTAGGTGCGGCGCAGGATCTCGTTCCCGGCCGGGCAGTAGGCGGTCAGGGTCATGCCGTTGACGTGGTAGGGCAGGACCCGGCCGGGCAGGAAGTGGATGTCGGTGGCCGGGGCGAAGGGGACGGGGCCGACGCCGTCGACCGTGAGGCTCCCGGCGGCCTCGACCTCGGTCATGAGCCCCTCGCACACGGAGGACGGGACGGTCTCGGGGACGTAGCCGGACAGGCCCATGACGGTGGCGCGGTCGGTGGCGTGGCCGCGGCCGGTGGCGCCGAGCGACCCGTAGAGCTCAATGGTGACGCGGGTCACAGGGGTGTCGTCGCCCTCGTCACGGCGGCGTGCGACCCGGGCTGACAGGGTGCGGGCGAAGGCCCGGCCAGCGCGCATGGGGCCTACGGTGTGGGAGGAGGAGGGGCCGACTCCAATGCGCATAAGGTCAAAGACGCTCAGGGGGCGCGGGGCGGCCTCGACGGCGATCTCCCCGGCGAGGAGAGCCGCGGGGCTCGCGGTGTCCAGGGTCGTGGGGCGTAGGGTGGTGTCGGCGGACATGTCTTCAATTATGAGGATCCGCGCTCTTATAGCCAGCCTCTGTGCCTTGCAGGCCTGGGACGCTCCCGGGGGTAGGCCGACGCGCTGGCGGCTAGTGCTGCCCTGGTGGCTGGTGCGTTGGGGCCGGCCCCTGTGCCCAGGGGTCCGGGCGGGGCTCCACCTTCCAGGTGCCCCGAAAGGCTCCTACCTGTGTCCGTGCTGGGACTGGGCGAGGCTGCCGCCTGGTGGGGGAGGCGTCTCCGAGGCGGCTCGGCCAGCTACCCCGCAATCACGGGCTGCCACCCGGCGGGGGAGGCGTCCCCTGGCCTGCCTGGGCGCCGTGTCCGCGACTGCCCGTTCTCACGGCGAACAAGTACCGTTCTCACGAGCAATAAGTACCGTTCTCACG
>ERZ772917.982-NODE-982-length-18361-cov-4.125970_pt1 | contig 18361 bp, 12 predicted proteins | sample MGYA00511187_ERZ772917 | MGnify/ENA primary metagenome ERZ772917 (study PRJEB29015, sample SAMEA2737925) | human oral metagenome | biome: human oral; feature: human-associated habitat; material: dental | place: China | collected 2012 ... | reverse complement strand
AACTGGCATTCCAGAGTGGCATGCCTCCGGAATCTCTCGCATCGGCTCTAAAAGAGTCTCCAAGATTCTCCAGGATATCACTGGTCGATAAGGCAGGGGGATCGTCCTCTTCAGGGCTGTTCCCCAAAGTCCGCTCCGTGCAGGCCGCTGTCAGGCAAACAGCAAGCATCAAAAGCCCATTTAATACATACGTTTTCATCTCAAGCGTTTTTTTACGTGGTTAATCGCCCCAGCCAGCGGCTGGCGCCTAATCCAAGATCCCGATCCCGCCTCGCTCAAACTCGATGGCACCGGAAGAGCAGATCCGCTCCCTGAACCGACGCTTGGCCTCCTCCGTGAGGGGAAGCAGGCCGACCATCACCCGATTCTTTTCCCAATCAATGCCGGTGCCGGTCCATCCCAACTCCTCGCATAAGGCGTCGTCTTCGAAAGGGATCCCCAGGCTGTCATTGAGTGCCAGCAATTCGTTGTACGAGTAGGCGCAGCGTCGGACGATCACATTTTGGCTTTTCGTCCGGGCACGTATCTCACCGAGATAAGCCTCCGGATCGCCCTTGACAAGCACCACCGCATGACCCGCTTCATCATAGTATCCTCCGCCGTAAAAGTCGGGCAGGCGAGGATCCACACCGGACGAGCCAATTTGAGCATCTCCGAAATCCGCGGAAGGTTCTTCTCCCCCAAAAGAGGCATCCAAATTGTCGAATATCTCCCTGGCGGATAAGGCAGGATAGTTGTCCTGTGCATTGCTGTTTTCATTTAAAGTCTTCTCTGTACAGGCTGATGACAGACAAACAGCAAGAATTAAAAGCCCATTTAATACATACGGTTTCATCTCAATCATTTTTTATAGTGTACAATCAGTCACAAATATCGTTACATCCGTAGGATGAGACGGAAGGGGCGTGCATCCCGCAAGATCGGAGCACCCGGCATAACAATTCAACATCATTGCACGACTCAACAATTCAACAACTCAACATCAATTCACCACCACCTTTTCGGTCTTCGCGCCTGCCTTCACCACATACACGCCTTGCGGCAGCGCCACGGACGATTCGCCGGCGGGGGCGATGAAGGTGCGAAGGAGCGTGCCGGACACAGCATATATATGTATTGCGGCGGACGTCGGGAGCGAGAGGTAGAGGCGGCCGGCGGAGGTGTAGATGCGCGTGGCAGAGGGCGCGGAGGGCTCGATGTTGGCCGTGGGGAGGGAACGGACTTCCAGACGGCAGGTGTCTGCCAGGCAGCTACCGTCCATGGTCGTGGCGATGATCAAGGTCTCCCCGACCTTGCGCGCCCTGATCTTCACTTCGTTGTTGACCGTGGCCGCCATATTGCGCGTCCTGACTATCTCTTTTTTGTCGATCACGGCCACCGTCGTGTCAGTGCTGAACCACACTAATTCGGGGCGGGTGGCATCTATGGGCGCTATCTCGGCTTTGACGATGACGAGGTCGGTGAGGCCGCCATCGACCACCATCCCACGCTTCTCAAACGTCACACGTTTGATCGGCTTGGGGAAGTACGTATACGTACGCCCCTTCTGCAAGACGTGGAGGTAGGTTCTTACGTTTTGGGTTAGGGGATCTCGAAAATAGATGATGTGGTGGCGGGGTTCCGAGTGGAGATTGGGTGAGATTTTAATGCGGCAGTCTTGCTTAATCCAGGAGCCGTTACCATAGAAATTTTTGTAACCGACACCGGGCAGGGAGACCCAACTGTGGGAAGCGACGGTGGCAGACCAGCCCCAGTTGCTGCTCACGGTGAACGTCTCCTCGCCGCCAAGGGCATCCATCTCAATCATTCTCTTGGAGAGATTGATGTCGGGGACGGATCCCCTCTTCTGCCGGACGATGAGTTGAGCTCTGACGGTAGGGTCTTTGGGATTTTGGAAGACAATTTTGACCGTGCGTTCCGTCGTACTAAGGTTTGGCAGGATTCTCATGCGCATCTTGTCACTGGCCGTTTTTACGCGCTCGTATAATACTTGATATACAGACCTCGGAATGGTCACGTCTAACCATCGTGGCTCGTAGTAAGGGACGGGCGGATTGTAGTCGCTCTTGCTGTTCCAAGGGCAGTTGCTCGTCACGTCGACCGACGCCTCGCCGCCGGCGGCTTCCATCTCGATCTGTTCCTTGGAGAGCTTGATGTAGTTTTTGGGGGTCATATCTTGCTTGACGGAGAGGATGGCTCTTACGGTAGGGCTTCCCAAATCTTTAAAGACGATGTAGGCTGTACGAAACTTATCACCAATGTGCGTGTACGGAGCCAATGTAAAGCTGAACTGTTTCGTAGACTCGGTGCCGAAGCCGGGAGATTGGATGTGGCCGGGTGATATGTGGAGCCATTTGTCATATTCGAGAGAGCTGGCTTTGTCGAGGGTTTCTTTGGGGAACGAGTCGAGGCAGAGATAAGTGCCGGGGATGGTGTAGTTGTAGGGGACGACTTTGGCCTCCCAGCCAGAGTTGCTGGTCACGTTGATCGTCACCTCGCCGCCAAGGGCGTCCTTCCTGATAAGGTTTCGGGAGAGGTTGACGAAGGGTTGGCTTTGCTTCCCCTTCTGCCGAACGATGAGTTGGACTTTGACGGTAGGGTCGTTGCGGGAAGTGATGGTAATATAGCCTGTCCGATCCTTCCCGTGGTTCGGCTGGATTGTCACGAGCATCTTCTCTTCTGTCGTTGTGACGCGATCGGCTATCCTTGTTACGTCGCCTTGTTTAAGCCATTCACCATCGGAGCCATAGTGGTATAGCCTGCTGCTCCATCCGCAGTTGCTCGTTACGGTGATCGTCTCCTGGCCGCCGTCGGAATACATCTCAATCTCGTTTTTGGAGAGCTTGATGAAGGGGGCGGGGCGCCCCTTCTGCCGGATGGTGAGGGGGGTTTTTACGGTAGTGTCTTGGAGACCTCGGAAGTAGACGTAGGCCATGCGTTCTTTCGTACCGGTGTTCATGGAGACTCTAATGCGGCAGCTTTGCTTAGCCTCCGTGCCGCTACCGTAGACTGTTTTGTTGCCGAGCACAGAGACCCAACCGCCGTAAGCTACGTCGGCATTCCAGCCCCAGTTGCTGGTCACGGTGATCGTCGCCTCGCTTGCAGCGGCATCCATCACAATCTCGCTTGGGGAGAGCTTGATGTAGGGGTTGTTGCTCTGTGCAACCGCGGGTTGCGGCATCATCGCTCCTGCCAGCCCCGCCACGAGGAGTAGCAGAGCGAGGAGCAGCTTCTTCTTGTAATTACTTGGAATCATAATTGAGGGGTATTATGCAGTCCCGCCCCCGGGGGGATAGACCGCGAGTTGATAAATCAAAGAACACGCCCGGCCGGGGGAGTGCGGAAAGGGGCGTTGTGCTGGGGCACCTACCTCATCCCTTTCCGACAGCAAAGATCCGGCGGTGCAGAGCGAAGTCTTATGGTCATATCTGTCAAAATTCTGTCTGTAGATTGCTTTTTTCGTTTGGCGCAATATGGTCATATCTTGCATGGAGGCCTCGTAACGCGCTGCAATCAACCACTTTGTTGCTTACAGATTTACCAAACTTCACAACCGGCTTTTTTCGCCCCCAAACACGAGCGGCGGCGTGGGCAATGGTTCATTGTCGATGGTCTATGATTATGCCGGGCACCCCGCAAGGTCGAAGTACCCGGCATAACAATTCAACAGGGCACGGTACATGCAGGTTGCCCCACAGGCTCTCGGCGCTTTTCGCTTTCCCCCCCCTCCTACTTACGATCCGAACAAAAATCACCTCGAAAAGATGAATTTTTTCACCTCATACTTGCAAACAGTACAAAAAAGGATAATTTTGGGGGCAGAATTAAACGGAATGTTATTCAGCAAGCACAATTCACACCACTATCCATGCAAACGCTCCGGGCTTATACTTTCGGGAGCTTCCCCCTTACCTATTTATAAGAGGAAGCCGACCGGCAGAACCGCCCGTCGCACATTCCCCCCCCCCACAATTTATCCCTATAACACATCTACCCACTGACACTAATCCGAAAAGAAATGAAGACGAACTACCTCCTTGCATTAGGCCTTATTATGTGCCTCAACAATGCAGCATCGGCACAAACCGATACCCCCGAGCCGAAGAAATTTCGCATCACCTTCTCAGAGCGCGCACGCATGACCACCGTCGGCGAAGCCTCCACACTCGACCACGAGAAACCCGTCAACACCTTCACCCGCTGGCGCACCTACCTCGGAGCCGAGTACAACCCCAACCTCCACTTCGGAATGAAAGTAGAGTTGGCCAACGAAGCCCGCATCTGGATCACACCGCCCGCGAAGAAGACCGCCTTCAATGAAATCTTCTTCAACCAGCTCTACGTCGACTGGAACGACATCGCCAACCTCCCCATCGACCTTCGCCTCGGTCGCCAAAACATCAAGTTCGACGAAGGCTTTATGATGGTCGACGGCAACCCTATGGTCGGCTCCCGCTCAGACTACTTCAACGCTGCCAAAGCCACCTTCCGATTCGACGAAAAAAACAACCTCACCGCCCTATTCGTCTACAACCCCCACCGCGACAAACTCCTGCCCGTCCTCAACGAGGGAGACCACTACCAGCCGCTCGAAGAGCAGACCAATAACGGCGCCGGCCTCTACTACAAAGGCAACCTCCACCCCGTAGACCTCTCAGCCTACTACTTCTACAAGAAATACTTCAAAAACACCACCCTGCCCGAGGCCGAGACACACGCCATCGGCGCCCGCGCCAACCTGGCTCTGCCCGGCAACGACTTCCACTTCATCAGCGAGTTCGCCTACGAGTTCGGTAAAGTAGCCGACCTCGACCGCCGCGCTTGGGGCGGTTATTCCCGCTTGGAGTACAACATCGGCCGATACCTCTACGTCCTCGACCAGCTCTCCGTCGGCTCCGTCTACATGAGCGGCGACGACCCCACCACACCTACCATCGAAGGCTTCGACCCCATGTGGAACCGCTGGACACGCTGGGGAGAAAGCTACATCTACACCCTCGCCACCGAGACAGGCAAGATCAGCTACTGGTCGAACTTAGCCTCCATCAACGCCGGCCTCAAAGCCACCCTCGCCCCCAACGTCCGCCTCGACGCCAACTACATGCACCTCTTCGCCATGCAGTTGAACCCCGCATCCCCCTTCACATCCGGCGGAGGAAAAACCCGCGGAGACCTCTACTACGCTCGCGTCTCCTATCAGATCAACCCACACTGGTCGGGGCACCTGCACTTCGAACACTTCAATCCCGGCAACTACTACTTCAATGGTGCCGACAACTACAACTGGGTGCGTTTCGAACTGATGTATAAGCTGTAATTAACGAGTCCATAGGGGGACGGATAGAAGGAGCCAGACCGGCCTCAGCCCCCTCCCTCTATCCATCCCTCCTGACTCCATTTATACACTATAAAAGAGAGAGATAATTCAACTATTATTTGACACTAAACTTATGTGGTTATGAAAATCGGATTATTTATTCCCTGCTATATCAATGCGGTATATCCGCACGTAGGTATAGCCTGTTACAAGTTGCTCGCCAGCTTAGGAATGGATGTCGACTATCCCGTAGGACAAACCTGCTGCGGCCAACCGATGGCCAACGCCGGCTTCGAGACCGGATCCGTCCATTTAGCCGAACGCTTCGACGAGCTGTTCAAGAAGTACGACTACGTCGTCGGCCCCTCAGCCAGCTGCGTAGCCTTCGTCAAGGAAAATCACCCCCGCCTTTTGGCCAATGCCAAGAAGGGTGAATGCACCGCCGCGAAGCACATCTACGACATCACTGAGTTCCTACACGACGTGGTGAAGCCAGAGAAGTTCCCATCCAAGTTCCCACACAAAGTCAGCATCCACAACAGCTGCCACGGCGTGCGCGAACTCGGCCTCTCCTCCCCCTCGGAGCTGACCGTGCCTTACTTCAACAAAATCCGCTCACTGCTCGAACGCGTGCCCGGTATCACCGTCTTGGAGCCCAAGCGCATAGACGAATGCTGCGGCTTCGGGGGCATGTTTGCCGTCGAGGAAGCTGAAGTCTCCGCCTGCATGGGGCGCGACAAGGTCAAGGATCACATGTCCACCGGAGCCGAATACATCACCGGAGCCGACAGCTCCTGCCTGATGCACATGACTGGCGTCATCGAACGCGAACATTATCCCATCAAAACCATTCACTACCTCGAAATCTTATCTGCACAGTTATGAGCGCACATGCCAAGGCTGCAAAAGCCTTTTTAGCCAATAAAGAGAACGCCGTTTGGCACGACCAAACGCTGTACATGGTTCGCTACAAACGCGACCTCCTCTCGCACGCCATCCCCGAATGGGAAGACCTGCGTCACACCGCACGCGACATCAAGCTCTACAGCAACTCGCACCTGCCCGAACTCATCGAACAGTTCGAGAAGAACGCCACCGCCAACGGCTGCCACGTGCATTTCGCCAAAGACGCCGAGGAGTACCGCCACATCATCGAGGGCATCCTCAACGACCACGGCGTGAAAAAGTTAGTCAAGAGTAAATCCATGCTCTCCGAGGAGTGCAAGCTCAACCCCTACCTCATTCAGAAGGGTTTCGAGGTGATCGAAAGTGACCTCGGCGAGCGCATCCTCCAGCTGATGGAGCTCCACCCGAGCCACATCGTAATGCCCGCCATCCACATCAAGCGTCAAGCTGTGGGCGAACTCTTCGCAGACAAGCTCGGCAGTGAGAAGGGCAACTTCGACCCCACCTACCTGACCCATCAAGCACGTCGCGCCCTGCGTCAAGACTTCCTCAACTCCGGCGCCGGCATGACGGGTGGCAACTTCGCCATCGCCGCCACAGGAGAGGTAGCCGTTTGCACCAACGAGGGCAACGCCGACATGGGCATGTCGTGCCAGAAGATCAACATCACCGCCTTCGGCATCGATAAGATCATCCCCGACCTGCGTTCGCTGGGCGTCTTCACACGCCTGCTTGCTCGTTCAGCCACGGGTCAGCCCATCACGACTTACACATCGCACTTCGGCCGGCCACACAAAGGCGGCGAGCAGCACTTCATCATCGTTGACAACGGTCGCAGCAAGATCCTCGGCATGCCCGAACACCGCAAAGTGATGAACTGCATCCGCTGCGGCGCCTGCATGAACACCTGCCCCGTCTACCGTCGCAGTGGCGGCTATTCTTATTCTTACTTCATCCCCGGCCCGATCGGCATCAACCTCGGCATGCTCACCGACCCGCAGAAACATAGCGGCAACGTCTCCGCCTGCTCGCTCTGCCTTTCCTGCTCGTTCGTTTGCCCGGTGATGGTAGACCTCGGCGAACAGATCTATATCTGGCGCCAGAAGCTGGATGGTTTCGGCACGGCCGACCCGAAGAAGAAAGTGATGAGCAACGGCATCAAATACCTTATGGATCGCCCAGGGCTCTTTCACTCCGCACTCAAGATGGCGCCAATGGTCAACTCCATGCCGCGCTTTATGACCTACAACGGGCTGAACGATTGGGGCAAGGAACGCGAACTGCCCAAGTTTGCCAAGCAATCGTTTGAGTCTTGGTGGAAGAAAAATCACAAGGAGAAGAACGCTAAATAAGAATCAAGTATGAGCAGCAAAGAATTTATATTGAACAGCCTGAGGGAAAACATCAAGGAGCGGTTCCCCCGCCCCGAAATCAAGATCCCTCACATGACCTACCCGGATAAGATCAAACAGTTTATTGAGATCTCAGCCGGCGTAGGCGGAAGTGCCGAACTGTTAGGCAAGGGCGAAAGCGTGGATGACGCCATCCGCCGCCTCTTCCCCGAGGCCAAACGCATCGCCTGCAACTTCCCAGAGGTGACCTGCGCCACCTACAATCCCGACACGATCGAGACACCGTCAGAGCTGAACGGCACGGATCTCGTCGTTTGCCACGGCATCTTCGGCGTTTGTGAGAACGCCGCCGTCTACTTCGAGCAGGAGTATCTGCAACGCGCCATCTACTTCATCTCCGAGGCACTCGTCTTCCTCCTGCCGAAGGATCAGTTGGTGGACACCATGCACGACGCCTATGCCCGCGTGCCTGAGGCACACCCGGGAGAGTTTCGCGGCTTCATGTCTGGCCCCTCAAAGACGGCCGACATCGAGCAGTCGCTCGTCAAAGGAGCGCACGGACCGAAGCAAGTGGTTGTATTGCTCGTGTAACATGTATTTATTGAAGTGAAGTGATATGATATTCTAACTCCATAAACAGTAAAACAGCATTTCTACCATGAACGTATTTCTCTCCATTCTCCCGATTTTACTCTTGTTCGTGCTCATGCTTGGTGTCAAAATGGCTGGGCATAAGAGCGCCTTTGTAACCCTTGTGGCCACATTGCTCATCGCAGTATTGGCAGCTCCCGCGCTCGGGTTTGCGCCCGAGGGCTACACGCAGTTCGGTGTCTTTTGGGCCTTCATCGAAGGGCTGCTTAAGGCCACCTTCCCCATCTTGATCATCATTCTGATGGCCATTTACAGCTACAACACATTGCTCGAAAGTGGCGAGATCGAAGTGATCAAGAAGCAATTCACCTCCCTGACAAACGACCGCGGCATCATTGTCCTTCTCTTGGTATGGGGCTTCGGCGGCTTGCTCGAGGGTATGGCCGGATTCGGTACAGCTGTAGCGATCCCCGCCGCTATTCTGATCGGTCTCGGATTTAAGCCCGGCTTCAGCGCTTTGGTGTCGCTTATCGCTAACAGCGTTCCGACGGGCTTTGGCGCCGTGGGTGTGCCTGTCATCACGTTGGCTAACGAGGTAGCCCCCTCCGGTGCTGCTACACCGGAAGCCATCTGCGACATTGCATCGAAGGTAGTTGTCCAGCTCTCGCCGCTGATGCTGCTGATCCCGTTCGTGATCCTCACGCTGACTGACAGCTCACCGAAGAAGATCGTTAAGCACATCCTGCTCTCCCTGTGGGTGGGCGGCATCTCGCTCGTCGTGCAATACATCTGCGCACGCTATCTCGGTGCAGAGACGCCGGCTATTCTCGGTAGTGTGGCCGCCATCTTAGCCATCATCCTCTACGCACGCCTGTTCGGCGAAAAGGATACCGACGGTGCAACGCAAAAAGAGACATTCACGATGTCGCAGACCCTCCGGGCTTGGAGCGTATACGGCTTTATCCTCTTCTTCATCATCTTCAGCGGTCCGCTGGTAAAGCCTGTAAACGAGTTCCTCCGCACGCACTTGGTTAGCAGCGTACACCTGCCAATCTATGCCGAGGGCAAAGCATTCAAATTCGGTTGGATCTCCAACGCTGGTTTGATGCTCTTCCTCGGTACGTTCTTCGGCGGACTGGTTCAGGGTGTATCGGCTCAGAAATTGATCGTTGTGCTTGCTCGCACGGTGAAGAATCTCGGTAAGACCGTGATCACGATTATGAGTCTTGTTTCGATCGCCTCTGTGATGAACTATGCTGGCATGATCCTCGTCATCGCTGAGGCCTTAGCTAACGCAACGGGCGCTTACTATCCGCTCTTTGTGCCGCTGATTGGTGCGATCGGAACGTTCGTCACAGGTAGTGATACCTCGTCGAACATCCTGTTCGGAAAGCTCCAAGCCAACGTGGCTGCCAAGCTGAACTACGCTGACCCGAACTGGTTGGTGGGTGCCAATACGGCCGGTGCCACCGGTGGTAAGATCATCTCGCCGCAAAGTATTGCCATCGCCACGGCCTCTTGCAACATGCCTGGACGTGACGGTGAGATCCTCCGCAGCGCCTTGCCTTACGCTATCGGATACATCGTCTTGGCTGGCTTGATGGTCTATTTTGCTGCATGACTTTCATGAGCTTAATGCCCAGAATCCAATGAAAGAGTGACCCCTGCCCGAATTGCGGAAATATTTCTGTAATTCGGGTAGGGTCTCTTCGAAAAGCCTTTTCTTTGCGGCCACTCCGCCGGCGCCTATGGCTCATTGACGTCGTATCCGGAGATCCACGTGGAAGAAAAGGAATCGATTTTATCCAATTAAAAATTCATCTCATAAGAAACAGATTTAATCATGACACAGAAACTTTTGATCAGAGATCTCACATTGAGAGACGGACAGCAGTCTTCGTTTGCAACGCGTATGAATCAGTCGCAGGTTGATCGTGTGTTACCTTACTATAAGGACGCGAACTTCTATGCGATGGAAGTATGGGGCGGTGCCGTGCCCGACTCCGTCATGCGCTACTTGGGTGAGAACCCGTGGGATCGTTTGGAGAAAATCAAAGCCGCTGTAGGCGACGTCTCCAAACTGACCGCCCTCTCCCGTGGCCGTAACCTCTATGGCTATGCTCCGTATCCCGACGAGATCATCGACGGTTTCTTCCGTAACGCCGTAGAATCGGGCTTGGGCATCATGCGCATCTTCGACGCGCTGAACGACGTGAACAACGTGAAGTCCAGCGTGAAGAGCATTAAGAAGTATGGCGGTATGGCCGACTGTGCCGTATGTTATACAGTTGATCCGAAATATGATGATGATCGCGAACTGGTATTTACCGACGCATACTTCCTGAACAAGGCTCAAGAGATGCTGGCTCTGGGTGCCGATATGATCACCATCAAGGACATGAGCGGCTTGATCCCGCCCTCGCGCGTGGCCAAACTGATTCCGCTCTTCAAGAAGCACCTCAACGTGCCCGTGGACTTCCACACGCACTGTACGCCGGGCTTCGGTCTCGCTTCCGTTCTGACCGCCATCATGTGCGGCGCCGACATCGTGGACACGAACATTTGGTACTTCGCCGGCGGCACGGGCGCTCCCGCCATTGAGCTGATCTACATCTTCTGCAAGAAGCTCGGTGTGGAGCTCGACGTGAACATGGAGGCCGTGGCCAAGATCAGCAAGGAGCTGAAAGAGATCCGCAAGGAGCTCGAGGCTTTCGATGCATCGAAAATGTTCCCGAATCCGTTCAACCCGCTGACCGACACGCTGCCGGCTGAGATCGACGCTCTGTTCGACAAGGCTATTGAGGCGGTTCGCAACGACGACGAGGCCGCGCTGTTAGACGCTTGCCACGCTATCGAGAAGTACTTCAACTTCCCGAAACCGAACGAGCTGGTGAAGAATGCTGAGATCCCCGGTGGCATGTACAGTAACATGGTGGCTCAGTTGAAGCAATTCAACTCGATGGATCTGCTCGAAGACTCGATGAAACTCATCCCGAGTGTACGTCTTGATGCTGGTCTGCCGCCGCTCGTGACGCCGACCAGCCAGATCGTAGGTGCACAGGCCGTGTCTTGCGCATTGAGCTTGAAGAAGGGGCTGGATAAGTATGCTAACACCTCGAGCCAGTTCGTGAACTTGGTGAAGGGCGAATACGGTAAGACTCCGGTTCCGGTTGATCCCAAGTTCCGCGAGCAGATCACAGGTTCGCCTGTAGAGACGCCGTACGACACGACTACTCACAAGACGCCGGATAACCCTGTGCTTGAGGAGTTCGGCGGTGTACGACTGGCTTTGGACGAGAAGGACATGCTGCTCTTGGAGCTCTTCCCGAACGTGGCTACCGGCTTCCTGCGTAAAAAACGCGAAGCTGAGTACAACGAGAAGCAGAAGGCTTCTGGCGCTTGTGCTTGCGGTGGCAAGGAAACGGCGCAGGAAGAGACTGCTGCTGCCATGGACGACTCAGTGAAAGGTCGCATGGTGGAATGCCCGATGCCGGGTAACGTTATCGAGGTGACCGTGAAGGAAGGTGCCAAAGTGAAGAAAGGCGACACGCTGTTGATCCTCGAATCCATGAAGATGGAGAACGAGATCACGGCTGACTTTGACGGTACCGTTCGCCGCATCCTCGTGAAGGCCGGCGACCCCGTTCAGGTGGGCGCAGCGATGATTGAAATCGTAGACGAGGCCGCAGCTGCTGCCCCGAGCAAGGCTGCTAATGCCGGAAAGGGTCGCATGGTAGAATGCCCGATGCCTGGCAGCGTCATTGAGGTGACGGTGAAGGAAGGTGCTAAGGTGAACAAGGGCGACAAGCTGTTGGTGCTCGAATCCATGAAGATGGAGAACGACATCACGGCCGACTTTGCCGGGACTGTTAGCCGCATCCTCGTAAAGGCCGGTGACTCCGTTCAGGTGGGCGCACCGATGGTTGAGATCGTGTAATGTAATTTGAGACCGCGCACCCGCCCCCCCTTTTGGTGGGTTGGTTTCAACTGATAGAAAAGAGCAGGGTTTGCGATTCGCATCGCAGGCTCTGCTTTTTTTGTGTTTGTACCGCTCAGAGGATAACGTCCCTCCCTCGCAAATCGAAATTTCAAGTATGCTGGATCTGCCACAGCGGTGAAAGCCAAAACAGACTTTCATTCGAGGCCGCGCACATCGGCTGAGCCAATCGAGCGCTTGATTCAGGCCGCGCACACTGCGCGGAGCAAATCGAGCGCTTGATTCAGGCCGCGCACACTGCGCGGAGCAAAACAGAGGTCTGTTTGGGGCCGCGCACATCGGCGGAGCAAAACAGAGGTCTGTTCGGGGCCGCGCACACTGCGCGAAGCAAAACAGAGGTCTGTTCGAGGCCGCGCACACTGCGCGAAGCAAAACAGAGGTCTGTTCGATGCCGCGCACACTGCGCGGAGCAAAACAGAGGTCTGTTTGGGTCATGCACGGCGGCGGCAAGATGGAATCTGGCTAAACACACAACTGCCGGCGGAATATGCATCGGGAGAAGAGATTCCCCCCTTGCTTTTCCGCCGGCAGAAGAATGAGGAGCTACGGGTGCCGGGCACTCGCTTGATCACTCATCAATCGAGGCCGTTGAATGGGGCAGCAAACGATTTGTCTTTCACCCGCAGGTGCAAGCCGTCGCTTTGGTTGACGATGTAGAACTTGCCGTTCTCGCCCGGTTGCCCTGGCTTCATCGTCTGCATCACGCTGATGTGGCGTTTGCCGCCGTCGTCGCCCTTGGTCAGCACCATGAGGTGGATCAGTGTCGCCTGGTAGGTGTTGAACTTCTCATACTTGCGCCCCTTGTCCACGATGATTTCCACCGTGTAGGGCTTCTCCGGATTATAGCCGTTCTCGGGCGTAGCACCCTTGAGGAAGGCGCCCATCTGATACGGACGGTTGGACTGGGCGTCGCCGTCGAAGATGCTCTTCAGGCGCGAAAGCACCATAGTGATGTTCGTCGTGGTGGTGTTCATTCGGAGCACCTGCTCGCCGATCTTGCGATCCCGGCGGAACATCTCGTAGGCCATCACTTGCAGGGCAACGGCGCCTTGCGGCTCGGTGCCGATCTGTTCGCGCACCATCTTGAACTCCTCGACCGACCTCGGGAAGCGGCTGAAGGTGACGGTGGCACTCTCGCCTGCCGTGTAGGTGGCGTGGTTGATCGTGCCGGTCATTGAGACCTCAAGGTCGCCGACGGGGATCTCTTCACTGGTGACGGTGACGGTGCAGGAGGCGGAGACATTGCCACCGCGAACCGTGATCGTGGCCTTTCCGGCCGCTACGCCATGCACTTCGCCGGTGGTGGAGACTTTAGCCACCTTCTCATTACTACTTCTCCAAGTGAGGATCTGCACCGAGGCGTTGGCCGGCTCTACGGTGGCGGTGAGGGCCTCGCGCCCATTGATGGGTAGCTCGAGTGAAGTCTTGTTGAGCTTGATCGCCTTGATCGTAGTGCTGCCGGGGTTGGGCGTAGGCTTCGGCGTGGGGATTGGATCCGGATCCGGATCGTTATTCTCACATGCCGCAGCAAGGCTCATTACACATGCGATGACGACTAAGGCCATCGACATCATCGAAAAAAATCTTTTCATTTTCATTCCTGTTGATTTTTATAGGGTTAGAATCTGTTGTGAATTATCACTTTGAGGGAGGCCTGCCCCCGGCCTGGGGAGCGAGAGTTATTCACCTTTTACCGGTGGTGAGCTCATTGAGAGGGCGTTCTTCCCCCCCCCCCGATCCTCCAACCTCCTTTTCTTGTCTTGACACAAGAGGAGGAGGAGAAAAGAAAGTCAAGGGAGGGGATGATCGCCCTCAATTTTTTCGGACAGCTTCTAAATTCAATTGATGATAACCTTCTCAGTTTTCTCGCCTGCTTTCACCACGTAAACGCCTGCGGGCAATGCAACGGACGTGTCGCCAGCGAGGGCTCTGAACTTCTTCAGCAGGAGGCCAGAGAAGTGGATTACCTCTACATCCGTCGGCTTGTCGGTAGCGATGTGGAGCAAGCCGTCAGCCGCCCATATGCGGGTAGCGGAGTTGTCCACGATCGGTTCATTGGCATGGGGGATGTCCTCGCCTTTCTTGACGGTGATGTAGCAGTTGGCTTTCTGGCCACCGCTTAGCGTGACGGTGATCACGGCATCTCCTTCGGCTACGGCTTTCACCTTACCGTCCTTGTTGACCTCGGCCACGCCCGGGCGGTTCGTGCTCCAGCTCTTGGTCATGGGCGAATCCCACGGTTCAGTCGTGGCCGTAAGTTCGAGCGATTCCCCCAAGCCGAGCCTAAAGGCACTGGGCGTAATCTTGACGGACGTGCCTTTGACACGGACGGTGCAGAAGTCTGTCCATCCGCCATCATCGGTCGTAGCCGTGATCAGGGCGGTGCCGCCGGGCAGGTGAGCCGTCACGACGCCGTCGCTGCTGACGCTGGCCACTGTCGGATCGCTCGACGACCAGGTGAAGCCTTTGCTCGCGGCATCGGCCGGCAGAACGCGTGCGGTAAGTGTAGCCGTTCCGCCTTCGTAGAGCGATATATCCGTCTGATCGACTACGATGCCCGTCGCTGCGACGATGAGGATCGGGGTCTTGATTGTGAGCGTGCTTTGGCCGTACTTACCGCTGCCGTCGTTGGCCGTAGCGGTGATGGTCGTTGTGCCGGCTTTCAGGGCATTGATGAATCCGCCGCCTTTGCTTACGGTGGCCACCGTCGGGTCGCTGCTTGTCCAGGTCAAGGCTTTTTCGTCGGCATCCTCGGGCTCCACAATGCCACTGTAGTAGAAGATGTCGCCTTCAACCATCGTATGCACCGCCGGCATGACGGAGACGTCAGTGACGAGTTTCCGGACTTTTTTCGCCTTGACGCGCACTTCGATGGATTCCGATTTCGTGCCGTCAGCCTTGTCGTTGGCCGTGGCGGTGATTTCGGCTTTACCCGGTGCGAGGGCTGTGATTTCGCCCGTTACGGCATCGACCGAAACGATGGCCGGCAGGTTGGACGACCAGGTGACGGTCTTGTCTTTGGCATCGGCGGGCAGAACGGTGGCTGTGAGCGTGGCTTTGTTTCCCGCTTCAAGGTCGAGCGACGTAGGTGCAATGGAGACGGAAGCCGGATGTACCGTTTTGTCGGATGCTTTCGTCTTGACCTGCATCTTCCACTTGTAGTCAGCCGAGTTAGCGGCTTCGTCACAGACGGTGACGCTGATGTCGTACAGGGTGCCGGGCTGCAGTCCGGTGAAGGTGTGCGAAAGCACATTCTTGCCGAGAACAGTCTTCGGCCAAACCCATTCGTCCGATGGCGAGAAGTTGACCGCGTAAAGCAGGTTGTTCTTTGCGGTCACCTTGTCGGCGGCGGCCGGCCACGAGACCTTCAGCGACGTCTCGGTCGCCGTGACGGAGAGTTCCTGACCGTTGGGGAAGTAAGGTGGCTCTTTGTCGGGCTCGACTTTCTTCTTGGTTTTGATGATCGTATCGAGGCACCTACTCCAGTTGCCAGCCTCATCGATGGCATATACCTGGAAATTATACTTTGTGTCCTGCGCAAGTAGGTCAAAAGTGTGTGAATCGACGTCGATACCAATAGAATAATTGTACTTCCAGTTTTTGTATATTGTATATCGAATCTTGTTTTGCGGCGTTCGGTCGTCCGTAGCCTTCGGCCACGAGATTTTGACGCTCGTTTCGGTCACTTCGTCCACCTTCACTCGAGCGCCTCCGGGGAATGCGGGCGGGGTTTTATCAACAAGTTTGTCGGTTCGGGCTTTCGCGTAGTCAGTAAAGACCATTGTTATGTCCATACTTTTATGGAAGACCAAGACCCAAAACTCATACTCCGTATCGGCCATAAGTCCGGTCACGGTGTGTTCCGTCTCTCCGTAGAGCAATGCGCTGTTTTTCCACTTCTTCTCATTCTCATTCTCTTTTTTCAGTCGATAGACTATGGAGTACTTGATCTCCGAATGCGGTTGGTTGCCGTAGGTGGCGGCGTTCCATCGCAGTGAGACGGAATGGTCCGTTTTGCCGGTGACGGTAAGGGTTTTGTCATTGAACACCAGCTTTGGATTCTTCTCAGTTTGGACTGTTTTTTTACCGTAGTAGCTCGCGTTGCCGGCTCCATCGCAGACTTTCACATCTACATCGTACTGGGTATTCGGTGTGAGGTTTCCGATGGTGTATGACGTCAAGTCTTTAGGCATCTTGTCCTCAGTAGACGAGTACTTCCATGACTTATCCGATGTTCTTTTCCACCGGACTTGATAGCGCAGATTGCCCGGTAACGTTTTGTTGTCGGAGGCTCTTTTCCAGCTCAGGGCGATGGTCTTGTCGGTGGGAGTGGCGGTCAGATCACCTTTCGCAGTAGGCGGAGTATCGTCTTCGTCACTCATCCACGATTTGGGTGCGATGATCACCTCTTTGGCTAAGTTGCCCACGCCGTCCGTTACGGTCTTCTTGCTGTAGTTGAACTGACCACTGGCGGGCTTATGGATCTTGGAATTGGCGTTTATCTGCAGGTTATCCACATTGGTGAAGGCGCCTATATCACTACGTGTATTAGCAGATGTTATCTTCAGGAAAGCCCCCTCGTGCACCGAGACGGTCGAAGGGGAAGGGTCACGATGGGTGCCGATGCCAGCATTGTTCTCTACGTTGATGCAAAGCTCTTTGCAATGTATGTCCAAATGGGTTCCGGCACGCATTTCCACTGTGGCACAGTAGTGACCGTCTTCACAGTTGACGGTCAGCGTGCCCGGCCCTTTAATGTCGAGTGAGCCCTTTCCCATCTCACCATGTATGATGAGAGCGGTTTTGCAATTGACTGTATTCGTTCCTATCACCTCGATCTTGAGTTGGCTATTTTTTATCTTATCACCGGGTCTGATAGCGATCCCATCGAGGCCGCCCAATTTGCAGGAGAGGGTGAGGTTCTCCATGGTGAACGTGTGGGTCGAATGATCGTATGACAGCTTACCCGAGGCTTCGAAATACTTAATGCTATACTTATATGCGTAGTCGTTAACGGCTTTGACGAGATCGTGGCAGTTTTCATCTGTGATATCTACCCCAAACAGCTTGCCGTACTTTTCGGCTCGCAACGTATTCGTTGCACCTATCCACCCTATCAGGGTGAGAACCGTTAGTAATATCAATCGTTTCATGTCGTCTTGATTTTAAATGGTTATTCATTTATTGAAGAGGGTTCGTGAACCGATTACTTGACGGAAATCATCGCTTCGGCTTTGAGCTTTCCGGCGGTAACGGTCAGTACGGCCTCGCCCGGTCGGAGGCCTTCGATATAGCATTTCCCCGCGTCGGAGCGCAGTATCTTAGCGATGGAGGTGCCTTCGGTGACTTTCCAGTTGAGTGCAGGCAGGGTGGCGCCTTCGGGGACGGCTTTGACGTGGAACTTGCCTCGGTCGCCGGCATAGAGTCCGATGCTTTCGGGCACGATGACGATGGCCTTGAGCTCTCCGGATTGCGGCTCATCGGTCTTCTTGACGGTGATGATGCACTTGGCGGAGGCATTGCCGACGGTGAAGAAGAGGGTCGTGGTGCCTGCGACGAGCCCTTTGACGGTGGCAAACAATCCATTGGGCGTAACGTGAACCAACTGTTCGTGGTTGATGCGCCACTGCGGTGTGCCCTGATTGAAGTCCGCGGGCAGCACGTTGGCCCTGATGGAGGTCTGCTCACCGATCTTGAGGGTGAGCCGGTCGGGGTTGAGCGTAGCGCTTTCGGGCCAGACCTTGTCTGGCCTTACGGTGACGACGCATTCGGCGACGGCTACATAAGAACCGGATATAAGTCTGAGGACTTGTATTTTCGTCGTTCCAGGGGCTACGGCCGTGACGGTGAACGAGGTCGTCCCGGCACCATCGGGCGGATTAACAGTCGCAATGCGAGTGTTCAGGCTATGGACTCCGTAACTGGTGTTTGCCGTATCGTGCGTTACGGTGAGGGTGGCGGTTTGGCCAACCTTCAGTTTCAACGTTGTAGGGGAGATGCTGATTCCGGCGGAAGCTCCCCTGACGAAGATCATTGAGAAGAGGGCAATGATCATTGCGGAATAAAAGAATTTCTTAGTCATGATGGTTGGGAGTTAGAAGCTGTTTTGAATTTATTGAGTGATTATTTTAAGGAGCTGTTTTGGCGGAGCTTTCTCCTTTCATTTCGGGTCTATCGGGGCCTGTTTCTGCCCTTTTG
>ERZ772917.979-NODE-979-length-18389-cov-151.314879_pt1 | contig 18389 bp, 22 predicted proteins | sample MGYA00511187_ERZ772917 | MGnify/ENA primary metagenome ERZ772917 (study PRJEB29015, sample SAMEA2737925) | human oral metagenome | biome: human oral; feature: human-associated habitat; material: dental | place: China | collected 2012 ... | reverse complement strand
GGCGTGAACGTCTCCGGGAGCGACTTGACCTTGACTCGACCGTGGTCGATGACCGGTGCGGCGATCTTGCCGCCGCTGCCGGGCTGGTCAGTGAGCAGGAAGCCGGAGAACTTCCCGGTCCCCGCGTACGGCGTGGCCGTGCCGCCCGTGATCGTCACGGGCGTGCCGGAGGGGATGACCCCGTTCTTCACCTTGCTGGTGAAGGCGGTGGGGTCGATGGTGACGGTCCTGGCGTTGCGGATGCCGTGGCTGGACCCCAGCCAGGACATGTCGCCAGAGCCGAACGACTCGGTCTTGAGCCTCATGTTCTACTCCTTTGAGTGGGTCTGCTGGTAGAGGTCGCGGCCAGCAGCGACAGAGCCCGAGCCCTTTCCGCCGGAACCGCGCCCCTGGGAGGGGTCCGGGGGAAGCACCTGACGCCCCGCTGTCGAGGCGTTGGGGATGAGAGCCTTGAAGTCGGCAGCGTCCTGCTGGATCTCCTCAGGGGTGCTTCCCCTGAGTCGGTCCGCGAGTTCGAGAGGAAGACCGTTGGCGACCGCCGCAGCCACACGCTCGTTCGCCAGACGCAGAGCATCGCGCTCCTGGGTGGCGGTGGTGAGGTTCTGGGCAGCCTCCTCATGCTTGCGGGTCATCTCCTGGAGAGCCTGATGAGCGGCAGCGAGATCACGCTCGGCCGCCTTCCTCGCCTCACGCTCAGCGGCGATGGCCTTCTTGCCGCCCTCCCCGAGTACCGCATCGTCGGCGGGCTTCTGGACGGACGATCCCTCGGCAGGCTCCTTAGCGGAGCCCACTGCAGCAGCGTCTCCGCCGCCGGTGGACTCGTCCGCGGTGGTGATGAACATCAGGAAACGGTTGCGCCCGCGCATGTGGGTGTCCCTCTCGGTAGTGGGCATCGCGCCCAGTTGGATTCCCGTACGGCCCTCGCGGCCGCAGGAAGCATCGGGTCAGTACACCTGCCCGTTTCGGGCCAGGAGATACCTGTAGGTGCGCTCGTACTCGGCGGCGAGCCCAGGGGGCGCAGGCCGGATGGTTCCGCGCACCTGCGAACCACCCCGCAGCTCGACCGCGCCAGACGACGTCGGATCGATCCCCATGCGGGCAAGATCCCAGTTCCATCGGGCATCAGCCACGCGACGCTCAGCAGCTGTCATCGTGTAGCGGGAGCTCGGGTTTCTCACGCCGGACTCACGGGCCCTCAGTACGGCGTCGACGGCAGCCCGACGATCACCTCCGTGACCGAGCGACCCGTACCCCTCGTAGTGGGCCCCGCGCAGGGATCCGCCCGACACCTGCCCGTCAGGCAGGATGTACCCGTTCTCAGTGAGGAGACGGATCGCGTCCGCACGGCTCGTCGCCTTCGCGTACACCCCTTCCGGGGTGAGCCGGAACGGGCGGCGCCCGCCCTGCTGGGAGTAGTAGTGTCCCCGCCGGCTCGCCCCTTCAAGGGTCCAGTGACGCCTGGCCTCAGCCGGCATGCGCCGGCGGCTGTTGGCGGCTGCGACTCCACGCCGGGAGTTGACCACCTGGTAGACGTCTGCGCCGTCTCGTATCGCCTGGGCGCCAGAGCGGGTGAAGAGCCGGTCCTGATCCGCCTCAGACAGGCTGTTGAAGTACTCGTAGGGGTCCGTGATGAGCCCCTCGCGGATCGCCCCGGCCGTGCTCCTGCTGGTCGCCAGGACGTGGACGCAGTCGCAGTTCGGGTGTCGGCGGAACCCGGCGTTCCACCGGTAGAAGCGCCCTGCGAGCACCACACAACGTGCACAGGAGGGAGGGTTGAGCATTCGCACGTACCCCACCCCTGGGCGTGTGACGACGTCGACCGACGCTGCCTGCCTGGCAGCATCAGCGACCGCCGTCACCGCGACGGTCTCGACGGCCCGGCGAGCGGCGGCGAGTGCGTTCCGGGTGCCGTCGCCGGCCTTGATCCGGGTGAGAGCCTGAACGCTCGCCCCACTGACCACGGACGACAGATCCACCTGCTCCAGCGGGCTGTCGTCGTCGATGAACCAGCCGACGAACGACGACGGAATCGCCAACGCCGAAGGGGCGACGTACGTCCCCTGCTGCGCCAGGGTCAGAGCCCCATAGGTGCTTCCCGCAAGAGCCGCATGCCACTGCAACGATCTCAACGTGCGAGTGAGCGGCTGGGCGGCAGCGTCCCATGAACGGCGAATCATCGCAGGGTTCACCGCAGCCCACGCTCGACGCACGGCTGCCACCCCTTGCGTCTGCAACTCTAGCACCTGCACGTAATGCCGCGCAGCAGCATCAGGAACGCTCACGTCACGTTGCCGATCTTCTCCGATAGCCGGTCAAGGAACGGGTCAGCCTCCTGGGCGGCGAAACGCCTCCGCTCGATCTCCATCCGATCAGGAGACCACCCCATCTCCTCCCACGCCCCCTCGCGGGACAGAATGGGCACGCCAGCGGCCAGCTTCTGCGTCGCGTCAGCACGCTGCGCATAGGTAGGCGTCCCGGCGTCATACCAGGTCGTGGCGATACGGTCGACGTCGACAGCACCACCCTCGGCGACGTACAGGGCCATTCCCATGAGAGACCCCAGCGCATTCCCGAAGGCGGCCTGCTTGCGCTCACAGTTCTTGATCAGACGCGACTCGTCCGCGCGGATCGCCCCCTCGGCCGCCGGCTGGTTGGTGTCCTGCGCGGCATAGCGAAGAGGTAGGCCGAGCACGGCAGCCGCCCACTTGAACATGTGGTTCACGCTGTTGTGGAAGTTGTCGAGGCTCGCCGCCGTGAACGTCCCGGCCTTCGCGTCCTTGTTCGTGATGCCCCACACCGACGTGAAGTAGGACTGCCACGTCGGCATCGGATTGCCCTTCTTGTCCCTGAAGTCCTTCGCCGACGCGCCCACCACGTACTTCTGTGGCATCGCGTTCGCCTCAGCAGCGACCTGGAGGTTCGTGATCTGGCGGGCGATCGCATCAGTCAGGGCGATCACGTCCGCCATCTCAGACGTCCCGTCAGCGAACTTCGCGCCTGTGCGGGCACGGTTGACGAACTGGACGACAGGAACCCGGCCGAGAGAGTGAGGCGCACGCGCCTCCTCAACCCACCTGCCACGGTCGAGAACGAGCCAAACGATCTGGTGCGGACTGTAGAGGGTCGCTGCACGACGACTGTCGTACTCGTCCCTGTACTCGCGCAGAGCCCACACGATCCGCCCAGTACGGAGGTCCGTCTCCACCGCGATATCAGGAGCATGCTCGGCACGGATGAGCGGCATGTCAGGACGATCAGGGTTGCCCCCCACCGACATGAACCCCCGCCCGTATATGAGCGCGTCCTTGACCACGAGCGGGACCGTCTCTGCCAGGTCGTTGCCGTCCCACAGGGCCATAAGCGCATCCGACGGCTTCGACTCGCCAGGAAGACGAAGCGACCTCACATCAAGGCGCCGCTCAACCTCGTCCACCGCCATCCGGGGGATGTTCAGGACGGTCTCGAACTTCCTGAGCTCCTCAGGGACCGCGAGCCCCAGATGCACCAGGCGCTGTGCCCCCTCGTAGTAGGCGCTCAGGCGCTCCCCGTCCCGATGCTTGTGGGAGATCTTCCTCCGGAGGCGGCCCACGGCCGCGTTCTCCTCCTCGGTCAGCACAGTGCATTCCCTCTCTTCGTTCTTGTCACCACCCCCTGTCGGGGCTACCAGCCGAAACACACGACGGCGTTCGTCTGCTCCTCCTTGCCCCACCCGAGGGCCCGCATGTCTGACGCCGCCTCATGAGCAAGCACGTCAGCCATCAGCATGTCGATCTTCTGGTGCTCAGCAGGCTTCCCCAGAATGAACTTGTCGCCCGGCTTAGCGACCATCCTCGCGTTGAGAGCATGAGCCTCCATCGTCGGATCCATGCTGTGCGTCGTCAGCCCCTCAGCAAGGTCCTCCCGGTAGCGGACCAGCGCCGGGAACATGCGACCGATCTGATTCGTCGGCCACTGGACCACCACTTCCTCGCCGTACCGGGCCGACCAAGCATCAGCCTGCGTCTCCCAGTGGCGAGGATCCACGTACATCCTGCCGACGTCGTAACGGCGCATGATCTCGTCAACAGCCGCGTTGACCTCACCGCGCGGGATGCGGTTCTCAGGCCACTCCTCAGGATTCCAGAACGTCGGCCTCGAATCCGGGCCGTACGTCGGAGTGAACCGGTGCCCGTCAACCGTCTCGCACCGAAGCGTCGTCCAGTCACCGGACCTGCTTCCGTCGAAACCGATCGCGACCCTCGCCCCGTCAGGAACAACGACGTCGACCGTCCTCTCAGACCACGTCTTCGTCGTCAGGAACGACCCCTTACCCTGCACAAGCCGGTTCCCGAAGAACCTCTCCGCCTGCGTAGGGTCCGTCTCCACGAGCTCGGCTGCCTCCGCGTCGATCGCCTTCGGGTCAACCCACGGCGACGACGCATACACGAACACGTGGATCTTGTGCCGATCCCGCACCTTCCCGTAATCCAGGTGCGATGGCGGCTTCTCGTAGAAACGGAACACATCCGACGTCCGCGACTGGAACGCCTGCTGAGCCGCACTGTTCTCCATCGGATCCCACGGGTTCGTCAGCTCGATAGTCCGCCCCTGCATGCCGGCCACACCACGACGGATCGTCTGCCACGTCGACAGCACACCATTGCGAGCCGTGTACAGGCCAGACTCATCCGCGATCGCCGACGTGAACGGACGACCGAGCTTCGACCTCGCCGCCGAGGTCACCGGGACGATCATTCCCGCGTTCGGCAGACGAATGAACCCCTCACGGACCTTCACGAAGTCGTCCAGAGGCCCAGACCGGATCATCGACTGCAACGGCTCGTAGACGTTCTGGGTCTGCTCCTCAGCCACGGCGAGAAGCGCGATCAGCGACTTACGCCTCGGCGCCCCCATCGCCTCACCAGGCTCATACTCGTACTCCCAGCCACAGCCGCAGCCGTGCTCCGAGCACCTGTACGCCTCACCGCCAACAGCGAACCCGGCGAACGTCGTCGGCCCCACCCCCTCCGCGAGCGCCATCGCAGCCGCCCACGGAGACTTCCCCGACTTCTGCGGGCCGACCAGCACGCTACGCCTGTAGGTGAACGGCGCAACCAGCCGGCGAGCGTCAGCAACAGCATCAGCCCTCACCCGGTAGTGGTTCGCCGCGCAGAACAGCTGCCAGCCGTTGAACACCAGGCCCTCACCCTCGTACACGCCAGACGGGACAGTGCAGTGGTGCTCAACCCAGTCCGTGACGACGAACCCGAGCGTCAGCATCGGGTCGAAGTCGAGCGCCAGCGGGCGCGGCTCATCCATCGCGGCCACCACTGATGACCTTCATCCTGCTGCGAGACGAGCCAGGCCGCCGCTTCGCCGACTCGACAGCAGCATCCGGCACCTCAGGATCACCGATGACCCACCCGTTACGAGCAAGCCCCGGCCCCGTCAGACCAATCTCCTCCTGAAGACGCAGCATCGCCGTCCGATCCGCCGCCGACGCCCCCGGCATCTCACAGAGCGCCGCCACACGAACCCACTGCGCCACCGAGTACACACGCCACGGCTCCGACGCCCACGCAACGGCCTGCGGAAGAGACCACGCAAACACCCACAGGCGAGCCTCGGCACGCTCCAACGCGTCAGTCTGAGACGCCGAGGCAACACCGTCACGATCCGGGCGGGCCTGAGGCGGCTCAAGCGGGAACTCAGGAACAGGACCGTGGTAGCCAGACGCAGGAAGAACGCGAAACGTGAGGCCACGCCGGTCACTACGAGCAGAAGACGCCGACGGGGCAGGACCCGAGACAGCACGGGCGCCACCAGAAGCCATGAATCACTCCTTCCTCCGGCATCGCGCCAGAACAGTGCGCACATGGCATCGCGCCAGGCGCATCGAAACAGGGGCAGAAGGGCCAGGTCGCGGATGTTTGAACCCTCCGCACTATGGAGACACCTCACCGGCGGTCTGTGTACCAGTCGTTGTGTCACCCTCCCCCCTGGGGGGGTATGTCTGGACATTTGACTCGAATGTCAGGTCGTTTGTAAGGACGTTGGTATGTTAGGACATGTGTGATCGAAGGCCGCCTGCGCGACGGTTGCAACTGGCGTGTGCTGGTCCGAGGTAGTGGCGGCGGTCGTCGGCATGGTCGAGGTCCCATGCGTCCGTGGGTGTGATGGGCTGCCTGCAGCGTGCGCAGAGGATGGGCTGGCCGGCGGCGTGGGCCTGGGCGATGAGGGTGGCGGTGTGGCGGCGCTCTCTCTGGTGTGTGGTGTCGTAACCGCGTGTGGTGGATGTGCCTCGTGCGCGCTCGTGGTCGCGTGCGTGGGTGGGGCATCGGCGTGTGCCGGCGGGGATGAGCTTGGGGCAGCCGGGTGTGGAGCAGACTCGTCGCGGCATGTGGTGTCTCCTGTGTGCTCGTCGCGTGTGGGATGGGTCGACTGGGGTGCGGTAGTCGCGCCCTGCCTCGGTCGAAGCGGGACGTGCCACCCAACCCAGTAGTGCTCTACGTCACTACTGGGGGCTTCCTTTTTGGTGGACCCAGTGGTATGCTTGGGGTATCGGCAGGGGGATGAGCCCCCAGCCCCCACTCCACAGAGGAGACACCATGAACCTCAACGACCTCGCCGACGCCCTCACCAACTACACCGACGCCATCCTGATCGCAGGGCCGTACCGGACGTCGTGGGCCGGCAAGGAGGGTGCTGAGATCCACGTCAGCAGCCGTCTCGGTGACGGCCGCGAGGTCACCGTCGCAAGCGATGGGACCGTCCGCTGGATGCACGCGCCCGCGGGAGGCCCGCACCGTCCGGTGTCCAGGCGGCTGCCCGTGGACGTCGAGCAGGCGGCTGAGCGTGTGGCCGCGCTGGTCTGGTCTCAGGCTCACTGAATCGTGAGGCCGGTGTCCCGGCAGGCGCTACGCCTGCGGGGACACCGGGCGAAAGGAGAGGCCACCATGAGCACCCCCCAGCGCTGCGCCCGCCGTATCCTGCGTGACGCAGCCCGCACCCTGACTCTCCGGGATCTGTGGATCTCGGTCGATGAGGAGGGGCTCGACGCCCCCACCTGCCCCGACCTCTACGAGGATGGGGAGTCGTACCTGGTCCACCTGGCGGTGGACACCTACAGCCGCACGGCGGATCTGTCGGTGCGCTGGTGGCGCGCCGGCGACTACGACGACGGCATCGTCTACCAGCCCGCCGGGGCCGTCGCCGCTCGTGACGACATCACGGATGCCACCTGGGGCGACGAGTCCCTGCGGTACGTCGGTGGCGTGAGCCGGGCGGCCCGCGCACGCCTGGCCACCATCATCGAGAGCGCCCTGCGTGAGCGTGGCTACGACCCCGCGGGGTACAGCATCGGGGGTGACCCCCGATGAGTGTGATGAGTGCGCCGCCCGTCGCCGACGTCGTCGGCGATTTCCTGGCCTGCCTGGCGGGCAGGACCCAGGAGAACTATGCGGGCGATCTCGGCCTGTGGCGCGCGTGGCTGGCGGGGCGTGGCGTCACCCCCGTCGAGGCGAGTCGGCTCGACGTCGAGCAGTGGGTCGCTCAGCGGCGTGCCGATGGCGTCGGTGCCCGCACCGTGGCCACCAACCTGTCACACCTGAGAGGCCTCTACCGGTGGCTGCTCAGGGAGGGAGTCCGCGACGACGACCCGACCGCCCTCGTCGTCTCACCCCACTATGGGCGCACCGAGCGCCCATGGCTCGGACGCGACGACGTCGGCCGACTGCTCCAGGCCTCCCTGACCTGGTCGGGTGGCGAGCTCGCCGCCCACGTGCACCTGTGGGCGCTGTCCGGCCTGCGCCCCGGGGAGCCCAGGGGCCTGCGAGTCGAGGACCTGGGCGCCCACGACGGACGGCCCACCATCAGTGTCGCCGCCACCAAAACGCCCGGGCGGGAGCGCCTGCTCCTGCCCGAGTCGACCGCACGGATCCTCGCCGAGGCCGCCGACGGGCGCCGACGCGGGATCCTGCTGGTGCACCCGCGCACCGGCCGGGCATGGACCAAGCCGACCGAGCAGGCCAGGCTCGGCCGCCTCCTGGAGCACATGGGCCTGCCCCACGTGACCGCCTACGGGCTGCGCACGAGCTTCATCACGCTCGCTCTCGCTGCGGGCATCGACGAGAGGCGCGTGATGATCAGCGCGCGCCACACCTCGTCAGCCCAGACGGCGCGCTACGACAGGATGCGCACCCAGGTCGAGCGGGGCGTAGGCCCCGAGCTCGCCCAGTGGCTATCCTCGGAGCAGGCGGGCGCCGGGCAGGAGGTGGCCCGATGAGCGCGGAGGATGAGGGGATGCTGGGCGCAGAGTTCAAATCCATGCGAGAGCGCATGGGACTGACCATCACGACAATGGCGGCCCTGCTGTCCGTCTCAGAAACAACGGTCAAAGCGTGGGACAAGGGGAAATATCGCCTCCCGGTGGGCGCGGCGAGCGAGGTAGAGATGCTGCGCGACTACACGCGCAGGTGCGTCGACACCGTCGTCGAGCTCGCCGCCGCCACCGAGGCACCAATGATTTTGGTATGGCACCTGACCGAGGACATGCCGGAGGGTGTCGCGCGCACGCTCGGCGCGCAGTGGTGGCGCTCCGTGGCCGCCGGCGCGCAGGAGCGCGTGCCCGGCATTGCTATCGGCTACGCGGCCGAGCTCGACGACCTCACCGGCAGCCGGGAGCGCACCCTGGCGCAGGCGATCACGCCTGCCGTGCTGCCGCCGCCCCGGTAGTCCGCACAGCCCCCAGTAGTGCTCTACGTCACTACTGGGGGCTTCCTTTTTGGTCGGGACCGTGGTATGGTTGGGGTGTCGGCGGGGGGATGAGCCCCCAGCCCAGATCGGGAAGGACCCCGAACATGAACACCGTTCACCCCTACTTCGTCACCAAGGCCCGCGCCTGGATGATCTCCGCTGGCGGCGACCCCGCCAAGGCGGGCGAGCTCGCCCGCTGGGCGCAGATCGCCTGGTACGCGGCTCGCACCGCCACCGGTGCGCCGGACCACACCCACGGATTCCGCTACAGGGGCGTCATCATCGCCGAGGACGGCACCCTGCTGGCCGAGACCCGTCGCTGCGGCAGGTCCCGGGGACTCCAGGCCGACTACGTCGACCTGGGCGACCTCAAGCGCCTCACCGGAACTGATGGCGGCCCCCACGTCGTTGACATGGCGCTCGGGCGGATCCGGCGGGCTGTGGGCCAGCCTGTGGCCCACGTGCGCTTCTCCGAGGTCTGCGAGGGTCGCGCCCCCCAGGCGTGACCCTCACGAACCGCTGGGCGGGGCACAGTCCCCACCCAGCGGGCACGAGGAGTGGATGATCATGAGCACTCAGAGCACCGCCCGCCGCATCCTGCGCGATGCGTCCCGCCACATCTCTCTCGCTGACCTGTGGGTCAGTGTCGACGAGCTCGGGCTCGACGCCCCCACCTGCCCCGACCTCTACGAGGATGGGGAGTCGTACCTGGTCCACCTGGCGGTGGACACCTACAGCCGCACGGCGGATCTGTCGGTGCGCTGGTGGCGCGCCGGCGACTACGACGACGGCATCGTCTACCAGCCCGCCGGGGCCGTCGCCGCTCGTGACGACATCACGGATGCCACCTGGGGCGACGAGTCCCTGCGGTACGTCGGTGGCGTGAGCCGGGCGGCCCGCGCACGCCTGGCCACCATCATCGAGAGCGCCCTGCGTGAGCGTGGCTACGACCCCGCGGGGTACAGCATCGGGGGTGACCCCCGATGAGTGTGATGAGTGCGCCGCCCGTCGCCGACGTCGTCGGCGATTTCCTGGCCTGCCTGGCGGGCAGGACCCAGGAGAACTATGCGGGCGATCTCGGCCTGTGGCGCGCGTGGCTGGCGGGGCGTGGCGTCACCCCCGTCGAGGCGAGTCGGCTCGACGTCGAGCAGTGGGTCGCTCAGCGGCGTGCCGATGGCGTCGGTGCCCGCACCGTGGCCACCAACCTGTCACACCTGAGAGGCCTCTACCGGTGGCTGCTCAGGGAGGGAGTCCGCGACGACGACCCGACCGCCCTCGTCGTCTCACCCCACTATGGGCGCACCGAGCGCCCATGGCTCGGACGCGACGACGTCGGCCGACTGCTCCAGGCCTCCCTGACCTGGTCGGGTGGCGAGCTCGCCGCCCACGTGCACCTGTGGGCGCTGTCCGGCCTGCGCCCCGGGGAGCCCAGGGGCCTGCGAGTCGAGGACCTGGGCGCCCACGACGGACGGCCCACCATCAGTGTCGCCGCCACCAAAACGCCCGGGCGGGAGCGCCTGCTCCTGCCCGAGTCGACCGCACGGATCCTCGCCGAGGCCGCCGACGGGCGCCGACGCGGGATCCTGCTGGTGCACCCGCGCACCGGCCGGGCATGGACCAAGCCGACCGAGCAGGCCAGGCTCGGCCGCCTCCTGGAGCACATGGGCCTGCCCCACGTGACCGCCTACGGGCTGCGCACGAGCTTCATCACGCTCGCTCTCGCTGCGGGCATCGACGAGAGGCGCGTGATGATCAGCGCGCGCCACACCTCGTCAGCCCAGACGGCGCGCTACGACAGGATGCGCACCCAGGTCGAGCGGGGCGTAGGCCCCGAGCTCGCCCAGTGGCTATCCTCGGAGCAGGCGGGCGCCGGGCAGGAGGTGGCCCGATGAGCGCGGAGGATGAGGGGATGCTGGGCGCAGAGTTCAAATCCATGCGAGAGCGCATGGGACTGACCATCACGACAATGGCGGCCCTGCTGTCCGTCTCAGAAACAACGGTCAAAGCGTGGGACAAGGGGAAATATCGCCTCCCGGTGGGCGCGGCGAGCGAGGTAGAGATGCTGCGCGACTACACGCGCAGGTGCGTCGACACCGTCGTCGAGCTCGCCGCCGCCACCGAGGCACCAATGATTTTGGTATGGCACCTGACCGAGGACATGCCGGAGGGTGTCGCGCGCACGCTCGGCGCGCAGTGGTGGCGCTCCGTGGCCGCCGGCGCGCAGGAGCGCGTGCCCGGCATTGCTATCGGCTACGCGGCCGAGCTCGACGACCTCACCGGCAGCCGGGAGCGCACCCTGGCGCAGGCGATCACGCCTGCCGTGCTGCCGCCGCCCCGGTAGTCCGCACAGCCCCCAGTAGTGCTCTACGTCACTACTGGGGGCTTCCTTTTTGGTCGGGACCGTGGTATGGTTGGGGTGTCGGCAGGGGGATGAGCCCCCAGCCCAGATCGGGAAGGACCCCGAACATGAACACCGAGACCATCGCCCTGACCCCCGCCCTCTCCCGCCTCATGGGTGAGCCCGGACAGTGCCGCCCCGGCGGGCTCATGGTGTTCTTCGACACCGAGGATGAGGCCAAGCAGTGGGTCCTCGCCCGCCTCCACTGGGAGGCGCGGAACATCAACATCCTGGCCTGCTCGCTCGACGGCGACACGACCGACGCCCAGATCGACATGATCCAGGCCGCCCTCGACCCCGAGGGCGACTTCCTTGGACGCGCTGACGCCGCTGCCTGGCGGCGCGACATGTGCCACGCCATCCGCGGCGTGTGGCGCGACTGCTCCTACAGCACCGCCGACGGGCGCATTGGCGTCACCAGCGATGGCGTGTGGCTCGCCTACAGGAGCATGTTCATCTGAGAGGCGTCAGTTATTCGCGCCGCGTACTTCCGACCTTCACAGTCGGGAGTACGCGGCGCCCCGATATGAGGAGGCATGAGATGAGGTCTGCGGCGAGGAGAGTCATGGTGCGTGCGTCCGCGCGCGTGTACCGGTGGTGGTACCGGACTGACGCTGCCTACGTGCTCCGGCAGCGGCGGGCGGCGAGGGATGCGTGGCTGGCGTCTGCGCACCCGGCGGTGGTGATCATGCGCGGTATGCGCACTGCCGTCGTCGTCCTGGCGGGTGTCCTGCTGGTGGGTGCGATACTGGCTGGCGACATGTGGTGACCTGGAGGCCCGCTGAGGTGCGCGCCTGCGGGTGGTCGAGCTGGTCGGTAGCCCCCAGCCCCCTGTGTCCGTGGTGGATGCAGGGGGCTTCCTGCTGCGTGGCGCGCGCTCGGCGGGCTCGCGGCCGGAGGTGCTCTGTCGCTGCTCGGGCCCGCGAGCGCGGGCGCGGTCTCGTCGTCTGTCCAGATGGGGTCGACTGTCTCGGTGGCGGCGGCGTCTGATGCCCCTACGGGTGGCCAGTCTGGCCGCCTGCCTGTGGGGTGACGCCACATCCATGCTGTCATCTCAGCCGTGTAGACCTTGATTTGAAAATGCCCTAGGTTTTTGTTGGATTCTGTTTCCGGAAATGCCCTAGGTTTTCGGTGCGTTCCCTTGGTGGGATGGGCCTCTTCGGGAGAGACCTAGATCTTCATGGTCGACGATCGGAGTCGTGTGCCGCCCACGTTGGTTGCTGCCAGGCGCCGTAGCGCCATGTCCTGTCAGGCTGGCGGGCGAGTCTGGTTTGGGGCTGGCGTGTTGTGCGCGAGCCTGTTTCGGCTTTCTGCGATGGCGCGCGCCTTCCTGGTTGGCGAGGTGCGGGGCGTGACGTTGGTGGTGTCGCCGCACTTGAAGCGCGACGCTTCTGGCTGACGTCGGCGGATTCCTTCTCGTCGGCGGGCAGGGTCTTGGTGCTCGCGCTCGCCATGAGCACTGTCGCAGCCAGGCCTACATGGACGTGACTTCGACGTTGCCGAGCGGCGGCCTAGCGGGCGCTGATCTGGCAGGCCAGCACGTTGCGCTCGGGGGGAGCACGAGGGGGTGCGGTTGCGACTGCCTGAGTGCCAACGCCTGAGGTATCTCTCTGGTCACGCTGAAGGGGTACCCCCATGCTGAAGACCCCACCCCCTGCTGAAGACCCCACCTGGTATGCGAGTGGGCACCCCACGTGGTGGGGTGCCCACTGCTTCAGGCGCACGTGTGCCTCTACTGCGTCTGCATGATACTCGCATTCCAGAATCAGGTCATGTCACGCGGCCTCATTCTGCCTCTGCATCCTGGCGTTGACGTGGGCGAGGTCGTAGCAGGTGGTGTCGCCGGCGCCGTGCTTGGTGACGTGGCCGCGGGTGCCCCATGAGTGGAGGGTGCGCCGGTCGAGGTCGGGCCAGATCTGCCGTAGCTGGTCGTGGGTGAGCATGGTGCCGGGGGTGGTGATGGTGCGTGCCTGCTGTCGGAACTCTTGGGCGAAGCGGGTGGCGTCGGGGTACCAGTGTTCGGCTGGCCCGTCGCACACCATGTAGTCGGTGAGCCCGGTGTTGGTGGGTTCGCGGTAGAGGGTGTTCCCGCACCAGCAGGTGCCGGCGGGGGTGGTGAGGTAGCCGCAGGTGCGGGCGGTGCGCGTCCAGATGGGGCGGGCTTCGTCCATGAGTGCGGCCCATTCGTCGGGGTGGCCGGTGGTGGCGGTGGGTGCGATGTGGGCGAGGTAGGGGAGTGCGCCTCCGTAGGCGCGCCCGTACCATCCCTCGAACGCTGTGACCCACTGGGCGGCCCAGAGGAGTATGCCGGCGGCGGTGCGGTTGTCGGCTGGCTCGTCGGGGTTGTCGCCGTGGAGTCGGTCGAGCCCGTATGGGAGGCGGTCGTCTCGTCTTCCGCTGGCGCTGGTGGGGGCGAGGTTGGGGGATCGCGGGCGTGTGCCCGCGTTCTCGGTCTCGCGGAGTTCGGGGAGCATCCTGTCGAGGTCGAGCAGGAGATGGGCGTCGTTCACTCGCCCTCCTTGTTGAGGATGCACTGGGCCCATGCGCATGCCATGGTGGCGACCTGCACGAGCTCGTCGGTGAGATCCCCGGCGTGGCCGACGTCGGTGTGGGCGTCGGGGGTGCAGGCGCGGGCGACCTCGCCGACCTCCTCCAAAAGGATCGCGGCCTTGAAGTCGTCGCTGAGGGCGGGGCTGAGTGGGGTGAGCCCGTCGTGCTTGCGGTGGGCGCGGTCGAACTCGGCTCGAACGGCGTTGTGCACGTCCTCGATGGTTTCCATGTTGTCGTCGACGTCGAGCGCCCAACGCGTGGCGAGGTTCGCGACGGCCAGGAGGTCGCTCTTGCGTCCGGTAGGGGTGCGGGCGATGGTGGCGGCCCCGGCTCGCAGGAAGAGGGCGCCGAGGCGTCCGCGGGTGGTTGCCGAGATGTTGTACAGGAGGGGTAATGCGCTTCGCAGGTCATTGAGTTCGTTGAGCAGGCTGTCGAGCGGGTGACCGCCCCCGGTGCTGAGTGCGAGGCTGTACTTGGCGAGCGTCCGGTAAGCGGCGCGACCGGTGCGGGGGTCGGGGGCGAGGTCGTCGAGGATCTGGTAGGCGCGATTGACGACGGCCTCCCAATCATCCTCTCCGATGTCGGGGTAGACATCCCGCTTGTCGCCGGGGTCCTCCGAGATTGGGCTGGTGATGATCTCGCGGGCGATGATGTCGATGCAGTGGTTTCGGTCCATGGTCTTTTCCTTACGCGTAGTTGGTGATGCCGTCGGGGTGGAGGGCTGGGCTGGTGCGCATCCGCCAGATGAACGCGGCGATCGCGTCGGGGTTGTCGAGCGGGCGGGCGCGGTCGGCCTTCTCTGCCTTGGTGACCTCTTCGGCGAGCGCGTCGGCGAAGAGGGCGACGAGGTTGCTCACGTTTTCGGCTATGGCTCGGACGAACATGTCGGCGTCGTAGGACCCGCTCTCCTCCATGACCTCGTCAGCCCACATCCGGTAGTCCTCGGGGCCGATCGGGTCGTCGTAGTGGTAGTCGGGGTCGACCCATGCCTCGACGTGGGCCCAGGCGTCGGCGCAGACGGGGCAGGTGCGCCAGGTCCAGATGTCGCGGTAGGCGGCGCACCGCTGCTCGTAGTAGCGGGTTCCCTTGGCGATGGCCCGCCCGCAGTAGTCACACCGCACGCGCCCTCGTGAGGTGCGCTCCTGCTCACCGAGCACGGTCACGTCATTCATCGCTCCACCTGGCCGCTCGCGTTGATCACCCGCTGCGCCTGCACGAGCAGGCCGAGGGTGGTGAAGTAGCTGCCGTCGTAGATGAACCGCATCGCGGTCTCATCGTCTGCGACGCTCTCCCCTATGCGTGTCGTCTCTGCGACCAGCACCCACGAAACTGGCACCGCGCCCGCGTCCTCGTCGGCCAGGTGCTCGTGGATCGCCTCTTGAAGGCGGGCGTATGTTTCGGCGCTCATCAGTCGACCTTCTCGTAGGTGGTGGCGAAGATGTTGGGCTCGCAGGGGTAGAACTCGCCCTCTACGCCACGGATGACCCACCAGCCTGTACGGGCGCGCATGACGCCTTCCAGGGTGGCGATGAGGAGGTCGCTGTTGGAGGGGTCGATGCTCACGCCACTGGCCGGCGCGGGGACGCGGCCCTCCAGAACGCCTAGGGGCTCGAAGGGTCCCAGGGTGTTGTCCGCGATCCACTGGTAGACGGCAAGGTCGTGGGCCGTATCGCCGGTCAGCTGGGCTGCTTCAATGGCGATGGGCCGCTTGCGCCAGGTGCCGACGACGCTACCGGGTGCATCCTCAGTCTCCTCCGTCTCCTCGGTCTCGTGGTTGCGCAGGCTGTCGATGCTGTCGATGAGAAGGATGACTGCTTTTCGCGCCGACCGCGTCGGAGGTTCGACGATCCAAACGTTGCCGTAGCGGTCGACCAGCCGGGATCCGACGAGGCGCTCGACGTCTGCGAAGGTGGAGCCGCCGGCGAGGAGACTGACGGGCTTCCAGTCGGTGATCTCGTCCGTGTCCTCGGTGAGGATGCGCCCGTCGGCGGCGTTGTAGTCGCTGGCGACAAGGTTGCGGAGGGCGAGGACTCCCTCGGGGGCGATGGCGATCGGGTCGCCGCAGTGGGTGGCGGCCTTGACGCGGATGAGTGGCGCGTCCGGCCAGGCGGGCGCGGTCTCGGTCTCCTCGGTCTCAGGCATGAGGGCGTCCAGGAAGGCGTGCGCCTGGGCGAAGAACGCGTTCAGGGATGCGGCGAACTGCTCGACGGCCTCGGCGATGTCCTCGATGGTGTAGGTGGGCTTCTCGGTGGTGGTCATGGTGGCTTCTCCTCGCCTATAGGTGTCACGTATAACTTGTCAGAAGGGGGGCTCGGAGGGAGCGCCCCACGGGTGGCCCGTGTCGGCTGGGGGCGCCTGGTAGCCGGACGGGGTCAGCGGCGCGCTAGCACCCTGGGCGCCCGGCTGGGGGCGTCGGGGGACGACACCGAGGAAGCGCGGGAACCGCACCTCCAGGGCCTCGCCCGTGCTGCCGTCCTTGCGCTGGTAGGTGCGGCGGACGAGGGTGCCCTCGACGGTGACGCGGGCGCCCTTGTCGAGGGCGTCGGCGAGGTAGGTGTGCTCGTCGCCCCAGAAGGGGGCGCGAATCCAGAGTGGGTCGCCGTCGTCGGTCCACTGGCCGTTGTTCTTGTCCTGGCGGGTGGCGGTGCAGGCGATGCTGAGGGTGGTGACGGCCCGGCCGTTGCTGGTGTAGGCGATCTCGGGCTTGCGTCCGAGGTTGCCGGTGACGGTGACGTGTGCGCTCACGGCGACTCCTTCGCGGTTTCGTGTGTTCGGTTCTGCGGGCCTCGTAGGGCCCGTCTGGTATGTGGGGTGCTTGGCGGCCTGTGCGCCCGCGACCGTGGACGCTGGGGGGCCTCCCGGGGTGGTTTCCGCCCTCGGGTTGTCGCGCCGCCACCGGTCCAGTGCCCGCCAGTAGGCCTTGCGTCCCTCGTAGCCCAGCGGGTACCCGTCCCTGCGCGGACGCCCGCTCACGGCACCCTCCCGGCAGGCAGAGCGGGACGCCCCCGGCGCGTGGACGCCTCCACGGCCGGCGGAGTGCGCCCGACCGCACGCCACGCGTGCGCCGCGGCCTGGTCCCGCGTCGCACCCGCCCCGATCGCCGCCGTCGCCGCCTGACGCCAAGCGACCTCGACGTCGACGTCGGCGCCCAGCCCCTCGGGCAGGAGCAGGCCGTGACGCTGCGCGTCTGCCTGGATGCGGGCGTTGCGCGTCGCCTTGTCGCCGGCGCGCAGGTCCTGCACGGCGGCCGCGAGGTCGGCGGCCTGCGCGAACCTCGCGCCGAGGGTCGCCATGCGTGTGGCGGCGGGCATGACCTCCCGGTCGGCGGGGTTGAGCGGGACCGGGATGCCGCGCTCGTCGCACACCGGCAGACGTTCCCTGGTCTTCTCGTCGGTGACGGTCAGGGCTGAGGCGTTGAGGATGGCCGCCCACGTGCTGGCGGTGGCGTCGCGCATGCCGCTGACGCAGGCGGTGCGCAGCAGCTCGATGGCGTCGGCGACGACGGATTCGGTGACGGTCATGGTGTCTCCTCGGCGAGGATGGTTCTCAGGTCGGTGGGGGTGAAGATGCTGGCGACGAGGGCGGCGTTCTCGGCGTCGGTGGTGGGTTGGGTGATCTCCAGCGGTGACGGCCGTGGTCGTCCTCGTGCCGCTTGGAGGCTGAGGCGGTCGTATTGCCTGCGCAGGGCGGGCAGGCTGAGGATGTTCGCGCGCCAGAAGTCGTCGTTGGCTGACCAGTTGATGGCGGCGATGATGTCGGCCTCGGTGCGCTGGTCGCGGTCGAGCATGAGCCGGGCGGCAGTGCGCCAGGCGCGGGTGATGTTGGGGCGTCTGCCGGTGCGCTGGTGGACGGAGTTGGCCATGTGCTCGCAGACGCGGTTGACGTCGTCCCGGTCGGCCTCGGCATCGGTCGTCGCGCTGTCGCCCGATGGGGGGTGCGATTCCTCGTCCGAGCGAAGCGAGGAGTTCCCCTGTTCCCCTGTTCCCCTGTTCCCCTGTTCCCCTGTTCCAGTCCCCAGGGTCTCCGTAGAGTCTCCGTAGACTCTGGGGAGACTCCGAGGAGGAGAAGAAGTTTCCCGCGAGAACACAGGGTAAAGGTGGCCCTTCGAGGGATTCTTGATCACCTGGTGCTTCGTCCAGCCGGTCACCTGCAGGTAGGCCTTGCCCTCGACCTCGTAGCGGACGATCAGCCCCCTCTCCGCAAGGTCGCCAAGTGCCAGGGAGACTCTCCGTAGAGTCTCCGTAGACTCTCCGTAGAGATCGGCCGTCATGTCGGCGGCGAACAGGTCGCCGACGATGGACGGCAGCGAGTCGCGCCCGACGCCGTTGTCGTCGACGTAGGACCACAGGCCGACGAAGACGAGCCGCGCATCCCAGCTGAGAGACGCGATGTCGTCGCTGCGCCAGAACTCGGGCTTGATCGTCCTGATCCTCATCGCTCGTCCTCCTTGGTGTTGGCGATGTCGAGTAGGAGGTCGGCGTGGCAGGGCTGGTCCAGCGGGCACCAGCAGGCCAGGTCATGGCCTGCCAGGTGAGCGCGAATCTCCTCCTCGGTCCACGGGGCGCGCCCTTGCTCCAGGTCGGTCCTCAGGCTCTGGACGGCCCAGGCGCGTGCGGCACCCTGGGTGAGGAACCGGGTGTTGCCGCCCCATGGGGCCTTGACGTTCCACCCGTCAGGGCAGGGGCTCAGCCGGTAGGGGTTGCCCCAC
>ERZ772917.978-NODE-978-length-18391-cov-138.735711_pt1 | contig 18391 bp, 18 predicted proteins | sample MGYA00511187_ERZ772917 | MGnify/ENA primary metagenome ERZ772917 (study PRJEB29015, sample SAMEA2737925) | human oral metagenome | biome: human oral; feature: human-associated habitat; material: dental | place: China | collected 2012 ... | reverse complement strand
GACGAGCCCACCGGCAACCTCGACGAGGCCAACGAGCAGCTCGTCCTGGACATCTTCCAGCGGCTGCACGAGCAGGGCACGACCCTCATCGTCGTCACCCACGACGCCCATGTCGCCTCCTGCGGCGAGCGCCAGGTCCTGCTCAACCACGGCCGCCTCGTGGGGGAGAAGACGAACGACGGCGCCCGGGGGCGGCGCAGCCATGACATGCTTGACTTCTCTGACGGCGCCTCAGGCGAGGACCCTGAGACCGGGCGAGCCGCCGCCGAGACCACCCGCACCCCTAAGACCGACGGCGAGGAGGAGCACCAGTGAGTACGAGCAGCACCCGGGGCGCGCGCGCCCTGCGCACCACCGGAGCCACCGCGGGGGCCCTGCTCGCCGCCGGGACCCTCCTGGTCGGCTGCGCATCGGGCGAGGAGGTCACGATCAACGGTGACGAGTACGCCGGGCGCGCCCAGACCGCCGAGCCGGGCGCCTCCACGACGGCCTCCGCGCAGGCGAGCACCCGCGGGCCCGCCGCCGCGCCGACGGGCGGGCCGTACGCCGACGGCCGGTACACCTCCAGCCAGACCTACGGCGTCGTCGACGACCTCCTCGAGCAGGACTCCATCGACGTCACGCTCACCCTCACCGACGGGATCGTCACCGACCTCGAGGTCGTCGGCCACCCCTTCGCCGAGCGGTCCAAGGAGTACATGCAGGACTTCGTCAACGAGGTCAACGCCCAGGTCGTGGGACACAGCGTCGAGGACGCGCACGTCACCGCCCTGGCCGGGGCCTCGAAGACCTCCGACGCCTTCAACGAGGCCATCGACGCCATCGCCGCCCAGGCGGCCCAGGCCGCGAGCGCCGCCGGCGCGGACGAGGACGCCGCGACCGAGGAGGACTGAGGGCCGTGGGCGCACGCAGCGGCAGGAGGACGGCGTGAAGGACTGGAGCGGGACCGAGGAGGCCTACCGCGTCTCCTTCGCCACCCTGTGCGCCGGGACGGTCCCGACGCTGCTGGACGCCGTGGCCAACGGGCCCTGCGAGCTGCTCGACGTCGGCTGCGGCACCGGCGAGCTGGCCGCCCAGGCGCGCAGGCGCGGGCACCGGGTGACGGCCGTCGACCCCGACCCCGCCATGGTCGCGCTCACCCGTGACCGGCTCGGGCAGGACCCTGGGGCACGGGCGCAGGTGGCCGCCCTGCCCGACCTTCCCTACCCGCAGGGGGCCTTTGCCGCCGTGTGCGCGAACTTCGTCGTCAACCACGTGAGCGACCCCCGCGCCTGCGTGCGGGAGATGGCACGCGTGGCCGCCCCCGGCGCCTCGCTGGCCATGACGATCTGGCCCGCCGGGGGCGCCTCCTGGGCACAGCTGGTGTCGGCCTCCTTCCAGGACGCGCAGGTCGTGCCCGTGCCCGGCACCCGCCTCCCCGCGCACCTGGACTTCGAGCGCACACCCGAGGGCCTGGCCTCCCTGGCCACCCGGGCGGGCCTCGACGTCCTCACCGCCCAGGCCGTGGCCCCCGACGGGCTGCTCCACCTGCCCAGCCGTGCTGCGCTCGTCCTCGCCGTGAGGGGCTGAGCGCCGCCGGGACCCACCCCGGCCGGCCTGCCCACCCCGGCCGGGTCGGTACGCTGGACCCATGCCCACGCACGCCGCCACCACCTCAGGCACGCCGGTCCCGGCCGTGCCCCAGCCGGTGGACGTCGTGCGCGTACGCGACTGCCTGCGCAGCCTGGGACTGAGGTTCTTCATCGACAACGAGGGCGACATCGGCATCCCGTGGCGCTACGTCACCGTCCACGTCATCCTCCAGGACGAGCGCATCATCCAGCTGCGGGGCGTGTGGAGCCGCATCGCCGACACCGAGCACCTGGCCGAGCTGCGCCGCCTCGTCGAAGACTGGAACGCCACCCGCATCGGCCCCAAGGCCTACCTCACCATCGCCGACAGCGGCGTCGTGCGCCTGCACGGGGAGATCACCTACCCGGCCGGCGCGGGCATGACCGACCCCCAGGTGGAGGAGTTCCTCTTCACCGGCTGTCGCCTCATCGTCGCCCTCATGCGTGAGGCCGAGGAGCAGTTCCCGGACCCGCTGCGCGGAGGGCTCGAGCCGTGAGCGCGCCCCTGCGGGGGCTGCGCCGCCTCCTTGACCGCCTCCGGGGTGCCGGCGGCCCGGGCACTGCCCCCTCGGCCGGTGCCCGCGGCGCCCACGCCCAGGACCCGGACGCCCCCGTCGGCCCGAGCACCCGCCTGCGCCGCACCACCGGCGCCGAGGAGACGACGAGCCCGCTGAGCATCGAGAGGGTCGAGCGCATGCTCACCGGCCCCATGGGCTACGGCGTCCAGCGCCACGAGGACGAGGGCCACGCCTGTCTGCTGGGCACCTGGGACGGATTCCCCTTCGTCATCGAGGAGCCCGAGGACCACCCCGGGTGGCTGCTGGTCTCCGGTGACGCCCAGGACCCCGTGAGCCCCGGCGAGCGTGACGAGGTCGCCGCCAGCGTCAACGACTGGAACCGCGACAAGTACTACCCGACCGTCTGCCTCGTCGAGGTCCCCGTGGGAACGGTGGTGCGCGCCACCTACCTCGTGGACCTGTCCCACGGTGCCACCTCGGAGCAGCTGCGCCTGCACCTGGACACCGCCCTGTCCGCCTGCACCCAGGCGCTGTCCCGCGTGGGGCCGCTCCTGCCCGAGCTGTGAGCGCCCTGCGGCCCCGCGGCCGCGCTCAGGCCCCGGTGCGCGTGGCCGTCATCGGCCCGACGGCCACCGGCAAGTCCGACCTCGCCCTCGATCTCATTGAGGCCTTGGGCGAGGGGGCCGGCGCCACCGTCCCCGCCCAGGTCCTCAACGCCGACGCCTCCCAGCTCTACCGCGGCATGGACATCGGCACCGCCAAGCTCCCGCTCTCCGAGAGGCGCGGCGTCACCCACCTCCAGCTCGACGTGCTCAGCGTGCGCGACGAGGCGAGTGTCGCGGCCTACCAGCGGGCCGCGCGCAACGACCTGGACGCCCTGGCCCGGTGCGGCGCCCGCGCCGTCATCGTCGGAGGCTCGGGCCTGTACGTGCGGGCCGTCACCGACGCCCTCGAGTTCCCCGGCACCGACCCCGCCGTGCGCGCCGCCCTGACCGAGCGCGCCCACCAGGAGGGCTCCCGCCGCCTGTGGGAGGAGCTGCGCGCGAGCGACCCGGTCTCCGCCGAGCGGATCGACGCGGCCGACACCCGCAGGATCGTGCGCGCCCTCGAGGTCCAGGCCGTCACCGGCCGCCTGTTCTCGGCGAGCCTGCCGCGCTACGAGGACCTCGCACCCACCGTCCACCTCGCCCTCAGGCCCGAGCGCCAGGCCCTCAACGCACGCATCGACCAGCGGGCCCGGCACATGTTCGCCACCGGGCTGCTGGAGGAGACCGAGGCCCTCATCGGCCAGGGGCTGAGGGAGGGCACGACGGCACCGCGCGCCATCGGCTACGCCCAGGCCCTGGCCGTCGTCGACGGCACGATGAGCGTGGAGCAGGCCGTCCAGGACACAGCCGCCGCCACCCGCCGTCTGGCCTCCCGCCAGCTCAAGTGGTTCCGCCGCGACCCGCGCGTACGGTGGATCGACGTCGACCTCGCCCCCGACGGCACCTGGCGCGAGGGCGAGCGTGAGCGCGTCACCGCCCTGGCCGTCCGCCGCGTGCGCGAGCGTGAGCAGGCCGACGGCGCGACGAGCGTCGGGCGCACGTGAGCGCTCGCCTAGGCTGGGCCCATGACTGAGACGAACCCCGCCACCGGGCTCGACGGACGCGCGCTCGTCAAGGGCCACGCCCTTGAGAGCGACGTCCTGCTGCTCATCGACCCGGACCTTGAGGTCGCCCTGAGCGCCTCGGACGTCGTCGCCGTCTGCGACCGCCGCACCGGGCTGGGAGCGGACGTCTTCGTGCGGGCCGCCCGCACCGCTGCCGTCGACGGCACCCAGGCCCTGCTCGCCGCCGCCCCCGACGCCCAGTGGTTCCTCGACGCCTACGACGCCGCCGGCAGCCCGCTGGGCGCGGACGGCCTGGCCGCCGCCGTCATGGCCGAGGCGCTGCTCGCCGAGCAGCTGGTCACCGCCGAGGCCCCCGTGACGATTGCCACGCGCGCGGGTGCGCGCACCCTCACGCGCAGCGCGGACCTGTGGAGCATCGACATGGGGCCCGCCACCCTCGTGCGTCCGGCCGACGCCGTCGCAGACGTCGACACCGAGGGCTGGGACACGGCCGTGACCGTGCCCGGGCTGGCGGGCGAGCACGCCGCCCTCAGCGTGTGCCTGTCGACGGCCCGCCCCGAGCCCCACACCGTCGTCGCCCTCGCCGACGCCGCCGAGCTCGACGCCGCCCTGCTGGCCGTCGACGCCCCCGACCCCGTCTACGAGCCCGTCCCGCAGGCGGGCGCTGTCCTCGACCTCGTGGTCCTCACCGAGGACGTGCCGCCCGCCGGGCAGGAGGCGGACGGCGACGAGCCGCGCTCGGTGCACGCGCGCGCCCGCGTCCTGGCCCCGGGGGTGGGGGAGAGGCCCTCCAGCGCCTCGGGCTGCTGCGCCGTCGCCGTCGCCCTGCACGAGTGGCTCGCCCCCGAGGCCCCCGAGCACTACGTCATCGACGTGCCCGGCGGGCAGGCCGGCGTGTCTGTCGGCGCGGACCCGTGGGCGCCCCAGGCGACCGTCGTGCTCGTCGTCCAGGCGGTGCTCACCGGCCGCGCGAGCCTCGGGGCCTGAGCGGTGAGCGCCCCGATCTCCCAGGCCCCCGAGCGGGGGGCGGCGCTGCGTGACACCGTGACGACGGGCCTCATGCTCTTCGCCCTGTTCTTCGGTGCCGGCAACCTCATCTTCCCGCCCGTGCTCGGCGCCTCCTCCGGCCAGAACCTGCCGCTGGTGCTCCTGGGCTTCCTCATCACCGGCGTCGCGCTGCCGCTGCTGGGTGTCATCGCCGTGTGCACCTCCGGAGAGGGGGTGCTCGGCCTGGCACACCGCGTCGGCCCCCGCTTCGGCACCGTCATGCCGCTGGCCGTCTACCTGGCCATCGGGCCCGTCTACGCCATCCCCCGGGTGACGACCGTCTCCTACGAGCTCGCGACCCGGCCCGTCCTCGGGCTGCTGGGCATCGACCCGGGCGGCTGGGCGCTGCCCGTGCACTGCCTCGTCTTCCTGACCGTCACCCTGTCGGTGGCCCTGAGCCCCAGCCGGCTGGCCGGGCGCATCGGCAAGGTCCTCACCCCGGCCCTGCTCGTGCTGCTGGTGCTGCTGTTCGCCTCCACGCTCATGACCGGCGGGGCGGGCACCCGCGAGGCCGTCGACGGCTACGCCGCCGCGCCGCTGACCACCGGGCTCACCCAGGGCTACCTCACCATGGACGTCCTGGCGGCGACCGTCTTCGGCATCGTCGTCATCTCCTCCCTGCGTCAGCAGGGACACGTGACGGCGGGCCAGGTCGCCCGCTCGGCCATGCTGTCGGGGGTCGTCGCCGCCGTCCTGCTCGCCGTCGTCTACGTCGGCCTGGCCGTTGTCGGCGCACGCACTCCGGAGGCGGAGGTCTCCGACGGCACCGCCCTGCTGCGCGCCGCCTCCGCCAACGGCCTGGGCTCGGTCGGGGTGCTCGTTTTCGCCGCCATCGTCACGCTCGCCTGCCTGACGACGGCGGTGGGCCTGCTGTCCTCCTGGTCCGGCTACGCCTCGACGGCCTGGCCGCGCTCGGGCTACCGGCCCCAGCTGCTCGGGGCCACGGCGGTCTCCGTGCTGCTGGCCAACCTGGGTCTGAGCGTCATCCTCACGGTGATCGTCCCGCTCACCCTCCTGCTCTACCCGGTCACCATCACACTCGTCGTCGTCACCCTCGTCGACGCCGTCGCCCCCGGCCACCTGCGCACGACCTACACGTGGTCCGTGGCCTGCGCCGTCGTCCTCGGCCTCGTCTCGGCGCTCGCCGCGGTCGGCTGGCAGGCACCGAGCGCCCTGCTGGGCCGCACGGGGGTGTGGAACGACTCGACCGGCTGGATCGTGCCGACCCTCGCCGTCGGCCTGGTGGCCCTCGCCTGGGACGTCTACCGTGGCCGCTGGTCGACACCCGCCAGCGACGACTCGGGCACCACCGCCAGGGTCGAGCACATCGTCTCGGAGCTGCCCCAGCGCTGAGCGGCGCCACGGCCCCGGCCGGCGAGCAGAGAGACGAGCAGAGAGAAGCAGCATGACGAGGACGCCCCACCCGAGCTCGGACTCCCGCGAGCCCATGAGCAGCCAGCAGAAGGCAGTGCTCGCCGTCCTGCTCGTGCCCACCTTCGCCTCCCTGCTGTCCGTCTCCTCCGTCAACGTCCTGCTCGCCGTCATCCAGGACACGCTCGACGCCTCCGCCTCCGACCTGCAGTGGGTCATCGCCGCCTACTCCCTCGTCTTCGGCGTCCTGCTCGTGGCCGCGGGCCGGGCCGGGGACGTGCTCGGACGCGCCCGCGTCTTCGTCGTGGGCCTGGCGCTCTTCGGCCTGGGCTCGCTGGGCTGCGCCCTGTCGGGCTCCATCGTCGCCCTCAACCTTTCGCGCGTCGTCATGGGGGCGGGGGCCGGACTGTTCAACCCCCAGGTGACCGGCATGATCCAGCGGGTCTTCCCCGGCCCCATGCGCGGGCGCGCCTTCGGCTGGTTCGGCGCGGTCGTCGGCGTGAGCGTCGCGCTCGGGCCCCTCATGAGCGGGGTCCTGCTCCAGCTCCTGGGGGACGACGCCGGGTGGCGCGCCAGCTTCGCCGTCAACACCCCGATCGCCGCGGCGGGGGTCCTGGCCGCCCTCAAGGTGCTGCCCGGCCGCACCGGCCAGGGCGCAGCCGTTGAGGATGCGGCGGACGGCAGAGCCGATCACGTGGGCGGCACGGCGGGCGGCGCTCGCCGTCGGGCCGACGTCGACCCCGTCGGCATGGTCCTGCTCGGCGCCGCCATGCTGCTGCTCATGCTGCCCTTCGTGAGCCTGGGCACCGGTGCGGCCGGCCTGGCCAGCGGCGCCGGGGCGCTGGGCTGCCTCGTCGCCTGGGTGGTGTGGGAGCGCCGCTACCTCGCGCGCGGGCGCGAGCCCATGGTGGACCTGCGCCTGCTGCGCCAGCGCCCCTTCACGGCCGGATGCGCCCTCATCACCGTCTACTTCTTCGGGTGCACGTCCATCTGGATCGTCGTCGCCCAGTACATCCAGCAGGGCCTGGGACGCTCCGCCCTGACGGCGGGCCTCGTGGGCCTGCCCTGCTCCCTGGCGACGGCGGTGCTCGCGCCGGTGCTCGGACGCCACGTCCTGCGCTTGGGCAGGGTCATGGTGCTGGTAGGAGTCGGCGTCGTCGTCGCCGGGCTGGCCCTGACGGTGGCGGCCGTGGCCACCGGGCTGGACGAGTCCTTGGGCGTGTGGGTCCTGGCCCTCGCCCTGCTCCTCGCAGGCGCAGGCCAGGCACTGGTCGTCACCCCGAACCAGACCCTCAGCCTCCTGGAGGTGCCCCTGCGCTACGCGGGCACCGCCGGAGGGGTGCTCCAGACCGGCCAGCGCCTGGGCACGGCCGTGGGGGTGGCTGTCATCTCCTCGCTGGCCTTCAGCGTCGCCGCCCGCTCGGGCTGGGAGCACGGTCTCCAGGTCGGCCTCGGGGCGGTCATCGTCTCCCTGCTGGTCAGCGGCGTCATCGCCCTGTGGGACCTGCTCGCCTCGCGCCGTCAGCCTCCGACGGCGCGCTGAGGCGCGCCGGGCGCGGCGCTCAGCGCCTGACCCGCAGCACCCGGAAGCCCTTGGAGGAGGCGGCCCGCTCCACCATCCACCCCTGCTCGGACAGCCAGCGGGCCAGCGGGTCCGCCCCCAGGTTGCGCCCGACGACGAGCCACGCCTCGCCGTCGTCGGCCAGCAGGGGCAGCCAGGTGAGCAGCAGCTCGTGCAGCGCCTCCTTGCCCACGCGCACCGGAGGGTTGGACCAGATGAGGTCCAGGCGCAGGCCCGAGTCCCGCAGCTCGGCGGCCAGCGCCCCGGCCTCGACCGCCCGCACCCGGGTGTGCCCGGCCGCGGCGGCGTTGCGGGCGGTGAGCTCCAGGGCCCTGGTGTTGATATCCGTGGCCAGGACCTGCGCCTGCGGGGAGGCGTCGGCCAGGGCCAGGGCCACTGGCCCCCACCCGCAGCCCAGGTCCAGGAAGGTGCCCTTGGCCGGCGGCTCGGGCACGTGGTCGAGCAGCACCTGCGTTCCCTTGTCGAGGCGGTCGCCGGAGAAGACGCCGGAGGCGGTCCGCACCTCGTGGCGGCGGCCACGGATGGTGAAGACGTGGGTGCGCTCGGCGGCCTCGGTGGCGGGGGAGGAGGTGAAGTAGTGCTCGCTCACGCGCCCAGGCTACCCAGGCCGGGTGCTCCCGGCTCCCGGGTCCCGGGGCGCGGGTCCCGGGGGTACTGCGGGGCGCCAGCCCCGCTGACGCCGGTGCGGGAGTGCAGTAGCATCAGCACCCGCATGAAGACCACGCAGAGCACCGACAGCGCCGCCAGCCCCGAGTCCACCAGCCCCGGCTCCTCGGCCCCCGAGCCCCTCACCGCCGAGACCTCGGCCGAGACCTCAGCCGCACCGACCCCCGAGGACATCGTCTCGCGGATCCTCTCGCGCCACGGCACCGCCCTGGCCTCCACCGCCGCCGAGCACGAGCACCGTGACCTGTCCGACGACGGCGCCCTGGAGCGCGAGGCGCGCGCCGGGACCCGCCGCGTCGCCTCCCTGTCCACCGAGCTCGAGGACGTCAGCGAGGTCGAGTACCGCCAGGTCCGGCTGGAGAGGGTCGTCCTCGTCGGGCTCCAGCTGCCCACCGCGCAGGCCTCGGCCACCCTGTCCCCCTCGCGCCACGGCGCCGCCCTGGAGGTCGTCGACGCCCAGGACGCCGAGACGAGCCTGGCCGAGCTCGCGGCCCTGGCCGAGACCGCCGGCTCCCAGGTCCTGGACGCCCTCATCCAGAAGCGCGACCACCCCGACCCCGCCACCTACCTGGGCAGCGGCAAGGCCCAGGAGCTCGCCGAGATGGTGGCGGCCGCCGGTGCCGACACCGTCATCGTCGACGGCGAGCTCGCCCCCTCCCAGCGCCGCGCCCTGGAGGACGTCGTCAAGGTCAAGGTCGTCGACCGCACCGCCGTCATCCTCGACATCTTCGCCCAGCACGCCAAGTCCCGTGAGGGCAAGGCCCAGGTCGAGCTCGCCCAGCTGGAGTACCTGCTGCCGCGCCTGCGCGGCTGGGGCGAGTCCATGTCCCGCCAGGCCGGCGGTCGTGTGGCCGCCGGCGCGGGCATCGGCTCGCGCGGCCCCGGCGAGACGAAGATCGAGCTCGACCGGCGCCGCATCCGCGACCGCATGGCCAGGCTCCGCCGCGAGATCAAGGCGATGGCCCCCTCCCGGGAGGTCAAGCGCGGGGCGCGCCGGCGCGGCCCCATCCCCTCCGTGGCGATCGCCGGCTACACCAACGCCGGCAAGTCCTCCCTCATGAACCGTCTGACGGACGCGGGCCTCATGGTCCAGGACGCCCTCTTCGCCACCCTCGACCCGACCGTGCGTCGCGCCGAGGCGGCGGACGGGCGCGTCTACACGCTCACTGACACGGTCGGCTTCGTGCGCAACCTGCCCCATGAGCTCATTGAGGCCTTCCGCTCCACCCTGGAGGAGGTCGCCGGCGCGGACGTGCTCGTCCACGTCGTCGACGCCGCCCACCCCGACCCGCTGAGCCAGATCGCGGCGGTGCGCGCGGTCCTGGCCGACATCCCCGGGGCCCTGGACGTGCCCGAGCTCATCGTCCTGAACAAGACCGACCTCGCCGACGCCGTCACCCTCGCCGCCCTGCGCACCCGCCTGCCGCAGGCGGTCGCGGTCTCGGCGCGCACGGGTGAGGGCCTTGAGGAGCTGCGGGCGCGCATCGAGGACATGCTTCCGCGCCCCGACGTCGCGGTCGACGTCGTCGTGCCCTACTCGCGCGGCGACCTCGTTTCGCGCGTGCACGCCGACGGCCAGGTCGAGCTCATCGAGTACGTCGAGGAGGGCACGCGCCTGCGGGCCCTCGTCGACGCACCCCTGGCCGCCGAGCTGCGTGCCGCGGACGCCGCCGCAGGCAGCGGGGGCACCGGGGGCGCCGGGGAGGCCTGCGGCCCCGCCGTCGGCTCCTGAGGCCGCGGTGAGCACCACCAGCACGGCGGCCCCGGCGGCCGACGCCGGTGCGATCCCGGCCGATCCCGCTGAACCCGCCGAGACTGCCCTCGACCTCGCCGTCACCCGCCTCGGGGGCAGCCCCCGCCAGGGACAGCGCGAGATGGTGCGGCGCGTGAGCGCCGCCCTCAGCGGCACCCACCACCTGCTCGTCCAGGCGGGCACCGGCACCGGTAAGTCGCTGGGCTACCTTGTGCCGACCATGGTGCACGCCGTCACCACCGGCGAGAGGGTCGTCGTGTCGACCGCGACCCTCGCCCTCCAGCGACAGGTCCTCACCAAGGACGCGCCCCTGGCCGCCGACGCCGTCGAGCAGGCCACCGGGCTGCGCCCCGCCGTCCGCCTGCTCAAGGGCTGGCAGAACTACGTCTGCCGCCACCGCAGCGCGGGCGGCTACCCCGACGACGAGGCCGACGCGCTCTTCAGCGCGAGCGCGGCCACGACCAGGCGCGTGGGCGCGGCCGCCTCCACCCCGGTCGGTGAGCAGGTCGTGCGCCTGCGCGAGTGGGTCGAGCAGACCACCACGGGCGACCGCGACGACCTCGTCCCCGGGGTCTCGGACCGCGCCTGGGCACAGGTGTCGGTCTCGCGCGCCGAGTGCCTGGGCTCCTCCTGCCCCTTCCACGACGACTGCTTCCCCGAGCGGGCCCGAGCGGCCGCCGCCGAGGCCGACGTCGTCGTGACCAACCACGCGATGCTGGGCATCAGCGCCGCCGGGAACCCCAACGTCCTGCCCGAGCACGCCGTCCTCGTCGTCGACGAGGCCCACGAGCTCGCCGACCGCGTGCGCGCCCAGGGAACCGTCACCCTCTCCGCGGCCGCCGTCGCCCGCGTGGCCGCCTCCGCGCGCACCCGCTGCGGGGTCCTCGTGGCCGACCTGGAGGCCGCCGGGCAGCAGCTCCAGCTCGCCCTGGCGGACCTGCCCGACGGCCGCCTGGCCGACGGCGTGCCCGACCGGCTGCGCGACGCCCTCGTCCTGCTCGACGCCGCCGGACGCCAGGTGCTCACCGACCTGCGTGAGGCCGCCAAGGCCGCGGGCCCCGCCGACTCCGGTGGCCTCGCCCTGGCCCGCACCGCCGTGAGCGACATGGTCGAGGCCGTCGAGCGCATGACCTCCGACTCCGTCGCCAGCCGCACGGACGTCGCCTGGGTCGAGCGGCCCCGGATGGGCGCTGACCCCCCGCGCCTGACCCTCGCCCCCATCGACGTGGCCGGCTCGGTGGCCGACACCCTCCTGGACGGGCGGGCCGCGGTGCTCACCTCCGCGACCCTGTCCCTGGGCGGCAGCTTCGAGCCCATGGCCCACGCGCTCGGCCTCACGCTGGCCCAGGCGCCCTGGGAGGGGGTGGACGTGGGAACCCCCTTCGACTACGCCCGTCAGGGCATCCTCTACACGGCCACCCACCTGCCCCGGCCGACGACGGGTATCAGCGAGGCCGCCCTCGACGAGGTACTGGCCCTGACGGAGGCCAGCCGGGGCGGCATGCTGGGGCTGTTCTCCTCGCGCCGCGCCGCCGAGGAGGCCGCCGAGCTCCTGCGCCGGGCGACGGACCTGACCGTCTACGCGCAGGGCGACGACCAGCTGCCCACCCTTGTCGAGGCCTTCGCCGCCCAGGAGGACGCCTGCCTCGTCGGCACCCTGTCCCTGTGGCAGGGCGTGGACGTGCCCGGACACACGTGCCGGCTCGTCATCATCGACCGCATCCCCTTCCCCCGGCCCGACGACCCCGTCGCCCAGGCCCGCTCCGAGGCCGTCGAGGCCGCCGGAGGCAACGGCTTCATGAGCGTGTCCGCCACCCACGCCGCCCTCCTGCTCGCCCAGGGCGCCGGGCGGCTCGTGCGCCGCGGCGACGACCGCGGTGTCGTCGCCGTGCTCGACCCGCGGCTGCGCACCGCCAGGTACGGGAGCTTCCTGGCCCGCTCGATGCCGCCCCTGTGGCCCACGTGCGAGCGCGAGGTCGTCCTCGGGGCGCTGGCGCGCCTGGCCCGCCAGGGCTGAGCCGGGCCGCCCGGCGCCGGAGGAACACGGACAGGGACTGTCAGGACGGGGCGGGACGCGTAACCTGTGTCACGAGGCGCACGCCTGCCGTCCCGTACGACCACCGGAGGAAGAACGCCATGTCGGATGCCACCATCACCAACTCTGCCCAGGGCTCCTACCCGACCAGCGGGGGCCGCCCCTCGAAGGTCGCCATCATCGGCGCCGGAGCCGTCGGCTCCACCCTCGCCTACGCCTGCGTCACCAAGGGCGTCGCCCGCGAGATCGTCCTGCAGGACATCGCCAAGGAGAAGGTCGAGGCCGAGGCCCTCGACATCGCCCAGGGCATCCAGTTCACCTCCGCCGGCTCGGTCGCCGGCTCCGACGACCCCGAGATCTGCCGCGACGCCGACGTCATCGCGATCACCGCCGGCGCCAAGCAGAAGCCCGGCCAGTCCCGCCTCGAGCTCGCCGGCGCCACGGTGAGCATCATGGAGAAGATCCTGCCCAAGCTCGCCGAGGTCGCCCCCCACGCCATCTTCGTCCTCGTCGCCAACCCGGTCGACGTCGTCACCTACTGCGCCAAGAAGATCACCGGCCTGCCGGACAACCAGATCTTCGGCTCGGGCACCGTCCTGGACACGGCCCGTATGCGCTACCTCGTCTCCCTGGAGACCGGGACCGCGACCCAGAACATCCACGGCTACATCGCCGGTGAGCACGGCGACTCCGAGGTCCCGCTGTGGTCCTCCACCCAGATCGGTGGCGTGCCCATCACCCAGTGGGGCCGGACCCTCGACGGCGGCTACTTCGACCAGGACAAGCGCGACCGCATCGCCCACGACGTCGTGCAGTCCGCCTACCGGATCATTGACGGCAAGGGGGCGACGAACTACGCCGTCGGCCTGGCGGTCTCGCGCATCATCGGTGCCGTCCTCAACGACGAGCAGCGGGTGCTGACGATCTCGCCGCTGCTGGACAACTGGCACGGGATCTCCGACGTGTGCATGGCGGTGCCCACCATCGTCGGGCGTGAGGGCGCGGGCAGGCGCCTGGAGCTGCCGCTGACCCTGGACGAGCGTGACTCGCTGACCGCCTCGGCGAAGCGACTGCGTGAGGTCACCCGCGGCCTGGGCTACTGACCCGGGTTGCTGACCCGGGCCGCTGAGCACCGGCTGCGGTGACAACGGGCTGCGGCCCGCCCCCGTCATGAGGGGGCGGGCCGCAGGTCTGTCTGAGGGGCATCCTCACAGGGCGCGCAGCACCGTGACGACCTTGCCCATGATGGTGGCATGGTCACCGGGGATCGGGGCGTAGTCCGGGTTGCGGGGCAGGAGCCACTGGTGGCCGTCCTTGCGGGAGAGGACCTTGACGGTGGCGGAGGCGCCGTCCAGGTCCTCCACCATGGCCGCGACGATCTCACCGTTGGCGGCGTCGGGCTGGGCGCGCACGACCACCCAGTCGCCGTCGCAGATGGCGGCGTCGATCATCGAGTCGCCGTGCACCTGGAGCATGAAGAGGTCGCCGTCGCCGGTCAGCCGCCGGGGCAGCGCCATGACGTCCTCAACCTCCTGCTCGGCGAGGATCGGCGAGCCCGCGGCGATACGGCCGACAAGGGGCACGGCGACCGCCTCACCCTCGGCGACGCCAGGCAGCACCGGCAGGGCGGTGGGCTCGGGAGCCACCCGGGCGTCCTGCGAGAGCGCGCCGGTGCCGTCGGCCCCGGGGGAGGGCTTGGTGGGAGAGCCCGCAGAGGCGGCGGAGGCGGCCTCGGTGTCCGGCTCGGCGGGGACAATGACCTCCAGGGCGCGCGGCAGCCTGGGGTCGCGGCGCACGAGGCCGAGCCTCTCGAGCTTGTCGAGCTGGTGCTTGACGGAGGAGGGGCTGGTCAGCCCCACCTGGGCGCCGATCTCACGCATCGAGGGCGGGTAGCCGTGGGTGGTGACCGCGTCGCGGACGGCCTCGTAGACGGCGCGGGCGCGAGGATCCAGGCCGCGCAGCACCTCGTACCCGGGGTCCGGCTGCGCCTGCTGCTGGCGGCTCGTGCTCATGAGTCCTCCTCCGTGGCGGGCTCGTCGGCCGTCCCGGGCGGGTCGGCGAGTCGAGCCCGAATTCGTGTCAGTGGCGTGCGGTGACCTTGACGTGTCAAGCCTACGGGCCCGGACCGCATCACTCAAACACCTGTTCGAAGAGATGCTGGACGTTCGGCCCGGACGGCGCTATCGTATCGAACAGGTGTTCGTCGAACACGTGTTCCAGGAGGATCTCATGAGTGCTCTCGCCGTCCCGCCCCCGCCCCGTCTGCACACCGCCTCCTGCGCCCCCGTCCCCAGGGGCGTGGGTGCTCCGGATGCTGCCGGTGAGGATGTTGCCGGCCAGGCTGTGGTGAGTCCGGCTGTGGTGAGTCCGGCTGTGGTGAGTTCGGCTGTGGTGAGTTCGGCTGTGGCTGGTCGGCCCGCGCGCCTGAGGCTGCTGGACGGTGGCGAGGCGTCGACGGCGGAGTCTCGGCGTGGGCACCTGCGCCTGGTGACGTCGCAGGTCCCCGCCGCTCACCGCGACGACGAGGAGGTACGGCGCCCCGGCCTGCCTGTGGAGAGCGCGCGTCGTCCCGCCGCCGTGGGGCGCGCCCGTCACTGGACCCCGAGGAGGCGGGGCGTGGGGGAGCGCTCCGTGAGGGATCTGGGGGTGGAGGAGCTGGCGCCCCTGCACCCGGCCGTGCGGGCTGCGCGCGCCCGCCGTGAGAGGAGCGCGGCAGCCGCCGCGGCGACGACCTCCCCCAGGACTGAGGCGACCCACCGGACTGCGGTCTCCCGCCAGGCCGTGGCGCCCCGCCAGGCGGTGACGCCCCGCCAGGCCGTGGCGCCCCGCCAGGCGGTGACGCTCCGCCAGGGGGCGGTGTCCCCCGAGGTCCCGCTCGTGCTGCGGCGCCTGGTCGCCGCGGGGGCCGCCCTGCTCGCGGTGGTCCTGCTCGTGGCGGCAGGCATCGTCGCCTCCGCCTTCGTCTCCGGCCCGCAGCGCACGACGACGGCCACCGTCCAGTCCGGTCAGTCGATCTGGGACCTGGCCGCGGCCACCGGATCGGAGGACGTCGCCGAGACCGCCGCCCGCATCGTCGAGCTCAACAACCTCACGAGCTCGACCCTCCAGCCGGGCCAGACCCTCATCGTCCCCGCGGGCTGAGGCGCCGGTCCCGCCCGGGACCGGACGCCGCTTGCCACCGGTGCACGCGGAGCCCTACCCTCCAAGGCACCGCACCTGCGATGACCCGGAGGCCCCGCTTGCACTGCCCGTTCTGCCGCTACGACGGTTCGCGCGTCGTCGACTCGCGTACCTCCGAGGACGGGCTGTCCATCCGACGGCGCCGGGAGTGCCCCCAGTGCGGACGGCGCTTCACCACCACCGAGACGGCCTCGCTGTCCGTGCGTAAGCGCTCGGGCGCCATCGAGCCCTTCTCCCGCTCCAAGGTCGTCGGCGGCGTGCGCCGCGCCTGCCAGGGACGCCCCGTGTCGGACGACGACCTCGCCCTGCTGGCGCACAAGGTCGAGGAGGCCGTCAGAGCCGCCGGACACGCCCTCGTCGACTCCCACGACGTCGGCCTGGCCATCCTCGGGCCCCTGAGCGAACTTGACGAGATCGCCTACCTGCGCTTCGCCTCCGTGTACTCGGGCTTCAACACCCTGGAGGACTTCGAGACGGCCATCGCCGAGCTGCGCGCCCGCCACGCCGGGCCCCGCCCGAAGGACGCCTAGCGGGCGTCGATCGCCTCAACGAGGCGCTCGACCAGGGTCGGCCACGTCCACTGCTCCTGCATAAGACGTCGGCCCGCGCGCCCCATGCGCTCGCGCAGCTCCGGCTGCGTCAGCTGGGCCACGAGCGCATCGACCAGGGCGTCCTGGTCCAGCCCGCCCACGACGTTGCCGCTCACGTCCTCCACCACCGTCTCCGGGGCCCCGCCCGAGTCGCCCGCGATGACGGGCACGGCGCAGGCGGAGGCCTCAAGGAAGACGATCCCCAGCCCCTCGACGTCGAGACCCCTGCCGCGCGTACGGCAGGGCATGGCGAAGACGTCACCCATGGCCACGTGCCCGGGCAGCTCCTCGGCGGGCACCGAACCCGTGAGGGTGATCGAGGTGCGCGCCGGCGACTCGCGCTTGAGCAGCGCCAGACGCTTGGCGTAGGGGCCCCAGCCGACGATGACGAGCTGGGCGTCGGGAACCTGCTCGACGACCCTCGGCCAGGCCGCGATGAGCGAGTCCTGGCCCTTGCGCGCCACGAGGCGGGAGACGCACACGACCGTGGGCGACTCGCCCAGGTGGTAGCGCGCGCGCAGCGCACGGCGCGCCTCGGGGTCGGGGCGGAAGCGCTCGGTGTCGATGCCGCTGGGCAGGCGCAGCAGCTGCTGGTCGGGCGCCATGAAGGGGCGCAGCCGGCCCAGCGTGTAGTCGGAGATGTAGGACACGACGTCGGCCTCACGGAAGATCCGCCTCAGAGCCTGGCGGGAGCCGGGCAGCATGGACCAGCCGACCTCGTGCCCGTGGGTGGTGGCGATGACGCGGGTGGCGCCCGCCCGGTGGGCGGCACGACCCAGCAGCCCCAGGGGTGCGGCGGCACCGAACCACACCGTCTCGATGTGCTCGTCGCGGATGAGCTGGGTCATGCGCCCGCGCACGTCCGGGGTCGGCAGCAGCATCTGCATGGGCACGCGGTGCACGGTGAAAGGCAGGTCGGCGTCGTGCTCGGCGGCCACCTGCGGACCCTGCGGGGGAGTGGAGGCCAGGACCACCAGGTCCTCGGCGGGCAGCCGTCGCGTGTAGTCGTCCAGGTAGGACTGGATGCCGCCGACGACGGGCGGGAAGTCGTTGGTGACGAGCAGGGTGCGGCGCATGTGCCGGAGTCTAGGGGGCCGGGTGCCCCGGCGGGCGAGCGAGGGGCTCAGCCCTCCTCGCTCGTGCGCAGGACCTCCGAGAGCCTGCGGGCGGCGGCCATGACCACGGGGCCGTGGGTACGGCCGGGCTGGCGACCCATGCGCTCGATCGGCCCGGAGATCGAGATGGCGGCGATGACCTTGCCGGCCGCGCCGCGCACCGGCGCGGAGACCGAGGCGACACCGGGCTCGCGCTCGCCCACGGACTGGGCCCAGCCACGACGGCGCACCGCCGAGAGCATGGTGGCGTTGAAGCGGGCGCCGACCAGGCCCCGGTGCAGGCGGTCGGGCTCCTCCCAGGCCAGCAGTACCTGGGCGCCCGAGCCGCCGAGCATGGACATGGTCGCGCCCACCGGGATGGAGTCGCGCAGCCCGATGGGGCGCTCGGCGTTGGCGACGCACACGCGCACGTCGCCCTGGCGGCGGTAGAGCTGGGCCGACTCGTGGGTCTTGTCGCGCAGGGCGGCGAGCACAGGGCCCGCGGCGGCGAGCAGGTGGTCCTCGCCGGCGGCGGAGGCGAGCTCGTTGAGGCGCGGGCCCAGGACGAAACGGCCCTGCGAGTCACGTGAGACGAGACGGTGGTACTCCAGGGCCACCGCGATTCGGTGCGCCGTCGGCCGGGCCAGGTGCGTGGAGGAGACCAGCTGGGCCAGCGTGGCCGGCCCGGCCTCGAGCGCGCTCATGACGAGGGCGGCCTTGTCGATGACGCCGACGCCGCTGCTCTCACTCTCATACGATGCGTCCATACTCTGATACTGCCATCCCAGTGAGTGAGATATCAAGTAATGTCGGTCGCGTTTTCCGACACCCGTTCACTTCAGGAGGTTACACGCGATGGGAATGACCCTCGCCGAGAAGGTGTGGCGCGACCACGTCGTGTCCGCAGGCGCCGACGGCGCCCCCGACCTGCTCTACATCGACCTCCACCTCGTCCACGAGGTCACCAGCCCCCAGGCCTTCGAGGGGCTGCGCCTGGCCGGACGCCAGGTGCGCCGCCCCGACCTCACCATCGCCACGGAGGACCACAACACCCCCACCCTGGACATCGACCGCCCCATCGCGGACCTCACCAGTCGCACCCAGATCGAGACCCTGCGCGCCAACTGCGCCGAGTTCGGCGTGCGCCTGCACTCCCTCGGCGACGCCGACCAGGGCATCGTCCACCAGGTCGGTCCGCAGCTCGGCCTCACCCAGCCGGGCATGACCGTCGTCTGCGGGGACTCCCACACCTCCACCCACGGGGCCTTCGGGGCCCTCGCCTTCGGCATCGGCACCAGCCAGGTCGAGCACGTCCTGGCCACCCAGACCCTCC
>ERZ772917.976-NODE-976-length-18397-cov-5.932614_pt1 | contig 18397 bp, 12 predicted proteins | sample MGYA00511187_ERZ772917 | MGnify/ENA primary metagenome ERZ772917 (study PRJEB29015, sample SAMEA2737925) | human oral metagenome | biome: human oral; feature: human-associated habitat; material: dental | place: China | collected 2012 ... | reverse complement strand
TTCTTTTGCTTCTTTTCTTCCATCAAGGGAAGAAAAGAAGGTTCACTCTAAAAACCCTTCCCCCACTACTAATCATTAACCCAAATCGGCCATTAGACGTACTCGGTCAAACTTGGCCGGCGTCCCGTGGCGCCTTGATCTTCTTTTGCTTCTTTTCTTCCATCAAGGGAAGAAAAGAAGGTTCACTCTAAAAACCCTTCCCCCACTACTAATCATTAACCCAAATCGGCCATTAGACGTACTCGGTCAAACTTGGCCGGCGTCCCGTGGCGCCTTGATCTTCTTTTGCTTCTTTTCTTCCATCAAGGGAAGAAAAGAAGGTTCACTCTAAAAACTCTTCCCACACTACTTTCCACTACTTCTAACTACTCTTTACTACTTCCTACTTCCCCACAAACCTCAGGTTCTCCGGCCGAGCCGCGCAATGCAAAGCGATAGCCCGCCTATCCTCATCCGGTTCCACAGCAGTGATTTGAAGCTCCGGCTTCACAAGCGCCGCCAGCAGCGCCCGCTCACCGTAACCCGTATTGCGTAGCGTCACCTCCCCACGGTCAGGTAGGGCGGCGATCTCCGCCGCATAGTTCCCGTGCCGACGGAGCGCACCGTGCACCGCCCGCTCCACCGACGGCCCCTTATAGATGTAATTGTGGACGACCAAATCAGCGAAGTAGTCCGCCGTCTCGATACGCCGGCGGAGAGCAGCATACTCCTCACGGTAGAGTCTCCGCACGGCGCGCGCACGAGCCACGTGATCCGTGCCGAAACGCGTGTCGGTCGGTGCGATGCGCGGTAACACGCGCACGTGAATACTGCCACGGCGCAGCATGAAGTCCTGCTTCGGCAACACATGCCCCGTGCCGTGCAGCACCACCGGCAACAGATCCACGCCCAGTTGTTCGGCCAAGTAGAACGCCCCGCGGCGGAACCTCAGCAGCGAACAGTCGGCCGAGCGCGTACCCTCGGGGAAGATGGCCACCGAATAACCCTCTCGGATCGCCTCTCGCAGGTGGTCGAGAGTGCGGTCGAGGCCGTCCGTGACGGGGAAGAAGTCGGCGTAGCGGATCAGTCGGCCGTAGAAAGGCGAGTGCCACGCCCAATCGTTCGTCAGCACGATCAGCTTCGGCGTGAGCATCATCAAGCACATCAGGTCTAAGTGCGACTGGTGATTGCAGAGGATCACGGCCGGCCGGCGGAAGTCTTCGCCCGAAGGATTCTCCACCGTGGTGTGCACCTGCGGGAAGTAGCGCATCGTGAACCGAGCCACGCGGCACAGCATCCCGTGATAAGCCTCCTTCTTGCGCCGCGTTGTTTTACTCAAAGAAAACATGACCCACCCCACGACGGTGATCCCGAAGCCGGCCAGGAGGAAGAAGGTAAAGGCGTAGAGACTCACAAGCAGGTTGCGGAGCGTGACGGGCATGCGGCGCGGCCGTCCGCCGCCCGAGGTGGTCAGGAAGCCGAAGAGGAACGGTGGGAAGAGATAGGCCATCACGACGACGGAGAGCATCCCCACGACGGTCACTTCGCCCAACGAGCGCAGTGCGGGATGGCGTGCGAAGATCATCGTGCCCATGCCGACAAACATGATCGCGGCCGAGAGTGCGATGCTGTCCTTATACGACGCCAGCGTCCGCCGGCGGTAGGTGTATTCGTAGATCAGCCCCTCGGTCATGAAGATCGTGTAGTCGTCGCCCTGACCAAAGATGAACGTGGCCAAGATGATGTTCACGATGTTGAACTTCATGTCGAAGATGCCCATCAGCCCAAGTATCCACACCCAGCTCAGAGCCAGCGGCACGAAGGCGATGAGGCTCAGTTCGAGCCGCCCCATCGAGAAAAGCAGGAAGACGAACACGATGAAACCGCAGACGTAGAGCACATAGTTGAAGTTGTCCGAGAGGGAGGCGATCATGCGGCGCGTCATCGACTCGGCGTCGAAGGCGATCGATTCGGTGCAGCGTGCGTTGAGCGTGCGCTCCACCTCCGGTGCACGGTCGGCGTCCAAGTAAAGCAGGTTCACCACCGTCGTCTTGTCCGGTCGCTCGAAGACGTAATTGCCGGCCACAGCTTCGCGCAGCGGTGCGAAGAAGTCGAGCGTTTCGGGCTGCCACGTCCGGCTGACGGCCTCCTCAAAGCCGCTGAAGGCATCGTCGCGAAAGCCTAACCGGACGGACTCTGTGCGGAGCGCCGTGAGCACCGAATCGCGTCGGCCGCGCCAAAAGTCCTCCCATCGGCGGATGCGTTCGGCTTGCCGTGCGCGCGACGGTAGGAACCCGTCGACGCCCCCCACGCGGGCAATGTCGCCGCGCTGCTGAAGGTCGGCGAGCGCGGTGAGACTGTGTTCGTTGGTCTCTAAAGCCGCGTCGGGTGTGGCGCCCTCGGTGACGTAATACAGCACGTGCTGGTTGTCGCTCAGCATGGCGCGGAGGCGCGCGAAGTCCTGTCGCTGCGCGTCGGTCATGTAATTGATGCGGCTCATGTCGGCCTCAAAAGCGGAATTGCCGGCGAAGAAGCTCAGCACGACGGTGAGCAGCAATACGACGGCCACGACCATGCGGTTCTTGCCGAAGGGACGGTCGGTGAATCGGCGGAAGAGCGAGTGATCGGCGTGCGTCGTGGGTAGGTGGGGGAGGAGGTGGGGCAGGAAAAGGAGGACGAAGAGGATGGTGCCGATTAATAATAGGGAAGCAAACCAACCGAGGTCGCGCATGGCTTCGGAGTTGATGAAGACGAGGCTCATAAAGGCGCTCACGGTGGTGATGTTGCCCACGGTGAGTGGCCGAACGATGTCCTTGATCACGTCGCGCGGGTTGGGCGTGTGGTGTCGGTGGCCGATGAAGTGGAGCGGGTAGTTGACGGCGATGCCGAAGATGATGGAGCTGATGCCGACGGCGATGGCGGACACCTCACCGCGGATGAGGTACAGCAGTGCCAGCGCGAAGAGTCCGCCGAAGAGCACAGCGGCGAAGATGAGCCCGATCTCGCGCATGCTGCGGAAGGAGTAGATGAGGAGCGCGAGCACGATCAATGCGGAGAGGATGCCTGTGAGGAGTGCGTCGCGCCGGATGCGGTCGGCGTTGGAGAGGGCCACCTCCACGGCGCCGAAGCTGTGGAAGGTGATGCCCTGGAAGTCTCGTTCAGTCTCCTTCATGCAGGCTTTGAGCCCGGCGATAAACGCCTCGTTGGCCGACGTCTCGGTAGAGGGTATGTTGCACTCAATGACGAGCAGTGCGCGCCCATCGTCGGCAAAGATGTGGTCTTGAAAGAGGCTGAATCGTCCGCCGGCCTGCATGTTGCGCAGTCGGTCGATGGCGCCCTCGGAGAGCCGAAGCGGGTCGGCCAGCAGCTGCGGGCGGAGGATCATGCCGACGGACGAGGTGAGGATGTCTCGGTCAGCCTCCAATCGGCGCGCGATGGTCGGCAGGGTGAGCATGGAGTCGATGCGTCGGTAGTCGTCGTCGGTGAGGAAGTAGGGCATGTTGTCGGCCACAAATTCAGCCACGGCCATCATCTCGGCTGGATCCACGTGGTAACGCAAGTCGCGTATGCGGTCAGCGCCGGGCATCGCGCGGAGCCGTTCAGCCAACGCGTCGACGGCTTCGGTCTGTCGGGCGCGCGACGCGTCGGAGGTGTCCGGAGCGCTGCAATAGACGGTGATGCGGTTCGACAGCACCACGTCGCGGTAAGCGCTGTTGATGCGTTCATTCTCCCGGTCGCCGGGCAGGAAGCGTGCGATGTCCTCCTTAAAACCTAATCGGTAAGCGGAGGCGATGCAGCCGGCAATAAGCACGATGAGCAGCAGGAAGAGCAACGTCCGCCGGCGGGCGAAGAAGTCGTAAACGGTAAGAATGAAACGTATCACGGGGTATGGAAAATGATAAGTGAAAAAGAAAAGGCCTTGCCCAACTTGGGCAAGCGCCAAAAAGTCAGTAAGGCCATTTGCCCAACTTGGGCAAGCGCCAAAAAGTCAGCAAGGCCATTTGCCCAACTTGGGCAAGCGCCAAAAAGTCACACAAACCATTTGCCCAAGTTGGGCAAGCGTCGAAAAAAACAATTTGGCATTTGCCCAAGTTGGGCAAGCACCGGAAAAACGATTTGGGATTTGCCCAAGTTGGGCAAGCACCGAAAAAAACGATTTGGGATTTGCCCAAGTTGGGCAAGCTCCGAAAAAAACGATTTGAGATTAAAACCAAAAAGTCCCGCCGGCGGAGGGGGGGATCGCTCTCACTCTCTTGCCGGCAGGACCTCTCAATGCTTAGAAGCTGTTTTGAATTTATTTCGGAGAGTCTCACGCCGTGTAGGTCGAAGCCGACGTGTCGCCACCCTTGCCCGTCCAGTTGGTGTGGAAGAACTCCCCGCGCGGCTGATCCGTGCGCTCGTAGGTGTGCGCCCCGAAGAAGTCGCGTTGCGCTTGCAGCAGGTTGGCCGGCAGACGCTCCGTGCGATAGCCGTCGAAGTAGGAGAGCGCCGCGCCCATCGAGGGAACAGGGATGCCGTTCGCCACAGCCGCGGCCACCACGCGTCGCCAACCGGCCTGCGCCGCGAGCACCTTCTCCTTGAAGAACGGGTCGAGCAGCAAGTTGGTCAGGTCTGGCCGGCGGTCGAAGGCCTCCTTGATCTTGCCTAAGAAGGCGGAACGGATGATGCATCCACCGCGCCACATGAGGGCGATGCCACCGTTGTTGAGTTGCCAACCGTAGGTGCGAGCCGCCTCGCGCATGAGGGCGTAGCCCTGGGCGTAGGAGACGATCTTGGCGGCATAGAGCGCGTCGCGCAGGTCGCTGACGAAAGCCGCACGGTCGCCGGTGAACGTCGGTGTTGGCCCAGTGAGTTCGCTGGCGGCGGCAACGCGTTCGTCCTTCATCGCCGAGAGGCTCCGGGCGAAGACCGCCTCCGTGATCAGCGTCAGGGGCACGCCTTCGTCGAGTGCCGCGGTAGCCGTCCACTTGCCGGTGCCCTTCTGTCCGGCCGCGTCGAGTATCGTGTCGAGCGTGTAGGCGCCCGACGCGTCACGGTAGGCCAAAATGTCGCGCGTGATCTCGATCAAGTAGCTGTCCAATTCGCCTTGGTTCCACTCCCGGAACACCTCGTGCATCTCCGCGTTCGACATGCCTAAGAGATCTCGCATAATCTGGTACGTCTCGCAGATCAACTGCATGTCGCCATACTCGATGCCGTTGTGCACCATCTTCACGAAGTGGCCCGCGCCGTCCTCGCCCACCCAGTCGCAGCAAGGCATGCCGTCGGCCCGGGCGCAGATGGATTGGAAGATCGGCTTCACCAACTCCCACGCGGCCTTCGATCCGCCGGGCATCATCGACGGCCCATTGAGCGCGCCTTCCTCGCCGCCGGAGACGCCCGTCCCGATGTAGAGCAAGCCTTTGCTTTCCACGTATCGCGTGCGCCGGATCGTGTCCGGGAAGTGCGTATTGCCGCCGTCGATGATCACGTCGCCCGGCTCCAAGCAGGGAATCAGCTGCTCGATCAGTTGATCGACTGCCGGCCCGGCCTTGACGAGCATCATCACCTTGCGCGGCCGCTCGATCGCCCGGCAGAGTTCCTCCACCGAGTGCGCGGCGATGAACTTCTTGCCCTTTCCGCGCCCGCCAACGAAGCGGTCTACCTTCTCTGTAGTACGGTTATACACGGCCACCGTATAGCCCTTGCTCTCCATATTGAGCACCAAGTTCTCGCCCATCACGGCAAGTCCGATCAGCCCGATGTCTGCTAATTTTTCCATTGTTATTGTAGTTACAAGTAAGGGGCAGGCCTTGTGTCTGCCCGGGGTTATGAATTATGTATTGAGGGGAGGTTTTGTCCTTGGTCATCCCCATTGAGACGCCATCTCCCGTGCTATATTCTGTTTGTTTTTTCGGCGGGCAAAAGTAAGCCGTGGTCGATAAATTGCCCGACGAGCAGAAGTCCTACGGGAAGTCCACTCGGTGCGCGTGTGTCGCCGGCCATTCGTTCGCATGTCGCCCCTTCCTGTCCGTGTTTACTTTTGCGACCGCCTTTCACACCACACATTTATAGCCAAACGGAAAAAGCTTGCGAAGGGAAATGGTAAAACAAAAACATCTTTGTGGTCAATATGTCATTCGAACTACCGGAACAAGAAATAGAGGAACTGCGCAAACTTCAGCGTAACGTTATCGGGCGTACAGACTATGCCCGGGTTACGTGTGTATTGATGCTAGCCTTGGGTAGTAGCCCGGAATTTGTTGCGAAAAACTTGGGTATAGATGTAGCTACCGTCTATCGGTACAAGAATCTCTACGTCCGAGGAAAAACGAGTAGTCTTTTGGAAGATCGCTATAAGGGTTATTGGGGGCGTCTCGATAGTGTGCAGATCAGCCTGCTTTGTAAAGAGTTGGAGCGGCACATTTATACGACTGCCAAGAGCGTGTCCGAATGGGTAAAGGAGACCTTCGGAATAACGTATACGTCTGCCGGAATGGTAGATCTTTTGAATCGCATAGGCTTCACCTACAAGAAGACTACAGAGGTTCCCTGTGAGGCAAATGCAGAGGATCAAAAGGCCTTCGTTCAAATGATAAAGGAGCGCTTCATCGCTAAGAAAGAGAGTGATATTTACTATTACGCTGATGGTACGCATCCGACCCATAACACGCGTTCCACTTATGCTTGGATCAGGAAGGGCAAACGTTTGGATCAGCCTACGGTGAGCGGTCGAGATCGTATCAACATCAATGGACTCCTCAATGCGCATGATGTAACAGACGTCATACTCCATGAGTGTCCGAGCGTCAATTCCGATTCCACCATCACGCTTTACAGGGCGGCTTTGGAGAAGCACTCCGATGCTGAAAACATCTACATTATCTCCGATAATGCGCGTTATTACCGCAATAAAAAGCTCCGAGAATGGGTGGAAGGCACGAAAATCAAGCAGATCTTCCTTCCGCCTTATTCTCCGAATTTGAACCTGATTGAACGACTGTGGAAGTTCCTTCGGAAGACAATCATCAACACCAAGTTCTATCGGACAAAACATGAATTCCGAGATGCGATGCTCAAATTTTTTAACAACATCGCCTCTTATCGACAGGAGTTGGAGTCACTTCTAACTCTAAACTTTCGCGTGCTCAATTCGCAATCCATTTCTGATTGACTATAAACAGGGTCTGCATAATGATTTAGGAGTCTCCGAAATGGCTATGCAAGGCTTGCACAGTGGTTTTGTTACGTAAAAAAGGGCACCCACAAGGGGTGCCCCTACGAGGTGATGTGTCAAAACGCGGGCGGCGGAGGACGTCACCCTATCTGCTCGCGGATGGCGCGACTCTCGGCCTCGAAGCCGGGCTTGTCGAGCAGGGCGAACATGTTGCGCTTGTAGGCCTCCACGCCGGGTTGGTCGAAGGGGTTGACGCCGGAGAGGTAGCCGCTGATGCCGCAGGCGGCCTCGAAGAAGTAGAGCAAGCGGCCGAGGTGATCGGCGGTGAGGCGCGGGATGGAGACGCGGATGTTGGGCACGCCACCGGAGGCGTGGGCCAGGCGGGTGCCGAGCTCGGCCATCTTGTTGATCTCGTCTACGCGGCGGCCGGCCAGGTAGTTCAGCCCGTCGAGGTTGTCGGCGTCGTTGGGGACGGTGAGCGTGCGCTCGGGGGCGTCGATCGAAATGACCGTCTCGAAGATCGTCCGCTCGCCCTGCTGGATCCACTGCCCCATGGAGTGGAGGTCGGTAGTGAGGTCGACGGCGGCGGGGAAGAGGCCGCGGTGGTCCTTGCCCTCGCTCTCGCCGTAGAGCTGCTTCCACCACTCGCCGACGTAGTGCAGTTTGGGGTGGAAATTGGCCAGGATCTCGATCTTCTTGCCGCTGCGATAGAGCGCTTGGCGGGCGGCAGCGTAGCGAAGGGCGGGGTTACGGTCGAAGGGGACGTCGGGGCCGACGGCGCGCTCCATCTCCACGGCGCCGCGGACGAAGGCGCGGATGTCGATGCCGGCCACGGCGATGGGCAGTAGCCCGACGGGCGTGAGGACGGAGTATCGCCCGCCGACGTCGTCCGGGATGACGTAGGTCTTGTATCCCTCGCGGTCAGCCAGCGTGCGGAGGGCGCCGCGGGCACGGTCGGTCACGGCCACGATGCGTTCGCGGGCGGCCTCTGCGCCGACGTTCTCCTCGAGCAGGCTGCGGAGGATGCGGAAGGCGATGGCCGGCTCGGTCGTGGTGCCGGATTTGGAGATGTTGATGATGCCGAAGTCGCGTCCGCGGAGCAGGTCGCAAAGCTCGCTCAGGTAATCCTCGCCGATCTGGTTGCCGGCATAGAGGATGACGGGGTGTGTGCGGCTCTCGGTGCGTAGCGGGTCGAAGCTGTCGGTGAGGGCTTCGATCACGGCGCGTGCGCCTAAGTAGCTGCCACCGATGCCGATCACTACGACAGCTTGGCAGGCGCGCAGCCTCTCGGCCGTCTGCTCGATGTCGGTCAGCTGGGCGTCGGTGATGGTGCTGGGCAGGTGGAGCCAGCCGAGGAAATCGTTGCCGGCGCCGGTGCCTTCATAAAGGGTTCGGAGACTCTTTTCTGCCTCTGGGCGGATGGCCTCGAGGCGCTGTTCGGCGTCTGGGCCGAAGGCTTTGGTGAAATCTAATTGGAGATACATAAGGGTTGGGAGTTAGGGTGAATTATTTCGGATGTCTCTTGTAGGGGTGTATTGCATACGCCCTACATGTACCCGGCCGCCGTGGACCATCGCCCCTTACGGGACGTTTGTGGGGCGTATACAATACGCCTCTACAACGGGCGGACACATTTGTGGGGCATATGCGGATGCCCCCTACTTGAATGTCTCGGTCATGCGACGGATGACGGCCGGGGGCGACTGGCGCTCGTAGAGGATGGCGTACAGGGTGTCGAGGATGGGCATATCGACTTGATAGCGCTCATTGATCTCGTAGATGCACTTGGCGCCGTAGTACCCTTCGGCGATCATCTCCATCTCTAACTGTGCCGTTTTGACAGAATAGCCCTTGCCGATCATGGAGCCGAAGGTGCGGTTGCGGCTGTAGCGCGAGTAGGCCGTCACGAGCAGGTCGCCTAAGTAGGCCGAGTCGGCAATGTCGCGCGGCAACGTGTGGGCCGAGCCAAGGAAGCGCTGCATCTCCTTGATGGCATTCGAGATGAAGACCGCCTGAAAGTTGTCGCCGTACTTCATGCCGTGGCAGATACCGGCCACAATGGCATAGATGTTCTTCAGCACCGAGGCGTACTCCATGCCGCGGACATCGCGGCTGCAGGAGGTGCGCATAAAGTCGTTCGTGAAGATGGGGGCGATGGCCCGCGCGCGGTCGATGTCCTTGCAGGCCAGGGTGAGGTACGAGAGTCGTCCGAGGGCAACCTCCTCAGCGTGGCACGGCCCGGCGATGACGGCCAGCTGCTCCTCGGGCACTTGGTAACACTCGGCCAGATAGTCCGTGATGAGCATGTTCTCGTCCGGCACAAGGCCCTTGATGGCCGAGAGGATCATCTTGTCGCGCAGGGGCACGCGCAGCTGCTTCAGGTGGTTCTTAAAGAAGGGCGATGGGGTGGCGAAGATGAGCATGTCGGACTGCTCTACGATCTCGTTGATGTCGGCCGAGAAGTGGATGCGCTCCGTGTCGAACGTCACGGCCGAGAGGTACGAGGGGTTGTGCTTCGTCTTTCTGAACTCCTCAATGGCCTCCTGCCGACGCATGTACCAATTCATCTCCGGCTGGTTCGAGAGTACGATCTTGGCCAACGCCGTGGCCCAGCTTCCACCGCCCATGATGGCAATCTTTCCGGGGAAATTTTCCATGTCGATCAAGTTTTGTTTACGGGTTACGGGGGATTACGCCTCGTCCGGCTTGCGGGTCCACGCCTCGACGGCTTCCGGCGAGGGCAGTTCCAGCCCGAGGGCGTATTTCTTATTCAAATCGAAGAGCGCGCGACGGAGCAGTTGCGCGTTGGCGCCGGCCAACATGTCGGCCGTAAGATAGCCCGCCTTCTGCACGGCCGGTACCCATTCCGCGGGCACACCGAGCGGTGCATACTTCTCCGGTGCATCCTTCCGCTGCGTCTTTTCCGGACGCATCTGTGGGAAGAAGAGCACCTCCTGGATCGTCGTCTGGCCCGTCAGCAGCATCACTAAGCGGTCGATACCGATACCCATACCACTCGTCGGGGGCATGCCGTATTCGAGGGCGCGGACGAAGTCCATGTCGATAAACATCGCCTCGTCGTCGCCCTTCTCGCTCAGTCGCAGCTGCTCCTGGAAGCGCTCCAGCTGGTCGATCGGGTCGTTCAGCTCGGAGTAGGCATTGCAAAGCTCCTTACCGTTCACCATCAGCTCGAAGCGTTCCGTCAGCTCCGGGTTATTGCGGTGACGCTTGCTGAGGGGCGACATTTCGATGGGGTAATCGGTGATGAAGGTCGGCTGCACGTAGTGCTTCTCGCACTTCTCGCCGAAGATCTCGTCGATCAATTTGCCCTTCCCCATCGTCTCGTCCACCTCGATTTCGAGCTGTTTGCAGACTGCGCGCAGGGCCTCTTCGTCCATGCCGGTGATGTCGACGCCGGTGTGTTCGCGGATGGCGTCGGTCATGGTGACGCGTGGGAAGGGTGCCTTGAAGCTGATCGTCCGGCCGTCCACTTCGACCTCCGTCGTGCCGTTCACATCGAGGCTCACTTTCTCGATCATCTGCTCGGTGAACTGCATCATCCAGTTGTAATCCTTGTAAGCCACATAGATCTCCATCGCCGTGAACTCGGGGTTGTGTGCGCGGTCCATGCCCTCGTTGCGGAAGTCTTTCGAGAACTCATAGACGCCCTCAAAGCCGCCCACGATGAGGCGCTTGAGGTAAAGTTCGTTGGCGATGCGGAGGTAAAGGTCAATATCGAGCGCATTATGGTGCGTCACGAAGGGGCGGGCGGCGGCGCCACCGGGGATAGACTGCAGGATGGGCGTCTCGACCTCAAGGTATCCGCGGGCGTTGAAGAACTCGCGCATGGAGGCGTAGACTTTACTGCGCTTGATGAAGATCTGCTTCACGTCCGTATTGACTACCAAGTCGACGTAGCGCTGGCGATAGCGTTGCTCGGGGTCGGTGAAGCCGTCGTAGACCACACCGTCTTTCTCCTTAACCACAGGCAGCGGCCGGAGTGACTTGGAAAGCACAGTCAAACTCTGCGCATGGACGGAGATCTCGCCCATCTGCGTGCGGAAGACGAAGCCGCGGATGCCGACGAAGTCGCCGATGTCGAGCAGCTTTTTGAAGACGGTGTTATATAGTTCCGTGTCGGCCGGATCGGGGCAGATGTCGTCGCGTGTGACGTAGACTTGGATGCGGCCAGTGGAGTCTTGTAGCTCCATGAAGGAGGCCTTGCCCATGATGCGTCGGCTCATGATTCGGCCCGCTATCGTGACGTGTCGTTTTTCCGTGTCTTCGTCATGAAAGCGGGCCTTGATTTCCTCCGCATAACCATCGACGGGGAACTCCGCCGCGGGGTAGGGGTTTATGTTCATTTCGCGCAACCGGTCGAGGCTGCCTCGCCGGATCAGTTCCTGTTCGCTTAACTCTAATACGTTCATTCTTTACTAATAGGTAATGGTTTATCTGTGGGCAAAAGTAGGAATATGCGGTGTTTGGGCTTTTGGAGCACTTTTCAGCGCAGCGCCCGCAGCTGTCTCAGGGCACGATTGACGAAGGGGTGTTCCGGTTCGATGGAGCGCCAAAAGCAGAGCTCGCCAATGAGCCGCTTCACATACGCCGGGTCGCTTGAATGGATGCGCTCGCGGTGCTCCGTGACCCCGTATTTGAGCACAAAGTGGACGTTCTTACGGATCTCTCGTTTGCGTTCGCGTGGGAGGGTCAGTTTCTCGCCCGAGCCGATGGAAAGCCCCGTGACGATGCGTCGTGAGCTGGCCATGAGGCGTGTCTTTTTCGCGTTCAATGTGAAGCCGTCGTGTGCTACAATCTGTTTGATATCGGTGACCAACTCGTTGCGGTTGAAACTGTCTCCGGAGAAGGTGAGGTCGTCTGCGTAGCGCGTGTACGTCAGTCCGCGACGGAGTGATAGGGCGGTCAGTTGCTCGTCCATTTGGGCGGCCACGAGATTGCTTAGCGCCGGACTGGTCGGTGCACCTTGCGGCAATCGGTTGCGGTGGGTGCAGAGGTCGACAAGCACTTTAGTCATGGGGGCGTCGAAGCCCATGTCTCGAAATACGCGACGGACGGCGGGTCGGCGGATGGAGCCGAAGAAGTCGTGGAGGTCGGTCTTCAGTGCACGGCGCCGGCCGAGGTGTGGGCGGGCATTGTCGGCAATGGACAGGCCGGGGCGGAAGCCGGTAGCAGCCGTGTGGACGGACTGCGGGGCGAGTAGCCGGTCGAGGATGGCGCATTGGATGGCCTTCAGGCGGGGGTTGGGCGCCTCGATGTTGCGGTATCCGCCGCGCCGCTTGGCCATCCAAAAGGTGGTGTAGCCCGTCCATCGGATGTCGCGCAGGACGTCGCGCAGTTCCTCTTCCGTGGTGCATAGTCGGGCGGCACAACGCGCGATGGCGTCGGCGCCATAGACGTCGTTCATCTGATCGTGGTCAGCGGGAGGTTGGTTGGGGGAGGGTTGCTGTTGTCGGTAGTGCGTGTCCGGTGCGGAGCCTGACAGTTTGCGTCGCTCGCGCTGCTTCTCGCGGAGGGTGAGCACGAGCATAAGTATGCCGAAGAGGACGGCCAATGTGGTCAGAAGGGTGGTGGTCATGGGGAGGGGATATAAAGAACGCGCGGCGGGGGAGCTTTAAGTCTTCACTTATGGTGAGCATGAGCATCATGCCGCACCATACCTATGAAACCGTCTGTTCCGGTCGAGGGGAGGCGACTACACCTCCGTGCTTTGCTGAAGCTCTTTGCTCCTATCCCGTCCGCGCGCTGTGATGTTTTCTTTTTTCTGCGGTGCAAATATAAGAGCACAGCTTCTTAACGTCTCGGCGTCCCTTTCGTTGGTGCGTAAGGAGTGTTGAAAAGTGCGGACGACAGCGTCTCCGGCTGGGTTTACCTGTGTCGTTCGTTATTCGTATTTAGATTTTCATCGAGATTTATCTTTGCCCGCGCCAAACAAGCGGCGTATACGTATTATATACAGCAACAAGATGAAGGAATCCATTCATATCAAAAACTTCGGCCCGCTGCGCGATGTGCGGATCGACGACATCAAGCCCCTGACCGTCCTCATCGGCGACTCGGCCAGCGGCAAAAGCACGCTGATGAAGGTGATTACATTGATGAGGAGCATCTATCGGTTGGCCAACATCTACTCATATCTCAAGAATTCTGGCATAACAGTTTCTCCTCTTCTCCTGAGTCTGGAAAAATTACTCTCTGACGGATTAAAACAGATGCTCTCATCCGAGACAGAGATCATGTACTATGTACGTGGAGGAAAATGGAGATACTCTGTCGAGTCTCAAAAAAAATCGTTGGAATATTTTCTGAGTATCGACAAAGCTGACTTAGTCTTCTTTGAAGAATCTTTCGTAGCAGAGACGCGAAGCCTTGTTCCAGAATGGTATACACGTGGTTCCAATATCCGCGGCGATCTGGGCCACTTCTTTCATGAGACCTATAACGACTTCTTCAAAGCAATGGATCAGATCACTGAGCAGCCGCTTGATTATATCGGCATGAAGATGTTTGCTAAACAGGTTGGATTGAAGAAGGAACTGTTTGTGGAACCCAACGACAGACATCATAAAGCAATGGAGTTGCATGACACTTCGTCCGGCATCCAGGCTTCCGCACCGCTAATGACCATTGTGCGCTACTTCGCCCGCGAGTATTCATTCACCAACGCATTCCGTCGCTCCGTATTGAATTACCTCACGGATGAAGATATTTCGCAGTTTCGCCCTGAAGTCAACTTGAAAGACCTCAAGAAATACATCCATCTCTACATCGAGGAGCCGGAGCTGAGCCTCGATCCGAAGACGCAATGCCTCTTCATCAACGACCTGATCCGCGAAGCCTTCTATCGCGGCGACAACAAACGCCCGGACGACGGCCGTCAGCTCGGTCTGATGTTCGCCACCCACAGCCCCTACATCCTCAACCACCTCAACGTGCTCCTCAAAGCGTCCTACTACGAAAAGGCTCGCGAGCGCTATCCTTATATCAACCCGGACGAGATCGCGGTGTATCGGCTGCACGACGGAGAAGTGCATTCCCTCATGGCAACGGACAACTTGAGCGGGCAAGAGGTGATCAATACGATCGATCTCTCCGACACGATGGAAGACATCTTCAACGCTTACGATGGTATCGACGAATGAAAACCGTATGGACAGTGCATTGATGAAGTTTCTGCTGGAGGATTACCCGCGACACCGAGGCAAGGCTCTCGAGAAGGTCGTTCCGCCGCGTCGGGAGGAGCCGCACACGACGACATTTGAAATCCACGATCAAAAGGAGCGTATTATCCAAAAAGCGAAACAGGGCGTCTCGATGATTCGATATCTCGGTCATGTGCAGATCGAAATCATCGATTTTGAAGCCTATCTCAAGCAATACAACGAAGAGGGTGTGTTGCGGTGCGATTTTGTTATCGGGCCTATCGCTGGCGATGCATTCATCGTGTTTAATGAGTTGACCAAGAGCGAAGGCCAATACCTTGTCGATAAGCGACAACACGCTACGGAGCAACTCAAAGCTTCCATCGAACGCTTTTACGCGGTCAGTAATCTGTTAGATGATTACAAAAAGAAGATCGCACTCTTTTCTTATCGACGTACGGATAAACTGCAAGGCGAGCCGACGGCAGAGGCGAGACGTAAATTCCGACAGCCTCAGCGTATTATTAGGAACCTCAGCAGTCGGGAACCCCTTCCCCACGGCTTCATCTTCGAGCAACGCCTTTACCCCACGCCCTACATCATCGAGTAGTTTTATATATGTATATAACCCCCAAACTCATAGACAGAATGAAAACGAAACGCTTCCCCCTCTTAGCGACACTCATCGCGCTTATCGCACTCGTCGCACCCCATGCGCTCCACGCGCAAAAAGAAATGCCGGACAATTCGGCACTCCTCTCCGTCGGCACAAAGGCGCCTGACTTCAGCCTCCCCTCTGTCGACGGCGAAGCCATCATCTCACTCTCGGACTACACCGGTCGCTACCTCGTCATCGACTTTTGGGCTTCCTGGTGCCCCGACTGCCGCAAAGCCAACCCCCGCATGGTCGACCTCTACCGGCGTTATAAAGACGAACCCATCGGCATCGACTTCCTCGGCGTCTCCTTCGACACCGACCGCGAGGCCTGCCTCAAAGCCATCGAAAAAGATGGACTCGAGTGGTTCCAAGTGAGCGAACTCAAGAAGTGGAAGGAGACGGAAATCTCAAAGTTGTACGGCATCCGCTGGATCCCCACCGTCTATGTCATCGACAACGCCGGCAAAGTGCTCTACGCCGGCAGTGACCTCGACGAGCTGGAGGAACTCCTACACTACATCGGCGGCGTCGGCAGCGGCGAAACGGAATAAAACGACTTATACACCCCACACTACACCATCATGTCTACAGCAATAGCAGACGACAGCCGCAAGGTCACCACCCACCGGCTCTTTGAGATGAAGCAGCGCGGCGAGAAGATCGCCATGCTCACGGCTTACGATTACTCGATGGCACAGATCATCGATCGCGCCGGCATGGACGTCATCCTCGTCGGAGACTCGGCCTCCAACGTCATGGCGGGCAATATTACCACGCTGCCCATCACGCTCGATCAAATGATCTACCACGGCAAGTCGGTCGTCAAAGCCGTCCGCCGCGCCCTCGTCGTCGTCGATCTGCCCTTCGGTTCCTACCAAGGCAACTCCAAGGAGGCGCTCGCCTCGGCCATCCGTGTGATGAAGGAGACGCACGCCGACTGCATCAAAATGGAGGGTGGCGCCGAGATCCGCGAGTCCATCCAGCGCGTCCTCTGCGCCGGCATACCCATCATGGGACACCTCGGACTCACGCCGCAATCCATCAACAAGTTTGGCACCTACACCGTCCGAGCTCGCGAAGAAGAAGAGGCCACCAAACTCGTCGAGGACGCACACCTGCTCGAAGAGCTCGGTTGCTTCGCCCTCGTCCTGGAAAAGATTCCCGCAGAACTGGCTGCGCGCGTCGCCGGCGAACTGCGCATCCCCGTCATCGGCATCGGTGCGGGTGGAGGCGTCGATGGACAAGTGCTCGTCATGCACGACATGTTGGGCATCAACCGAGGCTTCTCCCCCCGCTTCCTTCGTCGCTATGCAGACCTGCACACGGTCATGACCGACGCCGTTCAGGCCTACATCGGCGACATTAAATCCCAAGACTTCCCCAACGAAAAAGAACAGTACTAAAGCATAATGGCAAAAGAATTAAAGGAACTCACAAGTAAAGACGCGAACTACGCGCAGTGGTATCAAGACCTCGTCATCAAGGCCGGACTGGCCGAAAACTCCGCCGTCCGCGGCTGCATGGTCATCAAACCCTACGGCTACGCCATCTGGGAACGCATGCAGCGCATCCTGGACGACAAATTCAAGGAGACGGGCCACGAGAACGCTTACTTCCCCCTGCTCATCCCCAAATCCTTCCTCAGCCGCGAGGCCGACCATGTCGAAGGCTTCGCCAAGGAATGCGCCGTCGTGACGCATTACAGGCTCAAGAACGCCCCGGACGGCAGCGGCGTCGTTGTCGACCCAGCCGCCCGACTCGAAGAGGAACTCATCATTCGCCCCACCTCCGAGACGATCATTTGGAACACGTATAAGAACTGGATTCAGTCCTACCGCGACCTGCCGATCCTCGTCAATCAGTGGGCCAACGTCATGCGTTGGGAGATGCGCACGCGACTCTTCCTCCGCACCGCCGAATTTCTCTGGCAGGAGGGTCACACGGCACACGCCACTCGCGAGGAGGCCGAGGAGGAGGCGATTAAGATGCAAGGCGTCTATGCCGACTTTGCGGAGAACTACATGGCTGTGCCCGTCATCCGCGGCGTGAAGACCCCGAGCGAACGCTTCGCCGGCGCCGTAGAGACGTACACCATCGAGGCCATGATGCAGGACGGTAAGGCCCTGCAAGCCGGCACCTCGCACTTCCTCGGGCAGAACTTCGGCCGCGCCTTCGACGTCACCTTCATCGACCGTAACGGCAAGACGGACTACGCTTGGGCCTCGTCTTGGGGCGTCTCCACCCGCCTCGTCGGCGCGCTCATCATGGCGCATTCGGACAACAACGGTCTCGTCTTGCCGCCGCACCTCGCCCCCGTGCAGGTAGTCATCATCCCCATCTACCGCTCCGCCGAGCAACTGGCCGCGATCTCCGAAAAGGTAGATCGCATCGCCGCCCGACTCCGCGAGCTGGGCGTCCGCGTCAAGTTCGACAGCGACGACACGAAGAAGCCCGGATGGAAGTTTGCCGAATACGAGCTCAAGGGCGTCCCCGTACGCCTCGCCATGGGCGGCCGCGACTTAGAGAACAACACCGTCGAGATCATGCGCCGCGACACACTCGAGAAGGAGACGCGCCCTTGCGCCGGACTCGAGGAATACGTCCGCGACCTGCTCGAAGAGATTCAGGCCGGCATCTTCCGCAAAGCCCTCGACCACCGCGCCCGCCGCACCGTCACGGTCGACACCTACGACGAGTTCAAGGAGCGCATCGAGGAAGGCCTCTTCATCATGGCCCACTGGGACGGCACGCCCGAGACCGAGGAACGCGTCAAAAACGAGACCAAGGCTACCATCCGCTGCATCCCCCTCGACGCCTCTGACGCTGAGCCCGGCCGTTGCATGGTCACCGGTCGCCCCTCCGCTCGCCGCGTCCTCTTCGCCCGAGCCTATTAATCCGCACCCGGCAAACTTGGCCGGCGTCCCTGACGCCTTGACTTTCTTTTCGCTTCCTTTTCTTGTGTCAAGACAAGAAAAGACCCCCAACCGGGGGCTGGGAAGTTTGGCCAGGTACCAGGCCAGCTTGGCGGGCACCCCTTGGTGCCTTGACTTTCTTTTCGCTTCCTTTTCTTGTGTCAAGACAAGAAAAGGAAGGCGTCAAGGGACGAAAATCCCACTCAAACACAACACAATAACAGATAGATAAAATGGAACTCAAAGGAAGAATCGTAGCCGTGCAACCCGTCCAGACGGGCGAGGGCCGCAACGGCACTTGGAAGAAACAAGAGTACGTCGTCGAGTACGACCGTCAGGCGCAGTATCCGCGCAAGATGATGTTCGTGCTTTGGGGCGACAAGATCGATCAGTACAACATTCAGGAAGGGCAGGAGTTGAAGATCTACTTCGACATCGACTGCCGCGCCTACAACGGACGTTGGTACAACGACATCCGCGCCTGGAAGGTCGAGCCCGACACCGAGGTCGCACCCCCCGTCCCACCCGAACC
>ERZ772917.974-NODE-974-length-18417-cov-4.484424_pt1 | contig 18417 bp, 25 predicted proteins | sample MGYA00511187_ERZ772917 | MGnify/ENA primary metagenome ERZ772917 (study PRJEB29015, sample SAMEA2737925) | human oral metagenome | biome: human oral; feature: human-associated habitat; material: dental | place: China | collected 2012 ... | reverse complement strand
AATATAGCAATTTGCGAAACAGTAAATCAAATTGGTTTGCTGTTTTTTTCTTTATAGATATAGGACTAAGGTCAAATAAAGAATATTTTCCCATAAAAAATAAAGAAAATTTGTAGTTGCGGGACTAAACTCATTTTGGGCGTAACTGACAAATTATAATAAAAATGATATAATTATAAGAAAATAAGATAGATAAATTAATGCTTAGCTAGGAGAATATTAACTCACATTGAAGTTATTTATTTTAAATGTGTAAAAAATAGTTTAGTATTTTAAGGGGAAGGGCTATTGTGAAAATGAAAGTAGGGAAAACTTATCTTGTAAAAAAAGATATTTTTAGTTTTAAAAAGGGAGAACTTTGGTCATTAGTAGATATAGGGTATCAGATTTATTTTGGTGAACATAATTTTGTTTTTATCAATGCGGAGAAGCGGAAGGAGTTTGCGGTTTTATGTGATAGCTCGGACAAAGATATGCAGATATATCATCAGTTGGAAGCATATTTTGAAGAAGTTGAGTAAGTAACCTTATAAAGAATACTGATACCTTCAGTTTAATTAAAATATTAAAAACACATAAAATTACATGGCGCTAGGATAGGGGGGATTTTAGAAGAATATTTTGAAAATGCACGGTTTATCAAAAATACAGCGATATTTCTGAGAGTAATAAATAGGAAATTCTCTTTTGATTTGGGTGTGATATCGGACTATTTACTCGGATATTTATTTTGTGTAAAGCTAGACACGTTACAAAAAATGTGGAGGGGTAGACAGATAACGGATAAATCATCAGATAGATAGGAATATAATTCTGGATAATAATTTATAAGAAACACAGTTACAGGAGATATCAAATGAATGCCGAACTATATATTACAAAAGCTTCCTTACAAATTTCAAAAGGTGAGATAGAGAAAGCGGTTGACAGTATGATAAAAGCCATCAAAATCGGAAACGATATGATTTCGGTATCACAAGCACATTGTTTTTTGGGAGAATATTATTTTGTAAATCAAGACTATGCTTCATCAAAAGAACATTTGGAATGGATTGCTCAAAGACAGGAGGAGCTTGAAGCGGAGTGTGACGACCTATTGAATGATGAAATCGATAAGGCGAATCTATTGTTAGATATGATGGAGACATTCTCTTTAATTGAATAATATGTGAATTGTTTTTGATTCAAATAAGCAGTAAATCAGATATATCATGTGTATTCCATGGTTACACATCATTAGGCGGTTTGCTGTTTTTTTGTTGGGAAGACTCAACGCAACAAACCGGAAACGATAGTATGGGAAGATTGTGATAAACGTAAGAGCAGACTGAAACGGAAGAAAGATATAAAAATAAATTAAAAAATGATATAATATATCAAGTGAATAAATCATACGAATCACAGATAAGAGATAGAACAAAAGATAGAGTAAGAAAATTTTTTTCATATTATAATATTGTATTCTCTTTTTTATCATCACAATTGACGGAATCTATCATGAGACGATAGAAAATCGTTCAGAGAAAGGAGTTTGTTTGATGAAAGAGTATTTAAAATTATACCAAAAGATGAGAGAAGAGTATTATCAAGAATGGGGAACCTATTCCCATCCGGAAAGTTTGCAAGACTTTGAAAAGCTGAATCAAGAAATTTTTGAAGAACACTTGAAAAAATATAATGAGTCTACTGACACGGTGTTGAAAACTAAAGTATATGTAGACCTTCTTCTTGATAAAATTCAATATTTCGGTTACTATTCCGCTTTCTGTGAAGGAAGTTTTGAGAGTTTGAACAATGCCATTTGGCAAAGTGGCAGAACTGATTTGTTGAAGGGGAGTATTGTACATAGCGGAATGGCTTATACCGGAAATATCCTAAAAGGAATATTTACTTGTTGTGCCTGTAATGATTTTGATGTCATTTCATCTTTTGTTCCGCATACATCACCGTTACTCAAAGGTACTTTTTATACAGAAAATGTCATCAATCTGCTCCATGCAATCTATTACAAAGATGATAGTAAATTGCAAGAGGCGATGGGAAAAGCCGAATCTTTCTTGATGAAGAAAAAACTTACCGGAATCGCAGAGTATTATGTTCGGTTTTTTGTTTCTCTTGCGAAAAAAGAGGTGGACGGAATTACGGAATGCTCACAAAAACTTTGTGAAGCATACCAAAAACAAGGCTATCCCGTCAAAAAAATTGACAAATGTTTTGTTGTAGAGATGCATGGTTTGTATCGCTTGGTAAGATGTTTGGATGAAAGTCTGTTCGAGAAAGTAGAAATGCCGGCTCATAAGTGTTTTCTGAAAGAGTTTGAAGAATGGCAACAGAACAATAATTTTCCTAAAGGTATGCAGTTTTATGAATATCCCGAAACATTACAGGAGGGGAATTGTATTTTACAAAAAGCCTTGCCTGAAATTCATCTCATCAAGGATGGTGGTAACTTTACAATGGATGTAGAAAAATTTGCAGAAGAGTTAAGCGGTTTGGAGGAGAAGTAATGGAGAAATTAAAGTTGAGTCTTTTACAAAAATGGGAAATACCCCAAAAGTACAGCTTTGTGCACAGTTCAGCCGTGCTTTCTGACGGAAGGGTATTGATTTTGACAAATGAAACAGATGATAGCGACAAATATTGTGTCCTTGTATTATCTTCTTCCGGGCTGAAAGAAGTAGAGGTTTGTGACTGTTCTGATGATAGAAGAAACTATCCCGTACTGTTCCGTTTTGGAGAAGGCTTTGGAATCATAAAAAAAGGACAGGAAATTCAATACTATACCGGTGATTTTTCATCACCGGAAATCATACCGATTAAGAATGAGACTTCGGATGTGAACAGTATCGTTCCCGAAAAAGCACAACAGAGATATTTTCAGGTGGTATCAGACAGTTCGATGGTTCCGGTTTGCTTTGAGCATAATGTGTATTACGGAGATGCAAGATATTTTGCTCTTTTGGAATTTGATGCTCAAAAAAAACACGCCGAATGGAACTTTTTTTCAAGCATTGATAAAAAAGGATTGACCCATCATGATGACCGAACCGATGAAACACCGAAAATTGACAGTCTGAAAATAATCGACAAAGACATCTATGTTTTCACTTCGGGAGAAAGTACAACATCAGTTAATAAATGGGGTATGGATTACTATGCACTTGCAAAGATTTCTACAGACGGAACGGTGGTAGAAAAGCTTTTGGAATCGGATTGTTTGAAACAAGACAGCAAAAAAGGCGGTGTGAACGGAAAGTTCACCGACTCCGACTATGTCATCATGACACCTCTGTTTAAGACAGATGATTGGAAGGGAAAACAAAAACTTTTTTCACTTACTGCAAGGGAATATTTTGATATCGGGTTGCCGCGAGGAATGAGCAAACATACGGTACAAAACATCAGCAGAGATAGTTGTATTACCTCTCTTTATGACAGAGGGTTAAAAGAAGTTGCGTTGTGCAAAATAGGATAACAATATTAAGGTTTGCGATATTGTTCAATTAACGATAAACTGTGGTAAAATGAGTTAAATTCACATCAAAAGACCGGTTTTTTGTGTAGTAACATCATGCTATTAAAATCAGTTTGCTGGAAGAGTCTATTTTATTTCGCGGTTTGATTTCCGTTTCGCATTTACTTAAGATAGAAAAGTATGTACTTATCGGAATAGAAAGGGAAAATAATAATATAATTTGAGGAGGAATGCAAGATGTTGCTGGATAATGAAAGATATGCAGAGGTTATTGCTTATGGTAAGGATGCTGTAACCAAAATGGGAGAAAACAAGATTGAGGAAGGATTTGCTCTTGCAGAACGAGGTTGGCAAGCTTTTCCGGAGTCGGGAGCAAAATGGAATCAAGGATATAATTATGCAAAAAGCTTTTTTAAATATGCAATAGAAAACAGCAATATGGTAAAGGCAAAATCTTGGTTGGATAGAATGATAGAAAACAATGACGAGTTGCACTTATTTGATTCTGAGCTGGAACACATGAAGGCGAAGTATGAATTTGAACTTGGAAACTTAGACGAAGCATTTGAATTATGGGAAAATCTACTAAAACAAAAAGGTGTAGGTTACCGATATTTTCAGTATGACAATCCAAAGTATAAGGAGTTCTACCAATCAAGAAAATAATTTTCTTCAATAAAAAGGAAATGCAAGGGGAATAAGTGCAAATCAATCTTAGAGGAACTGGATAGAAAGTGTTGAAAAAAGATTGACAAATATAAGGAAAAATAAAAATTTTGGAGGAACTATGAACGAGATTGAGAAATATAAGATATTGAGTGCGGGAAAAGCATTTGGCCACCGTGCAAAAATTGCTTTGGTCTTGCTTGATAGCAAGACAGCCTATGAAGAATTAAAAGAAGAAGGAGCACAAAGCATGGTTGCTGGAAGTTATGACTGTGTAGGTGGAGAACCGGCTGTAATACTTGAAAAAATAGCAATAGAATTGATATGGATACTCGTAATACATGGTACTTGCCTGATAATGTAAAATTTTGGGACAGGCGTTTTGGTAGTTTGTTTGAAGCCAAGTTTTTTTGTTATGACGACGATATAGAAACATGGAGTAAGATACTTTATAAATATTTTGTAAAGCTACAATGGATGCCGAAAAGAGAAGATTATACTTCAACAAGGAGCTATAATAATGTTTGGGGATATTTCGCAGAACTTTTAGCGGTTGTGAAACAAAATAATCATCCTGAATTTGATAAGTATTATGAAATTGCAGTCAAAAATGGAATGAATCCGGTGGTGTTGGAGAGAAAATTAAAGGAATTGTCCGAATTAAAACAGTCCTTTGTTGAACTTTAAATCAATGTGGAGTTACATTTGCCAAATGAATCATCGTTTAAGGATAACAATTTGTTAAGAAAAGTATTAATATGAATTCTAGGAGGAAAACCATGGAAAAAAATTGGAATATAAAAAAAGAAGATATAAAAGAGCTTTTTCATTGGGATGAAGGAGAAGGTTGTATTGCCACAGACAGAATTATGGTAGATGGAGAAAAGGTTGGCTATATGTATCGTGAAAATCCCGATTTTGTAGGAGATAGCGGTTGGAGATTTACTGCAGGTGATGAAGATGAGGAGTATATGAGTGAACCAAGTCATTCAGGAATATATACCTTAAATGTAGTTGCGAACAATGATGATGATATTATCCCGTTTCTTAACTCTCCGATTGGGGCAGCTTATTATAGGGGTGAAAACGGAGATTTTGTAAAAGATACATTTAATGTTATAGCAAGACAGGAGATAGACGGAATATTATATGAATACAATATAAGTACCATCGAAGATTATAAAAACCAAAGTCCTGAAAATTCAGCTGTAATTCACGAGAATATTAAAGTGGTAATGAAAAAATATGATTTATCAAGAGAAGAGGCGGATGTGATTTTGATGGATTTATTGGGAGTGTATGAGGAATAATAGTTTAGGGGTATATTATTGATAAATATTTAGAAAGAAAAATTGAGTTTTGGAGGGAAATTATGAGTATCTATAATTGGATTCAGAAAACAATCTTTAATACATATGAAGAATGGCATATGAAAAGTTTTTTGACGAATTCTAACGGATTTCATCTTATTGGAATTGACAATTCGCTAAAAGCGATGCAGGACGGATATATGATGTATGTAGAGGTAACACCGCCACATGCGATAAAAGGTTGCACATCCATGAAGGCTATTGTCGGTCAGAGTGAAGAACTCGTGAATATCTATCTGCAAATAAACGGGAAACAATATGTCATCTCTGATTTAAGCTATAGCGATGCAGTTAAGATGATGAGGTCATTTGTAAAGAAGTCAATTCTTCCGGAAGAATCAACCTATACGGAAGTATTGGAAAATGATAATGAGATGGTGAAAGATACATTTGCCGAATTAGCAGAGTTGTTGATAGGCAATCCTAATGATACCCTGAGATTTCTGAATAGGGTAGAGCCGGAGAGTATGGAAGAGATCGAAAGTGCATGGGAAGAACTTTATGAAGAATTGTTAAATACTGAAAGAGCAATCGAGTTGGATTGGAAGGTAAGGAAGGATATTTTTGTTCCTGCTGTAACAAAATTGAGTGTAGATTTGAAACTTGAAATCAATGAGGATATTCTGGATGAAGATGAAGATGTCCCAAGATGGAGCAAAGTGCTTAACTCTTGTTGGGAAGACTATATTCTAGCTGCAATGGATGTCGGTAGCGACAGCTATGTATTGATGGTTCTCAGTAAAGAAAGTTTTGTTCAAGCAAAGGCATTGGCAAGAATGATTTTGAATCGGATAGCTCCTGCTGAAGAAATGTAAGTCAATTTGTTTGAAGGGAAAAAATGATGATAAAAACAAATCAGTATGTTTTGTTTGGAATGATTTTGTTGGTGTTAGCAATCGTTCTGAATCAAGTGTTGGTTCTCCATGATTTTATAAGCGGATGCTTATATGGGAGTTCCATAGGAGTTTTCATATTTAGTCTTGTTAAGAAAAAAACGGTAGTTGTTACTTCAAAAAGTTTTGTGTCAAAAAGAGCTGAGGAAAGACAGAATCATTTTATTGTAAATTGATTGGATAAAGATACAAGTCGAATGGGTTTGTTATTGTGGAGAGGTATTCAAAAAAGTGAAATAATAATATATGAGGAGGGGAGTAAAGTGAATCGAAACAACGATAAGATTACCGGATATCATTGGAGGAAAAGAATTACGATTGATGTTATGATATTTTTGTTAAAAGATGTGATTCCTGTGTTTGGAGCGGTTATCACAATGTCGGTAGTTATCGGACCTACATTATGGTTCGCAACAGATCATATCATCCTATTGGTATTGTTGGGTATGGTTGCATTGCTGATTTTGATTGTTGTCAGACCTTTGATTGCAAAAAAGATAAGCACAACAGCAGAAAAATTATATGGAAAACAGGAGTTGTATTTGATTCACAATCATTTGTATTGTACAGAAGATGTGAGAACTCGATTTTCCCATGTCATCAGATGTTATAAACTGATTGAAATTTATCATGTAGAAAAAACAAAGTTTTATTGGGCGGTTGATTGCCTTTGCTATAAAATACGAAAGAGCGGCAATGCGAGGGAAGATAATGGACTTGTTTTGGAACAGTTGATACAGGATGAAAAAAATGAAATACCGGTAAAAGAAACATTATTGTTCAAACGGCAGTATCATGATGAAATTGAGAAAATGATAGATGAGGTACTCCGTCACCACAAATCATCTGAATGATGGGGAAAAAATCCGAAATAAGAATGTTGTCATTTCAGAAAGCGTGAATAGAAATCCTCTGATTTCGGAACATAAGATGAGTATGATGTAAAGTCTGTTGCAGTTAAGTTTGTTGCAAGAGAAGATATGGGTTGACACAAAAAACACATTTGCAGGTTGATGGCAGTAATGACAGTGCATTTTCGAAGGAGAAGGGATAGGATGAAGATGGAAGTCAGAAAAACTTATCGTGTTAAAAAAGAGATATTCAACTTCAAAAAAGGGGAAATTTTGATATTAGCTGACAAAGGATATCAGGCTTATTACGGTGAATATAATTTTGTTTTTGTCAATGAGGAGAAGGGACATCAGTATGTAGTCTTGCGAGACAGTTCAGATGAAGATATGGAAGTATATGGTCATCTGGAAGAATATTTTGAAGAAGTGAGTATGACCGAAATTTGACACAAACGATCCATACAGTATGAAACTACTATGATACATATCGCTGAAGAGTGTTGTTGATAGAGAGTAGGTTGCGAATAGCTTTCATAAGTATCAGTACAAGCAACTTCATGATAATCAAAATAGGATAATCAGTTCGGTTGAACTGAAGTAGATAAATAGTTGGAGTAGGAGATGGAAGGAGAAGTGATATATATATGGCGATTCTAAATGAAAAGCAAATAAAATACGGTTTTGATTACTTTCATCGTGATGAACCGGAGAACAAATGTATTGTTGAAGTATCGGAGTACACCGGAGAAAAAGCATTGACGATAAACTGTACTCAACTAGGAGATAGTTTTACGCCGGAGTACAAAACTGCAAAAGAAAAGAATCGAGTTGTGCAGGAATGGTGTGATTTTTTACAAAAAAACACGACAGCATTTACGGAATTGACATTTTCTACAAGAATGCCTCAAAAGTTATTCGATGCTGTTTGCTCCCAAAAAAATCTTAAAAAATTACATATAAAATGGGGTGTCTATCCAGATATCTCTAAGATTGCAAATCTTACAAATCTCGAATATTTACACTTAGGTTCTGGAGCAAGCGTTGAGAGTATAGAACCTATTGCTAAATTAAAAAATTTAGTCGCGTTATCGATAGAAAATTTTCAAAAAATAAATGATTATAGTCCTCTTACAAATCTTAAAAATTTAGAAAGTTTGTCGATTGAGGGAGATTGCTTTGCACCTAAAAACATTCATGTGAATTCTTTTGATTTTTTGAATGATATGAAGCAATTAAGATATTTTAACTTTTTAGCAGGAATATTAAAAAGTAAAGATTATACACCTATTTTGAGCCTGGAAAATATAGAACATTTAACTCTTAGACCAACTAAGGAGCTTAAAAACTTATATAATGAAATAATTAAGTTGCCAAAATTAAAATATGGTTTATTAGTTAATAAGCCAGAACTTTATAAAAAATAGAGATTTTAATGATTTTTTTGGCTACGAGATAAGATGACTTCTGATAATAAAGTGCAGATTTTAAAATTCTAAAAGAAAAACTTTCATCAAATATAAGGAGAAATTGATATGATAGCGAAGGCGGGAGATGTGTATTGCGTCTATAATAAATATCTAAAGAAATATACAGCTTGTCAAATTACAAAGATAGAAGAAAATGATAAGAAACCAAAGGCGGTCATTCTTTCATTGGATTGGTCGGGGGAAGAGCCTCTGAAAGAGGAGGAATTATCTTCTTTACAACCACTTTATAAGGACTTTATGTACTGGGACCGCGGGGTACATCTATCAAATGTCGATGTGAATGTACCGACAAACTATACTTTTGTTGGAAATGTTACTCCTTTAACTGATGAGAGTACAAATTCATACGCAACATGGGGAGACGGTTATGAGGTCTACAGACAGCTGAAATGGCAGGAAATACCGAAAGAACAGAGAGATGCCTTTAAGGAAGCGGATAAAAGCAAAGAAAAAGTTATCTTTGCAGGAGAGGAGTGTGGCATTTCCAAGCACCGTTTGAATGATGAGTGGAAACCTTTTGAAGATGCAATGGAATTAAAGGTTTTTCCTTGTTTGACTCATCTAACATTAAACAAATGGCACAAAAATTTATACGAGTATTTGCAATCGACTCCATTTATTTCTGAACTGGTTCTCGAAAACCATAACCAAACAAAACTGGATTTCTCTAAAACATCAGTTTGTACGCTTTCAATTGATATGACAGGGGTAGAAGAACTTATCTTAAATGACGGTTTGGAGCAACTTATTTTATTGGGAGAAGTAAGGAAAAGTTGCAACATACAGGCGAATGGAAACGAAGAGGTCTTGCTGTTACAATATGATAAAGTGATTCCTAAGTTGAAAGGCTTGGAAGCTTTAGGGAAATTACATGTTATCAAAATCGAAGAACTCGATATTGAGGAAGTTTTGAACGCATACCCAAAACTTACAGAGTTAAGATTGTGGGGAAAACCGGGAAATCTTGTTCATTTTGATAAGTTGCCGGAGTTTCAGCAGTTGGAAGTTTTTACAACAATGGACTTGTTCGGTTTTACCGCAGAGGATATTCCAGCTCCTGATAGGCTTCCAAATTTGTATATGTTTTGGATGAACAGTTTGCCGGAGGATGTTGCAAAAGTAACGAAGAAACTCTATAAAAAGCGTAAAGAAGAAGGACTTCATCTTTGGATTACCAAGCCGAGAAAACCTGAATGGCTTGCTCAGAACTTGGACAATCCGTTTCGTTCGTGGGACGGACAGGAGAATATTACACCTGCCAATGCAAAAAAGGCGGCTACCCTATATAGAAAGACAAGAGCGGGAATCGTGAAGATTGCAGAAGGTTCTGATAAAGACGCTATGACAAGTGCCGAAACTTTGGTAAGGGAGTATACCGAAGGATTCAATAAGATGGATAAACGTAAGTACTTTATTGAAACTGTCGAGAGAGAAGAGATTTATACCGCACTTGATGAAATGTTAGACTTACTACCGGAGGACTTGAAAGTCGATAAAGAGAGATTGTTGAACTTATTCGATGAATTAAAGAATTTCTAAAAGTGAGGGAAATAAAACGAATTATGATGTTGCAAGGGTGGTTTTGCCATAAAAGGGATAAGAAACAAACTGATAGAATGTAATTAGGAGAGAATGAAATGAGAGTAGAAGTATTTCCTCTTGAGAAGATAATAATTGACAACAAGGAAATTATGTTGGGGATGAACATAAATGAGGTGCAAAAGCTGATTGGAATATCGGACAGAGGTTTTTCGAACTGTGACGGAGAATCTTGCAGGCATTATTATTTTGACAGTGAATTGGGATTGGACTTTGATGAAAGCGGATTGCTTGAATTCATTGAATTTCTTGGCGGAATTGACGGGAATCTCAGACCGTATCTTTATGGGGTATCGGCTTTTGAAACAAGTGCAGATGAATTGCTTAAGATAATAATGCAACAAGACGATGAGGTTGATGACAGTGAAGCAGATTATTGTTATTGTTTTTTGAATATCGGTATAGGGTTGTGGCGTCAAGATAATCAAAATAAACACTGGGATACGATTGGTATCGGTGTAGACAAGTATTATAGATTTGAATGATTTGATACAAAGCAGAGCTGTAAATAATCAGAAAATCAACAAAGAGTAATACTTTGATGAAAAGAAATAGGTAGAGAAAGGATTTAGTAACAGTGAACTGTTTGATACGGAATATCACCATAGAAAATCAGAAAATAGATAAAAAGAATTTTTTTACAATAGGGTATTGCCCAGAGATAGAAACACAGCTGCTTTGTGTTTATATTTCCTGGATTGCAGGATATGACCGATATTACAAGATGGATGAGGGAGACTTATCGCTCTATGAAGGGGAGCGGGACAAATTCTACAAAAAATATAAAAATGAAATTAAAGCCTATAGGACGGAGAAATTGATTGGGGCAGGAGCATTAAGAGATTATGATTTTAGATGTCTGCCCGGTGATATACTGGAGACTTTGGACAAATATCCGCCGTTTGAGGGATATCATTATAAAGATGAAATTCTTTATGCAAGAATAAAGATAGGGGATGTCTTTTTCAGTATACCTCCAGTTCGAGATGGAAAACAGATGTAACGGCAAATGATTATAGTAGAATGGGAGAGATGAATATGAATGATAGAGACTTGCTTTATTTCAAAAAAAGGCTTGATTTAATAGATTGGAATGGAGATTTTGCAAAGGCGGATAAGGAAAATTATGAGGTTTTGGACAAATTGTGTGAATATATAGAGATAGCACTCAATGTAAAACAAAACTCAAAAATTGTAGAAAAAGCTCTTTTAATTCTTGCTGAAAATGTGGGGTGTGCAGAGGATTTTGAGAGATATGAAGAAAATTTTGTAAACCGTCTTTTAAAAGAAGGTTTGCTTACGAAAGAACAGGCGGAGTTATTTTACCATAACACAAACAGGAGACAAGGATAGAAGCATCAGAGATAAGTAAGAGAGTATTATTAGTTGTAAAATTGCGATAGTGGATAAAGGAGAATGTTATGGCAATAGATGGAGTTAAAATTATAGATAGCGATGATGGGTATGATATTTACAATGCCATAGTAGAAAGATATAAAGATGGAGAAAATGTCGATAAAATAATCGAAGATATTCTGAACGAAGAGAAAAACTTTTGCATAGATGGATTTTACACAGAAATCTATTGGACGGCGGTAGCATATTCTTTATGGAAGATAGGTCACTTGCCAGAAGCAATAAAAAATAGAGCTTTGGAGATAATCGAAAAGGGTGCTGATGAGTTTTGGTTAGAGATTGATAGTAAGGCGTTAAAACAAAGACAGAGGGTGCTGGATAAGTTAGCAGTTCAGTTGCGAAGTGTAAATTCTAAGCCGCTTAAAGTCCCAAAGAAAAAAATAAAACAAGAACCATATTTTAAAGTGGGAGATGTGCTTGCGGTCAAGTTTGAAAATCAATATGGTGTAGTTTTTGTTTCAGTAGTAGATCAAAGTCCAAGAAAGATAGAATACCATTTGGCGTGTACAAGGTTGCTTCAAAAAGATAAACCAACTATGACGGATTTTTTGAATAGTGAGATTGCCTGTAAGATGAACAATAGACAGTATGCTATTAATACCGACTGTTGGTTTAATCACAAGGATTTAGGACTTTTGCTTGATAAGTTTGAGAAGATTGGGAAGATCATATTAGAAGACTATACTTTGTGGACTTTAGCACCTGCCAAGACGTTGGATGATATATATGAAGAAATAACAGCGAGTAAGGAACGACGAGGTCTTCGTCTTAAGGAGACGTACAAATTGATAAAAGAAATGGAATAAAATAAAAAATTTTGTTATGTTTTTGAATGATTTTTAGGAAACTATTATTGAAGAAAGGATAGAGAAATGTTAAAAATTGGAGAAAAATATTTATTTCAAGATAGTTGGGACGGTAGACGTAGCTGTCTAATGTTCTTTAAAGAAGATGATTGTATGTCGTGGTCTGTCGATATCGGATTTACGCTTGGAGATTTAAATGGTGAAGAAATAGCCCCCTCGCTTTGTATTAATTCTATAGATACAGACAAAAATTCGGTAGAGGAATTAATTGGAGAAACATTTAGCGTAATGACGATTGAAGAAAGTGCTGATAGGGAAGATGCATTTTATATTTATGAATGGGAACCGATGGTCTCATATGATCTGGAGGTAGTTGAGATAATAGATAGTAAGGCTCATGTTAGATGTAAAGGAGTATTAATATTGGATGGATACACGAATCCATATATTGAAGAAAAATTTGAAATAGATAGTTGGATACCCGTTATTGAATCTGTTATTGATTGGGAAAAATTTGAGACACATTAGCATTTTTTTAGTTGTAGCAGAATAGCGAGTAGACGATTGAATTAAGGAAGGATATATAATGGACGAGTTGAGAGAAAAAACTTTAGTTACTGTCAAAGGGAAAATAACAAAAGAGTATCCATTTTACAATGATCTTCCTCTGATATATTTAGGGGAGATAACTAATATGAAGGAACATGGAATATTTATAGGAAAATCGGGAAAAGTCTATTTTGGATATCATGTTTCGAGCTTTAGAGAGTTAAGTGAGGATGAAGTATAGGTTTTTAGGTAAGTAAAATATATTAAGGAGTTTACTATGAATAATGAGTTTAACTTTGAATTTCCAACTATATATAGAGAATTTTTATCGCAAATAGACAAAATAGGAGAATTTTTGATAGAGAATACAGGAATTGTGTTGTATTCAAAGGTGGATTTAGAAGAAAGAAACACTACCTATCAAATAGAAGAATGGGAACCGGATTTTTTCTTGATTGGGCAAGAAGGAGATAGAGCATTTTTTATAAAAAAATATTCTGATGATACTATATATATGAATGATTTAGGAGCGTTAGGGTCGTTTGAAATGAAGAGGATATCGGCAAGTATTTATGAATTTATTAATTACGCTAGGGAATACTATGATGAAATGGTGCAATTATAGTGTGCTATAGTTGTTTTGTATTATTATCAAAGTGAATTGTTATGAATTTGTTTGATAGTTTTTTCTTGTAACATTTTGTATAGATAGAGGATGTGCTTTTGATAATTATTAGGTGGTAGGGAATATCATCTAATTTTGCTAAAATATTTAATAAGTGGTATAATATACTTGAATTTTAAATTTATAGAGGTCTTATATTATGAAGAATAATAAATTATTAAAAATACTTTGGGGAGTTGTATTAGCGATATTTGTTGTTTGCATAGTATTTTTAGGATATAGTTATTTTGCTGGGGGAGATTCTAAAAAATCGGAAAAATCTTCCGCTCAAACATCGAATAAAAAACAAGATAAAAATACTGATGAGGAAAAATACAAATCTCAAAATAGTCGAAACACCCAAGAAAAACAAGAATCTGGAAATGTAGTAGGTAGTCAAAGCGCGAATAATCAAACAAATAATTATGTGGGAACTAAGGAATATAACGGAAAAAAAGTTTCTCAAAATGAAGGAGTCGGCACTACCGGTAAAGTGTTTAAAACTCAAAGTGAGGCACTAGAATTTGGTAATAAGGAAATAGAAAGATTGGTAAAAGAAGACAAAAAACCAAGACAGTTTTCTATCAGTAAGGTTACCGCCGAAGATGGTACTCTTCTTGGTTGGACTGTTGATATTTTCGAAGATACAAGTGCGAAAAAAGATAACTAGTAACTTAAAAGGGGTGCTACCACGATGAAGTTTCTAAGAGAAATGGAGTTGCAGGCTAATCACCCCTTTATTATATTTGTTTATAGATTGATAGTTTAGTTTTGGAATCTAGGTAAAGGAGGTAAGAGATGAGAATAGGAATAATCGCGGAGTTTAACCCTCTTCACAGTGGGCATAAATATTTAATTGAGCAAGCACAAAATTTAATAGCTGAAAACGGCTCTGGTGGGGAAATAGTTTGTGTTATGAGTGAATATTTTACCCAAAGAGGCGAGGTGGCTATTACAGATGGTTATACTCGTGCCAAGGAAGCGGTAAGAAGTGGTTGTAGTCTAGTTATCGCCTTACCTTATTTGGGAAGTGTTGCTTATAGTGATGATTTTGCGAGAAAGAGTATTGAGATTCTTGATGGGGCTGGTATAACGCATTTGATTTTTGGCACAGAAGAAATGGATATTGAAGTTTTTGAAGAAATATACAAAAAACAACAGGAAATATCTCCTGAAAAATATCGAGAGTTACTTAAGCAAGGATATAGTTTTGCCAAAATCAATGGTGAACTGTATGGAATTTCCAACAATAATCCCAATTTCAGTCTAGCGTATAGCTATTACAAGATGATAAAAGAATTTGCACCGCATATAAAACTAGTACCTGTAAAAAGAACAGGGCAAAATCTTAATAATGAAAATTTAGAAATGGCACAGCACCTTAGCGCTACTGCAATTAGAAAAAATATTATGTCAGAAGAGATAACAAGTTATATATCAAAAGAACTACTTGAGGATATTAGAGCTAGTAAAATACCAACGGAAGAAGATTTTTTTGAATTATTAAAGTATAAAATTATTTCTTTAGGAAAAGATGGATTAAAAAACATCTATGACATGAGAGAAGGCTTGGAAAATAGAATTTTCGAAGCGGCTCTTAGTGCAAAAAACTATGGAGAATTGGTAGAGTTAGTCATTACGAAAAGATATAGTAAAAAGAAAATCCAGCGCTTGCTAATCCATGTTTTAACCAATACTACTCGTGATAATTATGAAGAGCTCTTCGGAACGAAGGTATTTCGTGTGCTTGCGGTAAAAAGTGAAAAATCAGGGTTGATACGCGAAATTAACAAAGAAGAAAAGATAACTTTAGTTTCGGTGTTAAACAGCTCTAACAGCATGTACTTTGCACAAGATATTAAGGTGGCGCGTATTTATAATTTAATAGCAGGGAAACCAGACATATTTAGAGAAAAAATAGAATTGGTATAAAGAAAGTTATGAAAAAAATTCATCACTTTTTTCTTTTTGTTTAACAACAATCCCAATTATAAAGGACATCATCAAAGTTAAGATCTTTTAAATTTTCTTCTGAGATAAAGAAGTTTCCAACACCAGAATCTCCCCACATAATTTCAACACCGCTGTCTTTCTCCCATTCAGTTTCTACTTGAAGAAGCATTATGTCGTATGGTGACTGTTCTCCCGCTTCGGAATTGTAACCGCGAGGATCCCATTGTGTAAAGTTTGGATATCCACCAATAGCGTGACTTAATCCTCTTAATGAATCATAAAAATATTCATAAACATCATCATCTAAATCACAATAAATATTTGACACTTCTTCATCTGGATATAATTCATGAATAGCGTTTATTACTATATCTTCAAATCTATAATCTTCAGTAGTGATTGTAGAAACACCTTTTTCAAAAGTTAGTGAAAATTCAGCGTTTGATGGATTAAATGGAGAATATTGGTCATAGTCTTCTGGATCAAGCGGGGTGTATTTAGTAAGAACTTCTTCTCTAGTAATAGTATTATCGATATTTTCAAAGTAAACTACTTTATAATCGTCTTCAAGACCCATAAGGTCATCACGACCAATCCAAAATTGAAGAATGCCGACCTCAGGATAAATATTATTTTCAGGTAGTTCAGTGCAGTTTATCTGAGCAAGTAGAGCAAGTTGCTCATGATTAGAAGATGAATCACATGGCACCTCAAAATCTTTAGGAAGGTAAGGAATACCTCCAAATTTGCTATCGAAGATAGTTAGATTTTCATCTACGTGAGTTTTAATATTAATACATTCTTTTTTGTTTTCCTCACTAACTTTTTCGATAACTTTTTTAATCATTTCTTTAGTAATCATAACGTTTCTCCTTGATATTAAAGTTATTTTCATTGTAACATAAAAGGAAAATAAAATAAAATACCAGCATATTATGCTAGTATTTTATAAAAAATTTGTTAGTAAAACTCATTGAATTTTTGTTTATGGTGGCGTATTGCGAAAAAGTATACACCGAGCAAGAAAATAGCAGTAATTACCCAGTTAACAGAATCAGCAAGGCAAATCGCTAGGAAGCCAAGTGAATCGGTGAAAAAGATAACGATAATAACTCGGTTAACAAGTTCTACAATACCTGCCATCATCGCCGTAATAGGGAAACCATAACCTTGTAGGATATTTCTAAACAAGATAAGAATAGCTAATGGTATGTAAGCAAGGGTAACATTATTAAAATACATCAAGGCAGCTTTGGTTAATTCGGCATTAGGCTCAGAGGTAAAGATAGAAATAAAATAAATGCCTCCTAATCTAATAACCAACATGCTAAATATAGCAGCCAAAATTGAAGTTATAGTCATATAACGAATAGCTTTAGAAATACGATACATCTTTTTAGCTCCGATATTTTGGCTAGTAAAAGTTGAAATTGCTGTTCCAAGTGCTACGAAAATGTACGCTACAATATTTTGAATACGTATAGCAACGCTATAACCCGCGATATAATTTGTTCCAAAACCATTAAGGTATTTTTGAACGATAATAAGTCCGATACCTGTAAAAGAAAATTGCATCCCCATAGGAGCGCCTTGCACTAACAATTCTTTCATATTTTTAATATCAAGGATAGTATCATTTTTTGTTAAGCGTATGTTGGGATATTTATATTGGATATAAAAATAGCAACACAGAGCGGAAGTTGTTTGGGCGATAATAGTACCAAAAGCACTTCCGACAACTCCCAAATTAAGAGTGGCAACAAAAATAAAAACGATAACCCCGTTAATTACTACAGAAAGAAGTAAAAATAAAACAGGAGTAAGGCTGTTGCCTATGCTACGAAGTGTAGCTGCAAATAGGTTGTAAATTAGTGTAGAAGCACAACCTAAGTATAAAACTAATAAAAATTTGTGTGCTTCAGCAAAAAGTTCGCTAGGGGTATTAATAAGTCTTAAAAGATACTCATTGGCGAAAAATAATACTACTGTGAAGATAAAACCTAAAATAAGAGATAGTACAATAGAGTTGAAAAAATATTTTCTAAATTGGTTGAAATTTCCAGCACCGAAACTTCTTGCCATAATTACCCCAAAACCATACGCTGCACCTATTAAGAACCCCATTACAATAAAATTAATAGGGTTAGCTATTCCGACAACAGCGATACCACTTTCTCCGATATAGTGACCAAGAATAATCGAATCAATAATAAGATAAAGATTTTGTAAAAGGCCACCGATAAAGATGAAAATAGAGAAATATAAAATTTTTGATAAAATAGGACCTTTGGTCATATCATTCATAAAAACACCTCTAAAACAATAAAAGGTAGATTAAGTAATCCACCAAAAACTAAAAACAATAAAGACAACGTTAGTATATTAGATAAGTTTAAACCAAACCTTCAATAAAATCAACAGAAAACTTATAACAGAGAAAAATAGAGAAAAGTTATCAACAAAACATAAAAAAAGAAAAATAACCATATTATTTTATTTTTAAAAATATTATTATTTACATAAAAACAAAAATACAAGAAAGCAGAAAAACAAAGAAACTTTATTTTATTGAAGTATACATAAAGTAAAGATAATTATTAATATTTTAATTTTAGTCAAAAGTACGAAATATAAAACTACAGAAATTTGTGTAATAAACGAAATATTTTAATAGATAATTGTTGATTT
>ERZ772917.973-NODE-973-length-18417-cov-28.735541_pt1 | contig 18417 bp, 20 predicted proteins | sample MGYA00511187_ERZ772917 | MGnify/ENA primary metagenome ERZ772917 (study PRJEB29015, sample SAMEA2737925) | human oral metagenome | biome: human oral; feature: human-associated habitat; material: dental | place: China | collected 2012 ... | reverse complement strand
TATCGAGTTCAATAAGGAGTTATATAATGAATAAACGTATTAAATCTTTAGTATTGAGTGCAACTTTAGTAGCGTCCATAGCGATTTTAGGTGGCTGTGGTTCCAATAATATCGGTTATGTTGATACAATGAAAGTAGCTAATAGTACTGAAAAAGGTATTGCTATTTCTCAAGAAATCAATGCTAAAAAAGCTGAGTTGAATAAAAGAATTGACGCTGCTGATGATGCTTCTAAGCAAAATGTTTATAATCAAGCATCTCAAGAATTAACTGCTTTTACTAATGCAAAAGCACAAGAATACCGTCAATATCAAGAACAAAAAATTAATGAACTTGTAAAAGAGAAAAAACTTGATGTTGTTATTGAAAAAGGTGCTGTTGTAGGTGGTGGCGCTGATGTAACTGAAGAGTTGATCACTAAGATGGGTAAAGCTTCTGATACTCAAATTAAAGAAGCTGAAGAAGCAATAAAAGCTGAGGAACAACAAGAAGCTCAACAAAATGCACAACAAGCAGGTCAAGCTGCGACAGGCACTACTGAAGCCGCACAATAATTAGAGATTATCACAGGGGAGGAGTTTACCTTGGAAAAAACTTTACAGGAACTCGCAAATTTAGTAGGCGGGCGCCTTATAGGTGATGAGTCTATTGTCATTACTGAGACACGTAGCTTTGAACAAGCTGTAAAACAATCTATAACTTTTGCAATCGGTGAATATGTTGAACATATTGCATTATGTCAAGCGGGTGCTGTTATCGTTGAATCTGAAGTAAAAGATGCACCGATGGCGCAAATCGTAGTTGATAATGCAAAATCCGCATTTGCACAAGTACTAGAAGTATTCCATCCACCTGTTGTAGTTCCCCGTGAAGTGCATAGTACAGCTATTATTGGCAAGAATGTTACACTTGGTAAAAATGTAGCTATTGGTGCCTATTGTGTTATTAATGATAATGCTGTTATCGGTGATAATGTAACAATTCGACCTTATGTATATATTGGTCATAATGTACGAATTGGGGAAGATTCTGATATCTATGCAGGTGCTATCGTACATGAGAACTGTATTTTGGGTAAACGCGTTGTATTGCGTGCTAAAGCAGTTATCGGTGGTGAAGGTTTTGGCTTTGCCACAGAAAATGGTATTCATACGCATATTCCTCAAGTAGGCAATGTTATTCTTGAAGATGATGTAGAAATTGGTTCTTGCACTACTGTTGATAATGCTACAATGGGATCTACCTTGGTACGTCGCGGTACAAAAATTGACAATCTTGTTCACCTTGGCCACAATGTTGAGATTGGAGAAGATTGTTTCTTGATTGCACAGGTTGGGATTGCAGGTAGTACAAAATGTGGTAACCATGTAATCTTTGCAGGACAAACAGGCTGTACTGGTCATATTACAATTGGAGATAATGTACAATTTGCAGGTAAAACAGGAATTACTGGCAATGTACCATCTAATTCTGTTATGGCTGGGTATCCAATGAGACCTCATAAAGAGTGGTTAAAATTGGCTGCTTACGAGAATCGTTTGCCAGAAATGGTGAAAACTGTAAAACAATTACAAAAAGAAATTGACGCTTTGAAAGCACAGCTTAAGGAGAGCTAATAATCCATGTATAGGTTTATGAAAATCTTTAGTGCCTTTATTTGCTTATTACCTAAAGGTTTGCAATATGCTATTGGTACATTGCTAGGTGAAATTGCGTGGTTAGTGGTGCCACCTAAACGCAAGCGCCTAGCGATAGGCCAAATTTTATTCTGTAATATTACAGATGATCCTAAAGAAGCTCGACGTATTGCGAAAGCTAGCACTACACGCTTTGGCCGTATGATTATTGATGTATTGCGCTATCCTGAAATTAAAGATGGTGCATACAAAGATATGGTGGAGTTTATTAATCGAGAGTACTTAGATGATGCCTTAGAAAATGGTCGAGGTGCAATCTTAGCCGCTGTTCATAGTGGTAACTGGGAACTCCTAGGTGCCGTTCTTGCTTCTGAAGGGTATCCGCTGATTTCTGTGGCTATGAAACAGAATGGTGATGCGGATAAGTTTATCAATGAATATCGTCGGATTATGCATCAACATGTGACCTATAAAACAGGTGTTCGTGAAATGATTAATGAACTAAAAAAAGGTGCATTTTTAGGCCTTATTATGGATCAGGACCCTGGTGATGATGGCGTTCTTGCACCATTCTTTGGCTATGAAACATTGACGGCTGCGGGGCCAGCTGTACTGGCTCGTATGCAAGATGTGCCTATTATTTTTGTAACCATACATTATAGTCCGTTTTCTGAGAAACATGAGATTGAAGCGCATCCACCAATTTATGTGGAACGCACAGATGATAAAAAGCGCGATATAGCGGTAACAACAACTCGTCTAAATGAGTTTATTGAAGATTATATTCGGCGATATCCTGAAGATTGGTTTTGGCTTCATAACCGTTGGAAATGGACTCGTCGTTTTTATGGTGAACAAATAGATACACCACCTGATGTTTTTCAATAGTTAATAATTTTAAAGAGATTTTGTTTATGCGATTGTGGAATATCCAAGATGAAACTGATTCCTATTAGCATGGATGAAATCTCTTTTTATTTTGTAACTTATAATTTAGTGTTTAAAAATAATCTATTAAAATTTTAAAGACTAAGAATAGTCTTTCCAATTAGCGTAATATATGGTAAATTTCTTGTAACGCCTATGCAAATAGGGTATAATACATATTGGTGTATAGTAAACGTGAATTCGGATTATGAAAGGACATTCTTATGAGTAAGCCACAACAAACAATAAAAAAGGCTGTTTCATATCAAGGGATTGGCCTTCATAGCGGTGAACCAGTACATATGGTTTTTAAGCCTGCACCTGAAGATACAGGAATTGTGTTTGTCCGCACGGACATTGAAGGGCATCCTTCTGTGCGAGCACACATTGATAATGTGACGAACACTATGCGCGCTACCACGTTGGAAAATGGTGAAGCAAAGGTATTTACTGTTGAACATGTGATGGCAGCGTTCAGTGCTATGAATATTGATAACTGTTATATTGAAATGGATTCTCCAGAACCTCCTGTAGGTGATGGTAGTAGTGCTATTTTTGTCAATCTTATTGAAGAGGCTGGCATTGAAGAACAAATAGCGTCGCGTCATATATACAAAGTGACTCGATCTCATGCTGTTTATGATGGAGATCGTTTTATTGTGATTTTGCCATATGATGGCTATCGCATGACTTTTACATCAATTAACAGTCATCCGTTGCTTGGTACGCAACAATGTGATTTTGAAGTATCGCCTGAGTATTTCAAAGCCCACATTGGATCGGCTAGGACTATCGGATTTATGAAGGAATTGGAACAATTACAGGCCATGGGGCTTGCAAAAGGCGGTAGCCTAGATAATGCATTAGTCTATGATGATGAGAAATGTCTATCTATACCACGCTTTGAGGATGAATTAGTTCGCCATAAAGCATTAGATGTTATAGGGGATTTATTCTTGTTAGGACCGATTGAAGGCCATGTAATTGCTTTGAAATCGAGTCATGAATTAAATTCAAGATTGGCTCGCAGTATAATGGAAGAAATAAGGGAGACACAGCCATGATTCTTAATCACGAAGATATTTTAGAAATTTTACCTCATCGTTACCCAATGCTTTTGGTTGATCGTATTGTTGAGTTAGAACCTATGAAACGTGCTGTGGGTATTAAAAATGCTACATTCAACGAATTGTTCTTCCAAGGTCACTTTCCAGGGAACCCAGTTATGCCAGGTGTATTATTGACTGAAGCTATTGCTCAAGTTGGTGGTATTGCATTATTGTACCCTGAGGAAAATCGTGGTCTTACTCCTATGTTTACAGGTATTGATAAAGTGCGTTTCCGCCATCCTGTAAAACCTGGCGATCAAGTTCGCATGGAGGTAGATATTGTTAAAATTAAAGGTAAAATGGGCAAGGTTGAAGGCCGTGCCTATGTTGGCGACAAATTGTGCGCTAGCGGTGAATACATGTTTGCCCTTGTATAATAGAATGAGGAGTGATTGTAGTGATAGTTGTAGGCATGGAAAATGCGGAATCCAACATCCATAGTACAGCCATAGTCCATCCAAATGCTAAATTGGGCAAAGATGTAATCGTAGGTCCTGGCGCTGTTATCGGCGAACATGTCGAGATTGGCGATGGCACACAAATCGGTGCACATGTTGTAATTGGTGGTTGGACAACCATTGGTAAGCGTTGTGAAATTTATCCTAACGCATCTATTGGGTTGGAACCGCAAGATTTAAAATTTAAAGGCGAAAAAAGCTATTGTAATATCGGCGATGAAACGGTTATTCGTGAATTCGTAACTATTAGCCGCGCTACTGGTGAAGGTGAAGAAACACGTGTAGGCAATAATTGTTTACTTCAAGCCTGTACACATGTGGCTCATAACTGTATTGTTGGTAATAATGTAATAATGAGTAATTGTGCTGGTCTTGCAGGGCATGCTATCGTTGAAGATCGCGTGGTTATTGGCGGTCTTGCTGGTATTCATCAATTTGTTAAAATCGGTCGTAACGCTATGGTTGGCGGAATGGCTAAGGTGGTACAAGATATCCCACCTTACGTAATTGCTGATGGTCAACCGGCACGTGTTATCGGTCTAAACTCTGTAGGCTTATCTCGTGCAGGAATTTCCGAAGATGTACGACGTGATTTGAAACAAGCATTCCGTATTATTTATCGTTCTGGATTCAGCTTATCTAAGGCGATTGAAGAAATGGAATTACAATTGGATTCTTCCGTAGAAATTGAAAATTTATTACGATTCCTACGCAATGCTGATAGAGGCATTATGCGTACTCGTCGCGACTAATTATGAGGACCTCGTACAATGTACGAGGTCTTTTTGTGTGCATTATTACTAGTTGAGTTTTATATCAATGATAATTTACATTATATTTATAGAAAAGTTTTGATAGATATATTCGTAGATGTTTTAGTAGTTAAAAGTAATAAGGAAATTTTAATAAAATGATGAAGAAAAGGGCATAAAGCTTGGCTTTTTAATGGTAAAAAGTAGCTATTTATAGTAAAATATATTGTATATGATTATGTCTGTTTTTAGGCATTTTCATAGTGAACTTGAAATTACTAATTGATATATAGGCCGTGAGGTCATCTAGGAGGTATAGTCTTGGCAAAGGTAGGATTAATTGCGGGCATTGGTGTTTTGCCTGTAGAATTCATGCGTGCCGCTCATGTATTGGGCCACGAGGTGGTTGTTATCGGTGTAGTACCTGATATAGACCCAGCTCTAAAGGCTGAGGCTGATGCTTTCTATGATATTGGTGTTGCTAAACTAGGTAAAATCTTTAAAACCTTGAAAAAAGAAGAGGTTGAAGAGTTAACTATGCTTGGAAAAGTCACTAAAGAGATTCTCTTTAAAGGCCTTACATTTCCTGATTTAAAAACATTAGGCGTTTTAAAGCGGCTCAAAAATCGTAAAGATGATACGATTATGCTTGCCATCGTTGATGAAATCGAACGAGAAGGCTTTAAAGTATTAGATCAAACAGCATACTTGAAATCATTTATGCCAAAGGTAGGAGTGCTTTCAAAAGCACAACCTACAGATGAGCAATGGGCTGACATTTGTTTTGGTTTTGAATTAGCTAAACAAATGGGTGCCCTTGATATTGGTCAAACCGTTGTTGTTAAGCATAAGGCGGCCATGGCTATTGAAGCCATTGAAGGTACTGATAAGTGTATCTTACGAGGTGGCGAACTCGGTCGTGGAGATGCGGTTGTCGTTAAAACCGAAAAACCAAATCAAGACGTACGCTTTGATGTGCCAGCAGTAGGCATAAAAACTCTCATGTCTATGATTGATAGCGGTTGTAAGGTGTTAGCTGTAGAAGCGGAAAAGACCATTTTTGTACAACAACAAGATGTGCTTAATATGGCAGATCGTCATGGTATTGTTATCTGTGCTGTAGACCAAGAGTTTGTAAATTCCAGAAAGGATGCATAATGAAAGTCATGTTTTCCGCCGGTGAAGCTTCCGGCGATACTCATGCGGCAAGTGTAGCCAATGCATTGAGAGAAATAGATCCTTCTGTAGAGATGTTTGGTATGGGTGGCACCTTGATGGAACGCGCTGGTGTTCGTATCGTGTATGACATTAAGAACCTTGGTGTCATTGGTATTGTAGAGATTGTGAAATCATTGCCAAAATTCTTTAAGCTGCGTACGTACTTGAAGCGTGTCATGATGAAGGAAAAACCAGATATTCTCGTTTGTGTAGATTATCCAGGTTTTAATATGAAATTAGCTGCGGTGGCTCATGAACTGGAGATTCCTGTTTTATATTATATTGCTCCAACGATTTGGGCTTGGCACAGTAGTCGTGGTAATACAATTCGCAAGTATGTAACCAAGGTAGCATCTATCTTCCCATTTGAAGCTGAAGCGTATCGCAAGTACAAATGTGATGTAGACTTTGTAGGTCATCCTTTACTCGATATTGTACACCCTACGATGACTAAAGAAACGGCCGAAGAATACTTTGGGGCTCGTAAAGAGGCTAAAAAAGTATTGCTTATGCCTGGCAGTCGTAAACAAGAGGTTTTATCCTTGCTTGATACGATGCTAAAAAGTGGTGAGCAATTGATGGCGAAACATGAAGATATTCAATTCTTCTTGCCTCGAGCACATACGATTGATCGAAGTGAGCTAGAAGCTTTTATCGATGCTCATAAGGTACCTGTTACGATTACGGAAGACCATACATATGACTTGATGCAGATTTGTGATGTGTGCCTTGCCGCATCAGGAACCGCTACATTAGAAACGGCTATGATGGAACTGCCAACGGTGTTATTGTATCGCGTATCACCAATTACTTATGGTATTGGTAAGATGGTTGTGAATGTAACACATGTGGGCTTGCCTAATATTGTAGCTGGTAAAGAGGTCATTCCTGAATTATTACAAGATGCTGTCACACCAGAAGCAATTGTGTCTTTGGTGGAACCATTGATTAGTGATGTAGAGAAAAACGAAGCTATGCGTAGTGAATTGCGCGAAGTACGTCATAAATTAGGTGAGCCTGGTGCAGTAAAACGAGTAGCACATCTTGTGTACAACCTCGGTAAGGAGAAATGTAATGAATAGTTATTCTAGGCTCTTATATTTTGTAAAGCCTTATTATAAGCGGATGCTTTTTGCAGTGTTTTGCATGATTGTCGCTGCTGCTGCCTATTTGGTAGTACCTTGGCTGATTAAGAATGTAGTAGACCAAGTGTTAGATGAAAAGAATATGTTTATGTTGAACCTCATTGTAGGTGCTATCATACTCATCTTCTTAATTCGTGGTTTTGCTACCTATGGTCAAACCTATAATATGTCCTACATCGGACAACGCGTGATTATCGATGTCCGTGAGGCTATATTCAATCACTTACAAAAATTAAGTTTATCTTACTTTGATCGCCGCAAAACTGGCGTTATCATGAGTAATCTTACAAATGACGTAGCTGCATTACAGACGGCTGTGGTAGATAACTTGATTTCTTTTATTACTGAATCTGTAACACTTATCGGTTCTTTAGTGTCCATGCTTCTCATTGACTGGAAACTTACGTTAGTTACTTTTATTACGGTTCCCGTAGTTTTAGTGATTATTAATGTTTTTGGTAAAAAGCTTCGAGTGGCAGGGCACGATGTTCAAGGCCGTGTAGCTGATATTACGGCGCTTTTACAAGAAGTAATCAGTGCAGTTCGTGTTGTAAAGTCCTTTGCTCGTGAAGATTTTGAGCGCAAGCGCTTTGAAGATGAAAACGACCGCAACTTTAAAGCGGTTATTAAAGCTACTAAATTGACTAGTTTGTTAAGTCCAATGGTTGAGTTTTCTGCGGCAATCGCTGTAGCAGTCATCCTTTGGTACGGTGGTTACTCCGTAGTCACAGGTGCCATCACTGCTGGTTCTTTGATTGCCTTCTTGATTTATGCGATTAACTTGTCCAATCCTGTAAAACGTTTGAGCCAAGTATATGGCAATATTCAAAAAGCATTGGCTGCTGCTGACCGCGTATTTGAGATTTTAGATACCAAAACAGATGTTGTGGAGAAACCCGATGCTGTTACATTGCCTAATATTACAGGTAATGTAGAATTTAACGATGTTTCCTTCTCCTATGGTGGTGAAAAGGCTGCGTTAGAAAACTTTACCCTGTCTGTTAAGGCTGGTGAAAGTGTGGCCCTCGTTGGTCCATCCGGTGCAGGTAAGACAACTCTCGCTAACCTACTACCTCGTTTCTATGATGTAACAGGTGGTTCTATAACAATAGATGGTTATGACGTGAAAGATGTTACTTTTAAATCCTTACGTGAACAAATTGGTCTTGTACCACAAGAAACCGTTTTATTCAATGCTACTATCGAAGAGAATATCTTGTATGGTCGTTTAGATGCCTCCGATGAAGAAGTGTATGAAGCGGCTAAAGCGGCTAACGTACTTGAGTTCGTTGAGAAAATGCCTGATGGTCTCGATACAATTGTAGGTGAACGAGGCAGTTCATTATCTGGTGGCCAACGTCAACGGGTTGCTATCGCACGTGCTATTTTAAAAGATCCTCGAATTCTAATTTTAGATGAAGCTACATCTGCTTTAGATACTGAGAGTGAAAAGCTTGTACAAGAGGCGTTAGATCGTCTCATGAAAGGGCGTACAGCATTTGTCATTGCCCATAGATTGAGCACTGTTCAAAATGCTGATCAAATTGTTGTACTTAATCAAGGTCGCTTGGTAGAGCAGGGGACTCACCAAGAGCTATTAGCTGTTGACGGCGGATTGTACAACCATCTTTATTCCGTTCAATTCTCCAATAAAGGATAACCATGTACTGGATATATAACGTATTGCTCATATTCTATTGGATTGGCTTGATTCCGGTTATTTTATACCGACTTGCCTTTGAAGATGGCTTTTATGAGCGTATCAAACAGAGTGCAGGCTATATGCCCGCCTCACTATTAAAGAAAATTGAAGGGCGCCGTGCTATTTGGATTCACGCCGCTTCTGTAGGGGAAATTGTGGCTACCAGTCCATTGGTAAAAGAGGTTAAAAAGGAATTTCCTGAAGCTGTTGTAGTTGTGTCCGTAGTTACTGCTACTGGTCATGCTATGGCTCATCGCATCATTCCTGAAGCAGAAGGAATTATATTCTTTCCCCTTGATTTGCCGTATTTAACTCGTAAAATTTTACATATTATTAAGCCGATTACTATTTTACTCGTAGAAACTGAAATTTGGCCAAACTTCTTGCGTATCGCCGAATCGGAAAATATTCCTGTTATGATGGTTAATGGTCGTATTTCAGATCGTAGCATGAAACGCTATAAATATATCAGTGCTTTCACGCGTGAAATGTTACGCTCTATAGAACGCTTCTGTATGCAGTCTAAATTTGATGCGGCTCATATTGAATGTTTAGGTGCTCATACACCTGATATTACTGTAACAGGCAATATGAAATACGATCAAACGTATGCCACTGTATCATATGAAGAGAAACAAGCTCTTCTCGACGAGTTTGGATTTGGTAAAAACCATCCAATCATCATCGCAGGCAGTACACATAAGGGTGAAGAAGAAGCTATTTTTGAAACTTTCAAACAAGTATTGAAAGAGTATCCTCAAGCCCGTTTGTTGATTGCACCTCGTGAGATTTATCGCGGTCATGATGTGCAAAATATTGCAAAGCGTTATGAATTGAGTGCTATTTGTCGTAGCGATATGAAAGAGCCTGTTCACGAAGGTATTCCAGTTGTCATTTTAGATACTATTGGTGAACTCGGCCGACTTTACAGTTTAGGAGATATCATTTTTGTCGGTGGTTCTCTTGTTAAAACTGGGGGCCATAATATTTTGGAACCTGCTGCACATGGTAAGCCAATCTTGGTGGGACCGCATATGTTTAACTTTAAAGAAATTTTTGCCTTGTTAAACTCCCGAAATGCTTGTGAGCAAGTGAAGAATGGCAAAGAGTTAACCGCAATGGTCTTGCGTTTATGTAAGGATAGAGCCTTGGCTGAAGAGATGGGGCAAAACTGTCTTGATATCATTAAAGAAAACCGTGGTGCTACGCAACGTAATACGCAAGAGTTACGTTTGTTATTTGAGAAACATCAAATTATTCCATAGTAGAATAAAATTTGTTAGATTAGTTTATTGTATTACATAATAGGAGGAGTCACCTATGAGTGGGGAAGCATTATTCAAATCCATCGTTAGTGGTGAAGATCAATCCATATTAGGTGATATAGCTCGTTCCAGTTTAGGCCTTTTGAGTAAAGGTTATGAGAAGGCTGTATCAATGCGCAATGCTCGATTTGATGAGGGTAAAGGCGTTACGAGAGTTACAGTGCCTGTTATCAGCGTTGGTAATATTACGGCTGGTGGTACTGGAAAAACACCAATGGTGCGATTTATTTGTGATGTGCTCACTCAAAAGGGCTTTCATCCTACCGTTCTTAGTCGTGGTTACCGAGCAGAAGATAATAAGAAAAATATTATTATTTCTAAAGACGGTACCATGCTTGTGGAACCATCTATCAGTGGTGATGAGGCGTGGTTATTAGCAAAGGTTTTACAAAAATCCAATGTAATTATCGGTCGTGAACGTTCTAAATCTGCAGAAATCGCCATTAATGAACTCGGTGCCGATTGCCTTATTATGGATGATGGTTTTCAACATCGTGCATTAGCAAGAGATATTGATATTGTGCTAATCGATGCATCTAATCCGTTTGGCTATGATTATGTGTTGCCTCGTGGATTATTACGTGAGCCACTTAGTGGTTTACAGCGTGCTGATATTATCGTTCTTACTAAGGTGGATCAAGTAGCGCCAGGTATTGTATCTGGCATTCGTAAAAGATTATCTCATATGATTCCCAATATACCTGTCTATGAAACAACACATAAACCGCAGTTTATGTATACTTTAGATGAGTGGGCTAATGGCTCTGTTGGGACTTCTGTAGATGCTTATAAGGAACAACGTATTATGGCGGTAAGTGGAATTGGAAACCCTCAATCCTTTACACAAACGTTGACCGATGTAGGGTATAACGTCGTTCATACCTTACCATTTGGGGATCATCATGATTTCTCAAATGATGATGTTATTGATATATGGAAAGCAGCTTTTGCTCATCAAGCTGATGCTATTTGCATTACGGAAAAGGATGCGGTTAAGTTAAGTCAGTTGCATGCAATCGAAGACTTAAAAATACCGATTCTAGTGCTATCTATAGGGATTGAGTTTGTTTCTGGAAAACAAGAATTCATAGAAAATTTAGAGATTTAGTGTATAATAATAAGATACACGAATAACAGAAATGGGGTTTTATCGTGAAGTTTGGATGTGTCATTCCTGCTCGTTATGGTTCTACTAGATTGCCTGGTAAGCCATTGGCTGATATTGCAGGTAAACCTATGATTGAACGGGTTTATGCTAGGGTATCACAAGCTACAAAGACAGCATGTACGATTGTAGCTACTGATGATGACCGCGTATTTTCTGCAGTACAACGATTTGAGGGAACTGTTATGATGACAGATCCTAACCATCCGACTGGAACCGATCGATTGGCAGAGGTTGCTAATCATTATACAGATTTAGATGTTATCATCAATGTCCAAGGTGATGAACCGATGATTGATTCAAATCTTATTGATGATTTGGCACGTCTCTTTGAAGAAGATCCAAACTTACAGATGGCTACGGTAGCAACTCCTTTATTAGAGGAGGAGTATGAGGAGCCATCAGCGGTAAAGGTCATTTTAAATAATCGTAATGATGCGATGTATTTTTCTAGATCTTTAATCCCATATCCTCGCCATGACTTTGTACGTCCGCCACTAAAACATATTGGCATCTATGCATATCGTAGAGAGTTCTTATTGAACTACGCCAAGATGGAACCAACTGCAGCGGAGCAAACAGAATCTCTAGAACAATTACGTGCTTTGGAAAATGGTTATACCATTCGTGTTATTCTAACAAATAAACGATTTATCGGTGTTGATACACCTGAAGACTTAGCTCGTGTTAATGCAATTTACGAGCAAGAGGAGAAATAAATGAAAACAGTTCAAATTAAAGATATTACAGTGGGTGGTGGCAAAGGTTTATTTGTCCTTGCCGGTCCATGTGTTATTGAGGACTATGACCGCACATTGGCTATTGGTAAACGAGCAAAAGAGATATGCGAACGTTTAGGCGTTCCTTATATCTTTAAAGCCTCCTTTGATAAAGCTAATCGCTCTAGCTTTAGCTCCTTCCGTGGACCAGGTCTTGAGGAAGGGCTAAAAATGCTTGCTTCTATTAAGAAGGAACTCAATGTACCAGTTGTAAGTGATATTCACTCTATTGAACAAATTGAACCAGCTGCAGAAGTGCTAGATATTCTTCAAATTCCAGCCTTCTTATGCCGTCAAACAGATCTTGTATATGGAGCTGCTAAAACGGGCAAATGTGTAAATGTTAAAAAAGGTCAATTTATGGCACCTAAGGATATGGAGAATGTCCTCAATAAAATGAAAGAAACAGGCAATGAAAATCTTATGCTTACAGAACGTGGTTTTAGCTTTGGCTATAATAACCTCGTAGTGGATATGAGATCGTTCCCAATTATGCGTTCTTTCGACTATCCTGTAATCTTTGATGCTACTCATAGTGTTCAATTACCAGGTGGTGCAGGTACTAAATCTAGTGGCAATCGTGAATTTGTACCGAACTTGGCTCGTGCTGCTGTAGCTAGTGGCGTAGATGGCTTGTTCTTTGAAGTGCATGATAATCCGGAGGAAGCATTGTCCGATGGTCCAAACATGTTGTATTTAGATCAATTTGAAGCTGTGCTTCGTGATTTAGTAGCTATTGATAAAATCGTAAAAGGTTAGGGGCGGTATTTGTGACTATTTTAGAACAAGCGGCACAGGTGCTTCATGAGGAAGCTCGTGCTATAGAAGAATTAAGTTCTCGTTTGGATCACAATTTTGTAAATGCTGTAAATATGATTTTGGCTTGTAAGGGTCGCGTGGTATGTACAGGGATGGGTAAATCTGGTCATATTGGTCGTAAAATTGCGGCTACCTTGGCTAGTACAGGTACACCGGCACTTTTTATGCATCCTGGTGAAGGTGTGCATGGTGATCTTGGTATGATTACTGAAGATGATGTAGTATTAGCATTTTCTAATAGTGGTGAAACCGGTGAAATCATTAGTATTTTACCGTCTTTGCGCCGCATAGGAGCTAAATTAATCTGTGTTGTAGGAAAACCAGAGTCTACATTAGCAAAAAATTCTGATATCGTATTGTTGGCAGAGGTAGAACGTGAAGCTTGTCCATTAGGTTTAGCACCTACCACAAGTACTACCGTTGCACTAGCTCTAGGAGATGCATTAGCAGTATGTTTATTGGAACGCCATCATTTTACTCCAGAAAACTTTGCTGTATTCCATCCAGGTGGCTCTTTAGGTCGCAAATTATTGTTGACTGTAGAAAACATCATGCATGGTGAAGAGGATAATCCAACGGTATTCAAAGGGGCTACTGTTCGTGATGCGCTCTTTGTAATGACCGAAAAAGGTTTAGGCGCTACAAATGTTATTGACGAAGATGGACATTTGTTAGGCCTTGTTACTGATGGTGATGTGCGTCGTGGCCTTGATTCTGGGAGTAATTTTTTAGAATGGCCTGTAGAGGATATGATGACAGCCATGCCTCGTACGATTACGAAGGATAAATTGGCCGCTGAAGCGCTTCATTTAATGGAGAAAAATCAACCTCGCCCTATCACCGTATTACCTGTGGTAGATACTAATAATGTATGTCTTGGCATTGTTCATATTACGGATTTATTGCGTAGAGGCATTGTATAATGAATATTCAATGGATTGTTCTCGATGTTGATGGAGTTCTATCTGATGGCTCTTTAATTTATACATCGACTGGAGAAGAGCTCAAAGCCTTTTCTGTAAAAGACGGTTTAGGCTTGACTGCGGCTCGTAAATCAGGGATAAAGCTAGCAATTATTACGGCTCGTGTATCTCCGATGGTAGAGCGCCGTGCGAAGGAGTTGCATTTTGATGAACTTCTTATGGGGCATGCTAATAAAACTGAAGCATTAAGAACTCTTTGTAAAAAACATCAAATCGACTTAGACTCGATTGCTTACATGGGGGATGATCTTAATGATTTAGGTGCTCTTCAACTCGTAGGTTTACCGATGGCACCAAATAATGCAGTACTAGAGGTTAAATCATTAGCTAAATTTATTTCTACCGTCAATGGCGGACATGGTGCCGTTAGAGAGGCTGTAGAATATATCTTGAAGACTCAAGGTTTATGGGATTCTGTTGTTGCAGATTATGCGCGAGAGGCCCATGCTCATGGACAATAAAGGAGGTGGGCAGAATGAATAACGAATGGCAATACCATTTAGTTAAAGGCATTAGTTGGCTCGTTTGTCGACTACCATACAAGCTCATTTTGCTCATAGGCGCTTGTTTAGGTCCTGTATATGGGCTAATAGCGAAGAAGCAAAAGCTTAGAGGTATAAATAATATTAAAATTGGCATGAACATGAACGATCAAGAGGCGGAACAATTAATTGAAAAGTTGTTCAAAAACCTTGGCCGCAGTGTTATGGAAGTATTGTACATGCCAAACCTGACGAAATCCTTTATCAATAAACATATAGAGATGCGTGGTGTTGAACATTTAGAAGCTGCCATTGCTGAAGATAAGGGTGTTATCGTTCTTACTGGACATGTAGGAAACTGGGAATGGATGGGGGCTGCTATGGCGGCTCATGGATACCCTTCCACTACAATTGTTAAGAAACAACCTAATGCTCAATTTACACGTCTTATGAATGAATATCGTGAGATGGTGGGGCTTGACGTATTTGCTAGTGGTGGTAATGAAATCGTTTCTGCTGCTAAGGCTTTAAAAAAGAAAAAACTACTTGGATTCTTAGCTGACCAAGATGGATATATAAATGGTTTACCAGTTCCGTTTTTGGGACAAGATTCATCAGCGGTTATGGGGCCTGCTACATTTGCAAAGAAATTTGGTTCTCCTGTAGTACCTATTTTTGCATCTCGTAAGCCTGAAGGTGGACATATTGTTCATATCTTACCAGCATTACATTATAAGGAAACTGGTGATGAAGATGTAGATATGTATCGTTTGACTGAAGCATGTGTACGTGTTACGGAAGAATTTATCCGCGAACATCCAGATGAGTGGCTTTGGTTCCAACATCGCTGGATGACTAAGATGGATCAAATTATTGATTACGATAAGAAGATAGCTATACGGGAGAGGGCACATGAAAAACAATAAAAAGTTAATTGCCATTGTGGCCGCTATAGTATTGGCTTTAATCGGTCTTATCGTATTTATTATGAAAGACTCTAATGATGTTACTACCACACAAAATCAAAGTGGACAACTCGTTAATTTCCAAGGTGCTGATCTACAAGAGGAAAAGGATGGCAAGTTAGTATGGGCATTATCAGCTGAGAAGATTGAATATGACCCACGTACAAAAGCTATCGTTTTAACCAATTTAAAAGGTCTGTTCTATCAAGATGATGTGACTACTACGATTACAGCTCCTCATGCTGTACTGACGGGTGATCGAAACTCTCTTGATATTGATCAAGGCGTTACTGCTACCAATACGGAAGGCGCGGAATTTAAAACTGAAGCCCTTCATTTTGATAACAAAACAAAAACGTTGACGTCTAAAACGGCTTTCACTTATAACAGTAAGGATGTAACACTCACAGGCGACAAGCTTGAGGGCAATATGTCCTTAAAAGTTATTAAAGCCATTGGGCATGCGAAATTAACAAAGAAGTAATTGAGAGGAAATATGATGAATAAGAAAAAACAGATTGGTATGGCTATATTAGCTGTACTCATGACAGCATCTGTTACAGCTTGGGCGGCAAATGATCCGTTGACTATCAGCGCTGATACATTGTCTTATGATGGCAATTCAGGTCGTGCGGATGCAACGGGTAATGTTGTTATCACCCAAGCGGATAAAACTATGACTGGTGCCAAGGGTTGGTACAACACAAAAACTCAAGAAGCAAATCTTGATGGTGGTGTATCTATGATTGGTACTGATATGGCTATGTCCGCTCAAGCAGTTCACAGTTACAATAATAATAAATTCACTGCTAATGGTAACGTTCATTTGCAACGTGGTGATCGCCAAATCTTTGGCGACAGTGTTGAGTATAGTACTGATTCCGAATATGGTCTTGTTACAGGTAATGCCCGTTTGATTGCTGAAGGTACAACCTTGACTGGTAATAAAGTAGAAGGCTGGATGAAAGAAGTTCGTGCTGTAGCGCAAGGTAATGTTACTTTCTCTAATCCTGAACGAAATGTATCTGGTTCTGCTGATCGAGCTACATATACTCAAACGCCAAACCAAAATGATGGGGTTGTACTCTTATCGGGTTCTGCACATGCCGTTCAAAATGGTAATGTACTTAATGCGCCGGAACTTAAAATTCGTCTAGCTGATGATTCTGCTGAAACATTAGGTGGACGTAGTACACTCGTCATTGTTCCGAATAAATAAGGATAATATATGTATATAGAAACCAAAAACTTAGTTAAAACCTTTAGCGGACGCAATGTGGTAGATGGGGTAAGTCTACGCGTTGATAAAGGCCAAGTTGTAGGTCTATTGGGCCCTAATGGGGCTGGTAAAACTACGTCATTTTATATGATTGTAGGCATTGAAAGACCGAGCTCTGGCATCATTACCGTTGATGGCAAGGATATAACAAATATTCCTATGTATAAACGGGCTGCTGAAGGGATTGGATATCTACCACAAGAGGCATCAATCTTTCGTTCTATGTCTGTAGAGGACAATATTCGTGCCATGCTACAGATTACGGCAAAAAAGCCTGATGAGATTGAAGCTATTGTGGAATCATTAATTGAAGAATTTCATATTGGACATGTCCGTGATCGTATGGGGATGCAATTATCTGGTGGTGAACGACGTCGTGTAGAAATTGCACGCTGTCTTGCCTTAGAACCTAATTTCATTCTTCTTGATGAACCTTTTGCAGGTGTTGACCCAATTGCGGTTGCTGACATTCAACAAATTATCTTACACGTCAAGAATCGAGGTATTGGTATCTTGATTACAGACCATAATGTTCGCGAAACATTGGGGATTGTAGATAAGGCATATATTTTGAGTAGTGGTAAAATCCTTCTAGAGGGGACCCCTGATGAAATCGCGAATGACCCAATTGCTCGTGAACATTATTTAGGGGATAACTTTAAATTATAGGAGGGGCTATGCGATTATTAGATAGATATATTTTAAAAGCCTTTGTAGGCCCATTCCTATTTGGGGTATTTGCCTTTACTAGTATTTTTATTGGTACAGGTACATTATTTAGAATTGCTCAATATATTACTGAATATGGGGCGCCATTGTTGCTTGTTATGCAAGCTTTTGTCTTGGCTTTACCAAGTATTGTTATCTTAACATTCCCAATGTCAGTATTGCTGGCTTCTCTTATGACTTTTAGTCGTTTGAGTAGTACTAGTGAAATCGTTGTTATGCGTGCTGGCGGTTTAAGTTTTTTACGTTTGGCCATGCCCGTATATATTATTGCCCTCATCATTTCCATTGGGGCAGTAGCATTTAATGAATTTGTTGTACCTCGTACAAATCATATGTATCAAACGATTGTGCGCGAACAAATCATGAAAAATGCATCGCCTCAAACACAAAATCATATTGTGTTGAAAACGATGAATGGTGATGAGCTTGGTACTTTGATGTATGCAAAGAGCTACAATGCTGAAACCAAACAGTTGTCCATGATTACGGTTCAACAATTTGGGGAAGGTGGCAAGTTACAACAAGTTGAAAATGCTGATACGGCTATCTGGAATGGTCAATACTGGGTGATGCAGAATGGTATCATCTACGATTTATCAGCTGGTAATGGTGTAGAACGTGCTATGAAATTTAAGGAGCAATCCTTACCTATTAAGTCTGCACCAAAAGATATTCAACAAGATCAACGTAAACCTGAGGAATTAACGATTAAGGAGTTACGTCATCAAATCAGAGCTTATAAGGCAGCCTATACTAATGCTAATAAACTTGAGATGGAAATGTATCAACGCTTTACAATTCCTTTGGCAAGCTTTGTATTTGCTCTTGTAGGTGCACCGTTAGGCCTTCAAAAACAACGTTCTAGTTCATCTATCGGCTTTGGTATTAGTATTCTTATCATCTTTATTTATTATGGGGTGATGACCTTTGCTGGTGCCTTAGG
>ERZ772917.972-NODE-972-length-18421-cov-8.965480_pt1 | contig 18421 bp, 18 predicted proteins | sample MGYA00511187_ERZ772917 | MGnify/ENA primary metagenome ERZ772917 (study PRJEB29015, sample SAMEA2737925) | human oral metagenome | biome: human oral; feature: human-associated habitat; material: dental | place: China | collected 2012 ... | reverse complement strand
GCCGGCTTCTTCGGATTGTCCTGCAATTCTCTTGCCTGCGGATTTGGGTTCTTCCTTCGGCCTTGACAGCCCATAGGACTTTTGTTAGAGTGAATTTTGGAGTGATCTCAGTTTGGGCCCGGAGGCGGCCCCGTTGTGGAAAGGAGGATCTTCATGCGTTATGCCGTGACGTGATTCGCAGCCGGCGATGCACGGGGTGCATTGTGCCGCTGCGCGGGGTACGCATGGAGGGATCCGGCCTCTCTTTAGGCAAGTCTCGCGGTCGTTCCCGTTCAGGTTTCGGCTCCTCGCGAGTACGAGGCCTGCGGCGAGGACGTTTTCACCGCGATAGTTTTTCCCCTTCCAGGCTGTTCTTTCCCTACCCCGTTTCGCCCTGCGTTGGCAGGACACATTTTTTCGTTTGCCCCATTGCATAGAGGCGGACGCCGAAAGCCCGGCGGTCGCCGCCGTATGCCGTGCATCCCTGATGGCCCGTACGCCTCCTTCCGCGCAGGCGGCGGGAGGGGGATGCCTATCTCCGTGCGGGTGTACCCCATGCGACGAATCGATTTCATGAAATGACACGAGCGGAGGACGTATCCCTCCGCGACTGGGAGAGTGAAGTTGGGTGAAGAACGACTGGAACCCGGAGGACGCATCGGGCGGGACGGTCCTGGATAACCTGACCCGGGACCGTCTGGAGGAGCTGGAGAGCGCCCCCAGGACGCCGATGCGCCTTTTTTGCGATTACCTGATCTGTTTTCTGCCCGTCCTGGCCGGCTGCCTGGCCCTGGCGGAGTACCTGTGGGTCCCCAACCTCAAGGGGAATCGAAGCACCCCGACCTACGCGTATTTTCTGGCCGTCCTCATCGTGGCGAGCCTGGCCTTCTTTGCCGCGGCCTTCCGGTCCCGGCGCGTCTTCTATCGTCTCCGCTACAAGGCGCCCTTCTACGCCTTCGTCTTCCTCCTCCTCGCGGGGTACGACATCCTGACCCTCAAACGCGGGACCCTGATGCTGCCCTACTTCCCGTGGGCGGACGAGATCCTCAACGCCGCCTGGCAGGACAGGGCCTACCTCCTGAACTGTACGTTCAACTCCCTCTTCCTGCTCTTCAGCGGCTACTTCGTCGGGGCCGGGCTGGGCCTGGTCACCGGGGTGGCCTGCGGGTACAACCGCGGGGTCGACTACTGGGTGGCGCCGTTCATGAAACTGCTGGGCGCGATCCCCTCCCCGACGTGGATACCCGTCGTGATGGTCGTCGCCTCCTCGCTCTTCGCCGGAAGCGTGTTCATCATCGCGCTCGGCGTGTGGTACTCCCTGACCATCGCCACCATGACGGGCGTCCGCAACATCGACCGCTCCTTCTACGAGGCGGCCAGGACGCTCGGCGCCAAGCCAAGGCACCTGGTCTTCAACGTGGCGCTGCCCTTCGCCCTTCCCAACATCCTCCAGGGGCTCACGCAGGGCATGAGCTCCGCCTGTATGGCCCTGATCGTGGCCGAGATGGTCGGGGTGGAGTCCGGCCTCGGCTGGTACGTCTCCTGGCAGAAGAGCTGGGCGCAGTACGGCAAGATGTACGCCGCCATCATCGTCCTCTGCATCGTGTTCGTGTTCGTCAACTGGGGCCTGAATCGGATCAAACGATGGATTCTGCGCTGGCAGGAAGGGGTGGTGCAGTGATGGCCGCCGACAGGAACGTCCTCGAACTGCATAAGGTGTACAAGGGGTTTGCGCGCATCGGCACGGACGACGTGACCCACGCGCTGGAGGACATCAACCTCACGGTGACGGACGGGGAGTTCGTGTCCGTCGTGGGGCCGTCCGGGTGCGGGAAGTCCACGATCCTGCGCCTCGTCGCCGGGCTGATCGTCCCCACGAGCGGGACGCTGACCCTGAACGGAGACCCCATCACGGGCCCGGATCCGGAGCGGGGCATGGTCTTTCAGAAGCCGACCCTCTTCCCCTGGCTCACCGTGGAGCAGAACCTGAACTTCAGCCCGCGGATGATGAAGCGGAAGGACGCCCTGAAGGAGGAGGCGGAGCGCCTGCTGGAGCTGGCGGGGCTGACGGAGTTCCGCAACGACTTTCCCCATCAGCTCTCGGGCGGCATGGCCCAGAGGCTGGCCCTGATCCGCACGATGATCAACAACCCCAAGGTCTTCCTGCTGGACGAGCCGCTGGGCGCCCTCGATGCCTTCACCCGCATGAACATGCAGGACGAGCTGCTGAACCTCTGGCAGCGTTCGGGTCACATGATGCTGATGGTGACGCACGACATCGACGAGGCCCTGTACCTGGGGACCCGGGTCGTGGTGATGGCGCCCCGGCCCGGGCGCATCCGCGTGGACATGAAGAACGACATGCCCTACCCGCGCAACCGGACGAGCTCCGCCTTCCTGAAGTTCCGGAAGGACGTCCTGGAGATGCTCGACTTCGGGCATGCGGAGGGGGCGTGATAAGCGGATGGCCGGAAGGAATAACGGCCCGTGTGCGCCTGGGAGAATGGGGAAGCAGCCTGGATTCCAAAAAGAAGTATTTCGGGAGGGGAGTAAGGAACGATGAGCAGAAAGTGGTTTGCGCTGTTGTGCGGCGCTTTGTTTCTGGCGTCCGCCGGCACGGCCCTCGCCATGACGCCGGAGGAGGAGGACGCGGCCTGGAAGAAGGAGCCCGCCTACGGAAGGACCATCCGCATCGGGTACAACGGCGGGCTGTGCACGGGGACTTTGGGCATCACGCAGGTGAAGGGGTTCTACGAGGCCGAGGGGCTGAAGACGGAGATTGTGCGTTATCAGGGGGACACCGTCACGCTTGGAAACGCCCTGGGAACGCACAAGATCGACGTGGCGGGCGGACACATCGCCACCCTCCTGGTCCCCGCGGCCAACGGCGTGCAGATGAAGTTCACCACCGGGATGCACACCGGGTGCAAGTCCCTGTGCGTGCTGAACGACAGCCCGTATAAGACGACCCAAGACCTTGTGGGCAAGACCGTCGCGGTGCCCAGCGGCATCGGTGGCTCGGACCAGAACATCACCATGCGCTTCCTGCTCCGCGACGGCATCGACCCCGTGAACGGCGTCAAGTACAAGGTCACCGATCAGGGGGCCGCGGTCCTGGCCATGCAGAGCGGCGAGATCGAGGCAGGGCTCTTCAGCGATCAGTTCATCCAGAAGTTCCTGAAGGACGGGACGCTTCGTGTCGTCCGCTCGATTACGACGGACGACGACTTCAAGAACGAGACCTGCTGCATCTACGCGGTCGCGAAGGACCTCTGCGAGAACAGCCCCATTACGGTGAAGAAGATGACCCGTGCCCACGAGGCGGCCCGCAAGTGGATCATGGCGAACCGCGAGGACGCCATCAGGCTGATGCTCGAGAACAAGTGGGCATCCGGGGAGTTCGACGATGTTCTGGAGTACTACAACACGCTGGACTACTCCGTGACGGACCAGGTTACGGAGGAGACCCTCATCAAGGTCATTGACGACTACAAGACCTGCGGCATCCTGAACAGGGACTTCGACACCCAGGAGGTCATGGGCAGGGTTTGGGATCGGGTCCTCAGGGACGAACAGCAGTAATGGGATTTTCGGGGCGTCGCCCCGAAGATATTGCGAAAAAATCAGGGAGGAACTTAAATATGGTAAGCAAAAAGTTTTTGAGCGTTCTGTCGGTCTTTGCGCTGGTTCTGACCTCCGCTGCGTCGGCCCTGGCCATGACGCCGGAGGAGGAGGCGGCTTGGAAGAAGGAGCCCGCCTACGGAAAGACCATCCGCATCGGGTATAACGGCGGCCTGTGCCTGGGGACCTTCGGCATCGCGCAGATGAAGGGCTTTTACGAGGCCGAGGGGCTCAAGACCGAGATCACCCGCTATCAGGGCGGCAGCAGCGCCCAGGGCGACGCTATCGGAACGGGGAAGATCGACGTGACGGGCGACCATATCGCCACGCTGCTGATCCCTGCGGTCAACGGGGTGCGCATGAAGTTCACCTCGGGCATCCACACCGGGTGCAAGTCCCTGTGCGTGCTGAACGACGGACCCATCAAGAGCACGAAGGACCTGGTCGGCAAGACCATCTCGGTTCCGGACGGCATCGGCGCCTCCGACCAGAACATCACCATGCGCCTGCTGAGCCGCGACGGCATCGACCCGGTCAAGGACGTCAAGTACAAGGTGGTCGATTCCGGGGCCTCCGTGCTGGCGCTCAAGAGCGGGGAGATCCAGGCCGCGCTGCTGAGCGACCAGTTCATCCAACAGTTCCTGGACGACGGGACGCTGCGCGTCGTGCGGACCATCACGCACGACCCCGATTTCAAGGACGAGTGCTGCTGCATCCACGCCGTCAACCTGGATTTCTACGAGAGCAACCCCATCACGGTGAAGAAGCTGACCCGCGCCCACGAGAAGGCCAAGGAGTGGATCCTGGCCAACCGCGAGGAGGCCGTCAAAGTCCTCCAGGAGAACAACTGGGCCTCCGGAGAACGGGATCTCGTCCAGAAGATCTTCAATACTTTCAATTACGCCATGAGCGACGCGGCGACCGAGGACACCCTGGTCAAGGTCATCGATGACTACAAGATCTACGGTCTGCTGGACAAGTCCATCCCCACGAAGGAGATCCTGGACAAGGTCTGGGACCCCGTGCTCCAGGGGAAGTAGCCCGGAGCTCGGGTCCAAGGCGTATCGAGGAGAAACCGTCATGAAAAAAGGAAACGTGTTCGCTGCCGTCATCGTTGTACTTGGTGTCCTTATCGCGGTCCTGCCCTCCTGGGGGCCCGCCGCGGTCTGTCCCCTCCCGGAGGGCGGACGCTGGATGAAGTGCCATTGGATGGGGATGGCCGAGCTGGGGGTTGGGGCCCTCGCCGCCCTGCTGGGCGTTCTCATGTTTTTACAGAAGGACAGGGGCGTCCGCAAGGGGCTCGCCCAGGCCCTGGCCGGCATCTCCGTGCTTGCTGCGGCCCTGCCGGGCGGACTGATCGGGGGCTGCAAGAACCTGCAGATGCCGTGCCAGACCATCTCCATCCCCGTCCTGTACGTGCTGTCCGCCGGGCTGCTGCTGTCGTCGCTTCTGGCCCTGCGCGCCGCCTGCGGGAAGGAATAGGATAAAGAATCATGGCGGACAGGACTATGGGGGAAGGCGCACGGGAATCGAAACCCCTCACCCGTTTTCGCCTCGCCCATCTCAACGTCGCCCACAGCGCCTCGCGGACGAAGAGCCTGGTGTTTCTCGTCGCCCTGCTCTCGTTCGCCCTCTTCACGGGGGGGTATCTGAGCCTGTCGATGGGGCGGGGGATGTCCAGCCTGGCGGACCGTCTTGGCGCCGATGTCCTCGTGCTCCCCTCCGGGACCGAGGGGGAGGTCCGGGGAACGATCCTCAAGGGGAATCCCAGCAAGTTCTACATGCCCTCTTCCATTCTGGACGACGTGACGGCGACTCCGGGGGTCGCCGCCGCGTCGCCGCAGCTCTTCCTCGCGACGCTCTCGGCCGGGTGCTGCAACTTTGCCATCCAGCTCATCGGCTTCGACCCGGAGACGGACTTCAACATACGGCCCTGGGTGGCCCGACAGATCCAGGGCAGCCTGGAATCCTGCGATATCGTCGTGGGCGCCAACATCGTGGCCAGGGAGGGGGAGACGCTGCTCTTCTTCGGGGAGACCTTTCGGGTGGCCGCGCGCCTCGAGCGGACGGGGATGGGGTTCGACAACTCCGCCTTCGTCACGGTGGAGGCGGCGCGGCGTCTGATGCAAAACGAGAGGTTCCGGCTGAATTACCCCGAGGTCAACGACCCGACGACGATATCGAGCGTCATGGTGCGCGTCGATGAAAGGGCCGACGCGGCGGAAGTCGCTCAGGAGCTGCGCCGTCGCCTCAAGGGCAGCGGCGTGACGGCCATGAGCTCCGTGGACGTCGTCCGGGGGGTGGCCGAGAAATTCAAGTCGATGCGCGTCTACGCTCTGCTGCTCTCGATCATTCTCTGGGGCGTCTCCTTCTTCGTGCTGAAGCTGGTCTTCACGGTACTGATGAACGAGCGCAAGAGCGAGTTCGCGCTTCTGCGGGTCATGGGCGCTCCGCGGGGCTACCTCGGTGGCCTGGTCCTGTCCGAGGCGTTCCTTGTCAGCCTCTTCGGCGCCGCCCTGGGGACGGCATCGGGCGCTTTTTTGTGCGTCGTGTTCGACCGGGTGCTGAGCGTCTCCCTGGACATGCCGTTCCTCAACCCCTCTCCGATGCAGTTCTTTTTGCTCGCCCTCGGGAGCCTTCTGCTGGCGCTGCTCACGGGGCCGGCGGCCGGGTGGGGCTTCGCGCGGCGCCTGAGCCGGGAGGAGACGCTGACGCTCCTGCGGGCAAACCGATAGGATGGGATCGACGATGACATCTTCAAAAAATCTGTTGGAGGCAAGGGGGCTGACGAAGCGCTTCCCCCGCGGGACGGGGGACTTCTGCGCCGTCGATCGCGTCGACTTCGCCCTCTGCGAGGGGGACTTCGGGCACATCGTGGGGCGGTCGGGCAGCGGGAAGTCGACCCTCGTGAACCTGCTGTCCGGCCTCCTGACGCCTTTTTCGGGGGAGACCTTTTTCGACGGCGCCCCGCTTCCTTACGGGGACGATGCCGCGATGGCGCGCCTGCGGAACGAACGGATCGGCTACGTTCCGCAGGACTCCCGCCTCCTTCCGCACCTCACCGTGTGGGACAACGTCCGCCTTCCCCTTTACCTGGATGGGCCTTCCCCGGATGGAGGCGCGCCGAAGAAGGACAGAGCCGATGGGGAGCGGCGTGCCCGGGAGCTGCTGGACCGGATGGGGATCGCCGCGCTGGGCGGCGCGTTTCCGCGGGAGCTCTCCGGCGGGGAGGCCCGCCGCGCGATGCTGGCGCGGGCGCTTCTGAAGGGGCCGAGCCTCCTCATCGCGGACGAGCCCACCGCGGACCTGGACGTCCTCACCTCACACGAGGTCATGGAGGAGATCCGGCGCGTCCACTCCGAGGGGACGACCGTCCTCATGATCACGCACGAGCTGGAGCTCCTGAGCTACGGGACAAGAATCTGGACGATGGAGGACGGCCGCCTTGCGGAGGGCCAGAACCTCGTCGTCCCCAAGGGACGATCATGATCGAGATCCGGGGCGTCAGGAAATCGTTCGGCCCGATGGAAGTGCTCAAGGGGATCGACCTGGATATCGGCAGGGGCGAGGTCGTCTCCGTCATAGGCCCCTCGGGGACGGGGAAGTCCACCTTTCTGAGATGTCTGAACTACCTCGAGGAGCCCGAGGCGGGGACGATCGCCTTCGAGGACGGCAGGGTCTTCGACTTCTCCCGGTTCGGGAAGGGGCTCGTGCGCGAGCTGCGTTCCCACAGCTCCATGGTCTTTCAGAACTTTTCCCTGTTCGCCAACCTGACGGCGGGGGAGAACGTCGCGCTGCACCTTCGGAGGGTAAAGAAGTGGAGGGGCGACAGGGTGGAGGAGCGGGTCGCGGAGCTTCTGCGGATGATGGGACTGGAGGACAAGCGGGACAGCTACCCGCACCAGTTGTCGGGAGGACAGCAGCAGCGCGTCGCGATAGCCCGTGCGATGGCGATAGAACCGGAGATCATGCTGTTCGACGAGCCGACGTCGTCCCTGGACCCGGAGCTCGTCAAATACGTCCTCGGGGTCATCCGCCGCCTTGCGGATTGCAGGCAGACCATGCTCATCGTAACGCACGAGATGAAGTTCGCCCAGGAGGTGTCGGACAGGGTCATCTTCATGGAGGGAGGGAGGATCCTGGAGGAGGGAAGCCCCGATGAGATATTTGAGCGGCCGAGACATGGGAGGGTCAGGGAATTCCTGGACCTGGTGCGGAAAGATTGAAGCGGAAGTATAAAGGTTGAAGCGGAAATATCGAAAGGGGAAGTTTTGAGATGAGAGGTCTGAGAGCGATGAGAAAGATTGCGCTGTGTCTGTCCGTTGCGGTCGTCCTTCTGGCGTCGTGCGCCTATGGGGCCGCGCCCGAAAAGAAGGTTTTGAGGGTCGGCATGGACGGCTCGACGTCGGGCTTTACGGTCCTGAACGACAAGGGGGAGCTGGAGGGCTTCGAGGTGGACGTCTGGAAGGAGATCGCCAAACGCAACGATTGCGAGGTCAAGTTCGAGCAGATGCCCTTCTCGAGCCTGCTGGGCATGGTCTCGGATGGACGCGTGGACACGGTGGCCAATACCCTGGCCCCAACCGAGGAGCGGAAGGAGGTCTATAATTTCAGCGAACCGTACCTCTACGACGAACAGAACCTGATGTCGTCCCCCTCGATTCAGGCCAAGACCTTCAAGGACCTCGACGGTCTGCGTATCGGGTTGGTCCCCGGCTCCGTCGATGAGGCATTCATCAACAGCATCGAGAAGGAATACTCGATCAAGGTGAAGAGGGTTTACTTTGACGATACCGCGATGCAGGATGTCGTGATGGGGAAAATCGATGCCTGCGTCCAGTCTCAGACGATAGCCCTCGAGGCCATACGGCGTTTCGGGGCGGACAAGATCAAGGTCCTTATAGGCAGTGGAACTTACTTCGAGAGCGCGTACCCCTTCGCCAAGACGCCCGAGGGCGACGCCCTGAGGGAGATGACCAACAGGACGCTCGAGGCTATGAAAAAGGATGGGACGCTCAGGGCGATCTCCGAGAAGTGGTTCAACTTCGACTTTACCGTGAAGCATTAGGGATGGCTGCGGGGGCCTTTTCATGGACCTGAACTTCGTCGGCCAGGTGTTTCTGAAGATGCTGCCGGCCCTGCCGAGGACGCTTTCGATCACCGTCCTTCCGTTTGCCGCGGCCCTTTTCCTGGGCTTGCTGGTTACGCTTCCGATCGTCTGTAATATCCCGATCCTGAAGCCCCTCTGTAAGGTTTACGTTTCTTTCTTTCGCGGCACGCCCTTCATCGGGCAGCTCTTCATGATTTATTTCGGCCTGCCGAGGATGTTCGCGTGCCTGTCGGCCATGGACAAGATCGAGGGATTCGCGCTGACGATGGTGCTCAACTCCGGCGCCTACCTCAGCGAGATCATCCGCGGGGCGTTCCTGGCCGTGGACCGCGGGCAGATAGAGGCGGCAAAGTCCATAAACCTGAGCCGAATGCAGACCCTGCGCCTGATCGTCATCCCTCAGGCGATCCCCGTGGCGGTGCCGGGTATCGTCAACATCCTGATCGACGCCATAAAGGGCTCCTCGCTTGCCTTCACCATCGGCATCCTCGACATCACCGCCGTCGCCAAAATACAGGCCGGCATCACCTTCCGGTATTTCGAGGCCTATATGTCCATGGTCATCATGTACTGGCTCATCGTCCTGGTGCTGGAGCAGTTCCAGAGACGTTACGAAAACCGTCTCAGGCCCTCGGAGGCCTCCGTGATTTAAGGAAAAACGCTGTCCGGGCTCTCCCAGTCGTTCGAAAGGGGGAGCCCGAGTAAAAACGAACGGGAAAGGGGAACGCGAAACATGAATCGACTCAGAACGGCGATGCTTATGGCGCTCGTCGCGGCGTTGGCGTCCGTCCCATCGGCCGGATGGGCCGCGGAGCACGAGACGAAACTGAAGGTGGCCCTGACGGCTCAGCCTCCGACCCTCGATCCTCCCCTGACGGTCTCGCAGGCGGCGCTCGACGTCGCGCAGAACTTCTTCGAGACCCTCTACACCCAGGACGGCAACTTCAAGCCCGCCCCCATGCTCGCGAAGTCCTGCGAGATCTCGGACGACCGGAGGACCTACACCTTCCGTCTGAGGGAGGGCGTCCTGTTCCACAACGGCAAGGAGATGGACGCCGACGATGTTACGGCCTCCATGAACTATTGGCTCGAGAAGTCCGCGAGGGCCAGGAACCTCCTGAGCGGCTCGAAGTTCGAGGCAAAGGACAAATATACGGTGGTCCTCGCCCTGCCGAACCCGACCGGAGACGTCCTGAGCCTCATGTCCGCCCAGGCGAATTTTCCGGCGATCCGTCCCAAGGACGTCATCGAAAGGGCGACGGAGAAGGGCGTCTCCGAGTACGTCGGAACGGGGCCCTTCGTCTTTGGGGAGTGGAAGCCGGACCAGTATATCCGCCTGACGCGAAACCCGAACTACCGGGCGCTGGATACCGAGCCGAGCGGTTTTGCGGGGCGGCGGGAGGCTCTGGTCGAGGAGGTCCGCTATCACTTCGTCCCGGACGCCGCTACGCGCCTGGCCGGCCTGTTGTCCGGCGAGTACGACGTTGCGGACGACATCCCCGCGGAGAACTACAAGGAGTTGAAGGGCGCCCGAAACGTCGTCGTTCACACGGACCTAGGCGGAACCCTGACCCTGTTCTTCAACGTCCGCGAGGGCGTCCTCGCCGATCCGAAGATGCGAAAGGCCGTCAATGCCGTGCTCAACATGGACGACATCATGCTGGCCAGCTTCGCCGACAAGGACCTGTACGCCCTGGACCCCAACTACATGAATCCGGAGGGGATCTGGGCGAGCGAGGCGGGAAAGGAGCGGTACAACCGAAACTCCCCCGATGAGGCCAGGGCTCTTCTGAAGGAGGCCGGTTACGGAGGGCAAGAGGTCCACCTTCTGACCACGCCGGACTACGACGAGATGTACAAGGCCACGCTGGTGGTGCAGGAGCAGCTCCGCCAGGTGGGGATCGATGCGAAGGTCGACGCTTACGACTTCCCCACCTTCATGGAAAAAAAGAAGGACTTCAGGAACTGGGATCTCTTCATCACCAGCAACGCCTACCAGCTTACCCCGCAGCAGCTTCTGGCGCTGAACCCCGAGTGGGCCGGGGCGAACGATCCCAGGCTGAAGGAGGGCGTCGAAAAGATTCGGGCCGCCGGGAACCACGACGATGCGAAAAAGGCCTGGGACGAGCTCCAGGGGTTCCTCTACGACTATCTCTCCTCCATCGCCCTGGGGCAGTACAAGGAGATCGCGGCCGTGTCCGACAAGGTCGAGGGGTTCGTCTTCTGGCAGGCTCCGATCCTCTGGAACACGAGGGTCCGGAAATAAGCTGCTCCCATTTCTATCGGGCGTGGGGGACAAGGGGGTGGAGAGGGCGCGATGCGCTATGTCGTTAAAAGATTGTTGTTGTTGATTCCGGTGCTGTTCGTCGTCTCCATCCTCGTCTTCTCGCTCATGCACCTGGCGCCCGGAGACCCGGCCTCCGCCATCCTGGGCATGGAGGCCACAGCGGCGGACCTGGAACATCTGAAGGAGGAGCTTGGCTTGAACCTTCCCCTCTACGAGCAGTATGCCCGTTGGGTTGTCGGCGTGCTGCACGGGGACCTCGGCCGGTCCTATTTCATGAAGGAGAGCGTGGGGCAGGCCATCGCCGACCACTTCCGGCCCACGCTCTCCCTTGCCCTCTTCGCCGAGCTCATCGCCCTGGTCCTGGCCCTGCCCGCCGGCGTCTATGCCGCCTGCCGGCGGGGACGTCCCGCTGACCGCATCGTGATGCTGCTGTCGCTCCTCGCCCTCGCGGTTCCCAGCTTCATCCTGGGGCTGCTTCTCATCCTCCTGCTGGGCGTGCTCCTCGCCCTGTTCCCGATCGGGGGCTACGCCCCCCTCGGGGAGGGATTGCTCCCGCACCTGCGTTACCTCGTCCTGCCCGCTCTGGCGCTGGGAAGCACGCAGGCCGCCCTGATCGCGAGGATGACCCGGGCCGCCATGGCCGAGGTCCTCGACCAGAACTTCATCAGGACCCTGGTCGCGAAGGGAATGAGGGGACGGGTCGTGGTGGGCGTCCACGCGCTGCGCAACGCGCTGTTCCCCATCCTCACGGCGGTCGGGCAGTCCATGGCGTCGCTCCTCTCGGGGGCCATCGTCGTCGAGACGGTCTTCAACATACCCGGCCTGGGGCAGCTGCTCATCAACTCCATAGCGAGACGGGACTTTGCGATGATCCAGGGCATCGTGCTCGTCGTGACGGTCATCTGCGTTCTCGTCAACCTCTCGGTCGACCTCCTCTACGGGGTTGCGGACCCGCGCGTCCGATTGGAGAAGCCGTGAGCGTGCGGGGCGCTGCGGACCATGGCGGGGGACGCCGACCTCTCGCCGCGGTCCCCCTTCTCCTCGCCCGCCTGTGGGCCAACAAGGCCATCGCCTTGGGCGCGTTTCTCCTGTTTCTGCTGGCCTTCTCGGCCCTCGCCGCGCCCCTGCTCGTGAGGCACGACCCTTTGCAGATGAAGGTTGTGGAGCGCCTGCGCCCTCCCAGCTCCGCACACTGGATGGGGACGGACGAATACGGACGCGACCTGTTTTCCCGCATCGTCCACGGAGGCCGGGTCTCGATGGGGGTAGGGGGCGCCGTAACCCTCCTGTCCGTCGCCCTCGGCCTTGTCCTGGGGCTCTACGCCGGCTACTACAGATTTCTCGACGCCCTCCTGATGCGCTTTTGCGACGGGCTCATGGCCGTTCCCGGGATCCTGCTCGCGATAGCCCTCATGGCCACGTTCGGACCGTCGGCGAGAAATGTCGTCATCGCCCTGACGCTGGTCTATGCCCCCGGCGTCGCGCGTATCGTCCGCTCCTCGGTCCTGAAGGTCCGCGAACAGAACTTCATCGACGCCATACGCCTCCAGGGCGCCGGTCCCGGCCGCATCCTCTGGCTTCACGTCGCCCCCAACGTCCTGTCGCCCCTCGTCGTCCAGGCCAGCTACATCTTTGCGGACGCGATCATCTCCGAGGCGGGGCTCAGCTTCCTCGGGGCGGGGATCCCCGCGCCGGCTCCCAGTTGGGGCAACATCATCCAGTCGGGCAAGCTGCTGGTCTTCAAGGCCTGGTGGGTTACGGTCTTCCCAGGCCTGACGATCGTCCTCGCGGTCCTCAGCCTGAACCTGATCGGCGATGGATTGCGGGACTGGCTGGACCCCCATCGAAGGACGCCGATGGGACGAAAGAGAGCGCGGCAGTCCCCGAAAGCTTCGCTTTCGCGCGGCGATGCGCCCCACGATGGGCCTCGGGAGCTGCTTCACGTCGACGGTCTGCGGACCCGCTTCGCTACGGAGGCGGGGGAACTGACGGCCCTGAACGAGCTCACCCTCTCCGTGCGCGAGGGGGAGATCCTGGGGCTGGTCGGCGAGTCGGGATGCGGAAAAAGCGTGGCGGCCCAATCCATCCTGCGCCTTTACGACGAAAAACTCCAGGTCTCCTACGAGGGGGCCATTCGCTTCGAGGGGCGGGACCTGCTCTCCGTGCCCTCGAGGCGCATGCCGGAGATCCGGGGCGGAAGGATCGCCATGATCTTCCAGGACCCGCTTAGCGCCTTGGACCCGGTATTCACGGTCGGGAGCCAGATCGTCGAGACGATACGGAGGCACGACAGGGTCTCGGGCCGTGAGGCCGCCCTCCGGGCGGAGGAGCTGCTGGCCCTGACCGGCATTCCCTCCCCGGGGGAACGGATGAAAAGTTATCCGCACGAACTGTCGGGGGGGATGCAGCAGCGCGTCATGATCGCCATGGCCCTCTCGTGCCGTCCGAAACTTCTGATCGCCGACGAGCCGACGACCGCCCTCGACGTGACCGTTCAGGCGCAGATCCTGGACCTGATCCGCGAGCTCAGGGAAAGGACCGGCATGGCCCTGCTCTTCATCACCCACGATCTGGGAGTGGTCAGCGAGCTGTGCGACCGGGTGGCGGTCATGTACCTGGGGCGCGTCGTGGAGGAGGCGGAGGCGGACGAGCTCTTTGCCCGTCCCCTGCATCCCTATACCCGGGGGCTTCTCGCTTCGATCCCTCCCCTGGAGGGGCGGCGTCCCCTGCGCGCCATCCCGGGCACGGTTCCGCCCCTGTCGAGGCTCCCCGTCGGATGTGCTTTCGCCGAGCGCTGCGACAGGCGTTTGGAGCGTTGTCTGAGGGAGCTCCCGGAGCTGGAGGGCTGCGGAGCGCAGCACCGCGTGCGCTGCTGGAATCCCGGCGGCGTGAGCGAATGACACACGAAGAGGATGTATGAAAACGAGGGAGGCGAAGGAGATATGAATCCCGGCGCGGCGGAACCGATTTTGCGGCTTCACCGTATCCGCAAGGAGTTCGTGCCCTCCGGCGGATCGGCATTTTTGTTCCCGTCCCGCAGGCGCCGCAGCGTGCTGGCCGTGGATGACCTTTCCCTCCAGGTCGCCGGGCGTGAGACGTACGGGCTCGTCGGGGAGTCCGGTTCCGGGAAGAGCACGACGGGACGCATAGCGGTCGGCCTCCTCAGCCCGGATTCCGGCGAGGTTTTGTTCCGCGCCTCCCCATCGTGCGATCTCTCGCGGCTGGATGGGGTCGGCAGGGGGCTGCAGATGGTCTTTCAGGATCCCTATTCGTCCCTGAACCCCAGGCAGCGGATCGGCGGGGCCCTTGAAGAGCCTCTGGTCGTCAATACGGACCTGAGCGGCGCCGAGCGGAAAAAAATCGTCCTGGACATGCTGAAGCGGGTCGGGTTGTCGGAGGGAGACGCCCTCAAATACCCGCACGAGTTCTCGGGTGGGCAGCGCCAGCGCGTCGGGCTCGCTCGGGCGCTGATCCTCAGGCCCCGGCTCGTCGTCTGCGACGAGCCGGTCTCCGCCCTCGACGTCTCGATTCAGGCCCAGATTCTGATGCTTCTGAAGAAGTTTCAGAAGGACCTGTCCCTGAGCTTCCTTTTCATCTCCCATGACCTCCGCGTGGTGCGGTACGTTTCGCATCGGATCGGCGTGATGTACATGGGGCGTATCGTTGAGGAGGCGGAGACGGACATCCTGTTCGGGGAACCCCGCCATCCCTACACGCAGGTCCTGCTCTCCGCCCTTCCCGGGGCGCGCTCGCGCGGAGGGCGAAGGACGGCGGGGCAACGGGAGGCAAAAGAGGTCTTTGACCGCCCCGATCCGCGGGGCTGCTGCGCCTTTCATACGCGCTGCGCCTGGGCCTCGGAGCGCTGCCGGGCGGAGGTCCCGCCGCTTCGAAGCATCGCGGACGGCCACAGGGTCGCGTGCTTTCTTATTGCCTCCACAGCCCCCTGACGGCCTGTATGCCGCCCTCTTTGCAGTGGTGGTATTTCCTTGACATAGTCCTGTGGGTAGGGTATAAACGGCTTGGTGGAGGAGTATCGACTCCAGATTTCAGGATGGGAAAGGAGGAGACCCGAATGCGGCGCTGTGGATGCACCTGAGGAGCCTTTGGGGATGCACGGGATGCATACCGTGGTGGAACTCCTTTGCCGGAGGAATCGCTCGCTCGGGTCTCGCTCTTCACGGACTGACGCGCTTGTCCTGCGCACAGTCCTTTTGGAATGGAACGGAGGCCGCCCGTGCGGCCTCCTCTTTTTTTGAGGATCCCCATATTCCCCTCCCCCCTTGTCGCTCCTCTCTCTGACGCTGTCCGTCCAGGGATTCGATAATCATGATGTTGTAGCAGGAAAGGAAGATGGAAATGAGAAAGGCTTTTTCTTTGGCTCTGGTCCTGGCCCTGAGCCTTGTCGTCGGTACCGCCGCAGCGGCCTCAGCCGCCGAAAAGGATGCGGAGGAGCGCGTCATCCGCGTCGCGACACCAGGGAACTACGCTCCTTTCACCATGTATGACGAGGCGAAGCAGGAGTGGTCCGGCTTCGAGATCGAGCTCTGGCATACGATAGGGGAGAAGTCCGGCTATAAAATTGAATTTGTGCGGCTCGACAACCCGGCGACCTTTGCGGAGCTGGACCTCGGTCGTGTGGATACCGTAGCGAAGCAGATCAGCATCACCCCGGTCCGTCAAAAGAAATATGACTTCACGCAGCCTTTCTTCTTCAGCCCTTACAGTCTGACGGTGAGGGAGTCCAACGAGGAGGTCAAGTCTTGGAAGGACATGGAGGGTAAGACCATCGGCCTTGCCGAGGGCAGTGCCATGAACGAGTTCGTAGCGGCACTGGATCCCGGGAACAAGGTGAAGAAATCCGTCTACGAGTCCGGCGGGATCATCCTTCAGGAGGTTGCTGCGGGGCGTGTGGATGCCACGCCCTCCGCTTATCTCGTGCTGCCCTGGCGTCTGAAGAAAAACCCCGAACTGAAGCTCAAGTCCGTGGATACCGAGAACCCGATCTATGTCGAGGTCAACGCGTACCCCTTCGCCCGCACCGACCGGGGCCGGGAGCTCCTGGAGCTGACGGACGGCATCCTGACGCGGATGATCGAGGACGGCAGCTACGCAAAACTCTGCGAGAAGTGGTTTGGCATGAACGTCATGGACAGCAAATATGCGAAGGAGTATCGGGAAAAGCAGGGAAAGTGACGCCGACGTTTGAAAGCGTTTGAAAGCGCGGATGACGCGGCGGGCTTCCTTCTCCGGATAGCCCGCTGCCCTTCGAGTCTCGATAGTCAAAGAGAGGGAGAGAGCCCATGATTTTTCAATTCGACTATTTCTTGAAGATGTTCTCCATCATATTTCTGGGCTTCAAAAACACCGTCTCCATGGCGCTCCTTTCGCTCGTCTTCGCCGTGCTGCTCGGCTTCGCCCTCGCCGCGGCCCGATACTACAGCATCCCCGTGTTGAAGCAGTTCTCCGTCGTCTTTACCTCCTTTTTCCGCAGCACCCCCTTTATCGCGCAGCTCTTCGTCTTCTACTACGGTTTTGCGCAGATATCCGAGACCGTCAGGGGGCTCTCCAGCTTCTGGGCTGCGGTGATCGTCCTCTCCCTCAGCTTTGCGGCCTACATGGGCGAGAACATCAGGGGGGCCATCAGCTCGGTGGACAGGGGACAGTTCGAGGCGGGCATCTCCATCGGCATGTCTCCGTGGCGAACCATCCGCCGCATCGTGATCCCGCAGGCGGCCCGCGTGGCCCTCCCCGGAATGGTCAATTCCTTCGCCAACCTCTTCAAGTCCACGTCCCTCGCCTTTACGGTCGGCGTCATGGACATGACCTCCTGCGCCAAGAACGAGGTCAACCTGACGTACCGCTACCTGGAGGGGTTCGTTGCCCTGCTCATCGTCTACTGGGTCATCCTCGCGCTCGTCTCCTACGGACAGTCCGTCCTGGAGCGGTATATGAACAGGCCCTACGCACAGGAGGCCAGATGATGGAGCGGAACCCCATCCTTGCCGTCTCGGGGCTCGTCAAGCGGTTCGGAACGCTGGAGGTGCTCAAGGGCATCGATCTGACCGCGCAGCGCGGCGAGGTCGTCTCGATCATCGGACCGTCCGGGACCGGAAAGTCCACGCTTCTGCGCTGCATCAACTTTTTGGAGAAGCCCACCTGCGGCCGCATCGCGATCGGCGACGTCTCGGTGCAGGAGCCCAGGGGCAGCCGCAAGGACATCGCCCGTCTGCGCAGCAGGACCGCCATGGTATTCCAGAATTACAACCTGTTCCGCAACAAGACGGCGCTGCAGAACATCATGGAACCCATGACCCAGGTCCAGGGCGTTCCCGAGGACGAGGCGAGGGAGGAGGCCCTGCGCATCCTGCGGGTCGTAGGGCTGGAGGACAAGAGGGACTCCTATCCGGCCCACCTGTCCGGAGGGCAGCAGCAGCGCGTCGGCATCGGACGGGCCATGGCGGTGAAGCCGGAGGTCATGCTGTTCGACGAACCTACTTCATCCCTGGACCCGGAGCTGTTGGGCGAGGTGCTGGACCTCATCCGCTCGCTGGCCGTCAGGCATACGGCGACCCTGCTCATCGTGACCCACGAGATGCGCTTCGCCCGGGAGGTCTCCGACCGCATCCTGTTTATGGACGAGGGGTATATCCTGCAGCGGGGAAGCCCGGAGGAGATATTCAACAGCGGCAACCCGCGTGTTCAGAAGTTCATCAGCCGCATGTCGTAAGGGCGCATGCCCGCATATCGAGAAGAAATTGTCGAGAAGAAACGCTCTTCGTCGGGGAGGATGCGCACCCCAAGAGCGTTGAACGGAATCTGTACGTATTGCAGCCAATAACCATCGATAGAATCGATAGAATCGTTGCCAAGGAGGTTTATCATGAGACATGCAGCAGAAAGGCTGGGGGACTGGAAGGAGAGGTTCGAGCTCTTTGCGTCGGCCAGTCCCGACGTGATTGACGGCTTTGCCCGGATGGGCAGCGCCAGCCGGAGAGAGGACGCCGCGCTGGACTTGAAGACACTGAAGTTGATCAGCACGGCGATAGCCGTGGTCCTCCGGTGCGAGCCCTGTATTCTCTCCCATCTCGAGGATTGCGTCGACCTGGGGATCACCCGCAGGGAGCTGACTGCAGCCCTGAACATCACGGCTCTGATGCAGGGCGGCCCCGGCTACGCCTATTCCGGTTTTGCCCTGCAGTCCTTCGATCAGATCCTCGAGGCAAAGAGGTGATTGCCGGGAATGGTCCGTCCGTGTTTTTCTTTACCGGTCGAAAGATTTAAACGGCAGTGGGTATGACCTGGGGGCGGGAGGGGGTTGCTTCGTATGCTCTACGCAGGGATCGATATTGGTTCCACGGCCAGCAAGACCGTGGTGATGAATGACGGCAAGGACGAGATTCTGGCCCGCAAGCTCATGCCCAGCG
>ERZ772917.971-NODE-971-length-18424-cov-13.583810_pt1 | contig 18424 bp, 16 predicted proteins | sample MGYA00511187_ERZ772917 | MGnify/ENA primary metagenome ERZ772917 (study PRJEB29015, sample SAMEA2737925) | human oral metagenome | biome: human oral; feature: human-associated habitat; material: dental | place: China | collected 2012 ... | reverse complement strand
GGGGCCGGCCCGGAGCCGCCAGCCCGGCCAGCCGTCTCGCCAGCCACCGCGGCACCCCGGGCGGCCCCCGCACCCGGCACGGCGTCAGGGCGCCCCCAGGCGGTAGGCGGCAGGGCACGCCAGGCGACCCACGCACCGGCCAGGGCGAAGGGCACGAAGACGAGGAAGGAGGAGCGCCACCCCCACTGGTCGCCCAGGGCCCCGATGAGCGCGCCGGACATGAGGGGCCCCACCGCGACCGAGACCCCGATGACCCCGCCGAACAGGCCGAAGGCCCGCCCGCGCGCGGCCCCGGCGTAGTACTGCTGGATCAGGCCGGTGACCTGCGGGTTGAACAGCCCCGAGCCCACCCCCATGAGGACCCGGGCGAGGTTGAGCGCCAGGATCGAGGGCGCCACGCCCGCGGCCAGGGAACCCAGGCCGAACAGGACCAGCCCCGCCACGAAGAGCCGCCCGCGCCCCATGACGTCCCCGGCCCGCCCGGCGGGGACGAGCAGCACCCCGAAGACCAGGGAGTAGCCGGAGACCACGAGCTGGAGGCCCCCGGTGCTCGTGGGTACCGAGGCGGCGATGGCCGGCAGGATCACATTGACGCTGGAGACCGCCAGGAGGGAGACGAACGCCGGGATGAGGAGTACCGGGAGGATCCGGCGCTGCTCAGGGGTGAAGGTGGGCAGTTGCCCTGAGGGCTGGGGGTGACGCACCCTCGCAGCGTACGCGCGACCGGGGCCAGGCGGGACCCCGGTGTAGCACACCTCAGGACAGGGACGCGATCACGTGCTCCACCTCCTCCTGTATCCCGGAGGCGTCCGGGGCGGGGGTGGACCAGCGGCCCGTGCCCACGTCCACGACCAGCCCGACGGCCAGGGCCAGGAGCGTGGGCAGGATCCAGCCGGTGGAGTCGTTCCACAGCCCGGTGCGGGCCAGGAGGGCGCTGACCCTCTCCTCGCCCAGGGACGGCAGGGCGGAGAGGACCGCCAGCACCGTGCTGACCGCGACCGGCCACAGGTAGGCGGCGCGCAGGTGGCCGGGGGCCGCGACGTCGATCAGGGTGGCCACCACCAGGGTCATGGCGACCGGGTAGAGGATGACGATGACCGGTGAGAGCACCACGATAATCTCCGACAGGCCCAGGTTGGCCAGGACCAGCGAGACCAGCGCGGAGACCAGCAGGTGGCGGTCGAAGGGCAGGCGCGGCACCACGGTGACGGCGTAGCCGGACCAGGAGGACAGCAGGCCCACGGAGGTGGTCAGGCAGGCCAGGACGGCGATGGCGGCGAACAGGAGGGTCCCCAGGGTCCCCAGGTTCACCGAGGCCGCCGCACGCAGCAGGCCCGCGCCGTCGGTCACGTCCCCGTCGGTGCGCTGCCCGATCATGGCCAGGCCGACGTAGACCACCGCCAGGAGGACGGCGGCGATCAGCCCCGAGCTGACGGTGGCGCGGGCCACCTGCCGGGTGCCGTGCAGTCCCTGGTCCCGCAGGGCCTGGATGACCACGATGCCGAACACGGAGGCGGCCAGGACGTCCATGGTCAGGTAGCCCTGCGTGAGCCCCGTCGTCAGGGGCGCGCTCGCGTAGGCCCCCGTGGCGGCCCGGTCCACCGGGGAGGAGCCGGTCACGGTCGCCACGCACAGCACGGCCAGGAGCAGGAGCAGCGCCGGGGTGAGCCACCTGCCCACCCGGTTCGCGATACGGCTGGGGCGCAGTGCCACCAGGACCGTGACCCCCAGGAAGACGACGGCGTGGACGAACAGGGCCGGGCGCCCGGGGGTGAGGCCCAGCAGCTCCAGGACGGGCCGGGTGGCCAGCTCGTAGGACACGGTGGTCACCCGGGGCGCCACGTAGAGCGGGCCAATGGACAGGTAGACGGCCAGCGGCATGACGACGCCGAACCTGGGCCCCACGCGCCGGGCCAGCCCGAGAATGCCCTCCCCCGAGGTGGACACGGCCACGATGGCGGTCAGGGGCAGCAGGACGCTCGTGGCCAGGAACCCCAGGAGCACGGGCAGGAAGTGGCTCCCGGCGGAGGCCCCGACCACGGGAGGGAAGATGAGGTTCCCGCTGCCGAAGAACAGGGCGAAGAGCATCAGGCCCGTGGTCAGGACGGTGGTGGAGGTGCGGCGTGGCGCCGTCGTGGACGTGGTCATTGAGGGCCTCCTGTGGTGGTCACTCAGGGCTCCGGGAGCGCCCGCTGGGGCGGTGGCGGACTGGGGGCACGGCGGGTCAGGTCAGGGTGACGCGCCCGACGACCTGGGCCGGGCCGGTCAGCAGGACGGTGGAGCCCTGCGCCAGGGGGGCGGCCCCCACGTGCACCCCGACCTCCCCGCCGGGCAGGATGATCCGGTAGTCCTCCGGCGCGCCCGGCCCCTCCCACTCGTGCAGGGCGACGGCCACGGCGCAGGCCCCGGTACCGCAGGCCAGGGTCTCCCCCACGCCGCGCTCCAGGACGCGCACCCGGGCCACGCCCACGCGCTCACCGGTGCCGGGGTCGGTCTGCTCCGCCAGGGGCACGACCAGCTCCAGGTTGGTGCCGGCCTCGGGCACGGGGTCGTAGGCCACCGGCGCGCCGGAGCCGGTCAGGCCGGCCAGGGCGGCGGCCTCCAGCTCCTCGCGGCTGCCCAGGGCGACGACGGTGTGCGGGTTGGGCACGGCCAGGCTCAGGGCGGCCCGCTGCCCCGGCAGGCCGGGGACGGTGACGACGGTGTCCCAGCCGGGCCAGTCGGGGTCGGTGGCGGACGTGCCCGGCAGGAGGGTGAGGCGGGCGGGCCCCATGTCCACCGTCCAGTAGTCCCCCATGCGGGTGAGGGTGCGGGCCCCGCCCCGGGTGCCAATGGTCAGGCTGGCGCCGTCGGGCACGTCCACCAGCCCCTCGGACAGGAGGACGGCGGCGAACAGGCGCGAGGCGTTGCCGCACATCTCGGCCACGGAGCCGTCGGCGTTGTAGTAGTCCATGAACCACTGCGCCTCGGGGACGGCGGCGTGGAAGGCCCGGGCCCCCTCCAGGGCGGCGGTGCGCACCACCCGGACCAGGCCGTCGGCCCCGACGCCCCGGTGCCGGTCGCACACGGCGGCGACGTCACCGGCGGTCAGGGCCACCTCCTGCTCGGGGTCGATGAGGAGCAGGAAGTCGTTGCCGGTTCCGTGGCCCTTGATGAGGGTACGGCCCGACAACGCGCCACCGGTACCCGGGCTGGTGTCGCTGTGCGTCATGAGTACAGCCTATGCGTTGGAGCCCACGACGCCCTCAGCGTCGCTCACCACACGCAGGGCCTGGCCCACCAGGCGGTCACGCTCGCCGGCGGGCAGCTCACCGGCCTCGGTCAGGGCCACGTCCAGCCAGTGGACCCGCGGGTCGCGGCGGAACCACTTGGCCTGGTAGCTGGCGAGGCGGCGGGTGGCCTGGGCGGTGGCGGCGATCGCCTCCTCCACCCCCATGCGCCCGTCGAGGACCGCGAGCGCCTGGGCGTAGCCGATGGCCTGGCTGGCGGTGGGCCCCTGGCTCAGGCCCCGGGCGAGGAGGGCGGTGGTCTCGGTCAGGATCGTGGGGGCGTCCTCCTTGGTGGGCCTGGTCCCCGGCCCCAGGAACATGGCCCTGGCCCGGGCCTCGATACGCCGGTTGAGCAGGTCGCGGCGTGGGCGCAGGGCCAGGTGGACGGTGGGGACGAGGTCCTTATAGCGGGGCAGATTGGCGGAGAAGGGGCGTCCGGTGATCTCTATCACCTCTAGTGCGCGGACCACCCTGCGGGTGTCGGCGGCGTCGATCCGCTCGGCGGCCCGGGGGTCACGGTGGGAGAGCTCCTCCCACAGGGCGGCCCCGCCCTGGGCCCTGAGGCGCTGGTCCAGGGCGGCGCGCACGGCGGGGTCGGTGCCGGGGAAGTGCAGGGCGTCGGTGACGGCCCGGACGTACAGCCCCGAGCCCCCGACGATGAGCGCGCGGTTGCCACGCGCCTCAATGGCCTCCAGGTCGGCGCGGGCGTGGCGCTGGTAGGCGGCGACGCTGGCGGGCTGGGTTACGTCCAGGACGTCGATCTGGTGGTGGGGGTAGCCGCGGCGCCCCTGTGCCGGGAGTTTGGCGGTGCCCACGTCCATGCCCCGGTAGAGCTGGGAGGCGTCGGCGTTGAGCACCTCGGTGCCCCTGGTGCCGTCTGCCGTGCCCAGGGCGTCGGCCAGGTCGAGGGCGAGCTCGGACTTGCCGGTGGCGGTGGGGCCGACGACGGCGACGCGGACGCTCATGACCTCAAGGATACGGGCCTGGTCGGGCCGTCGGGCGAGGGGCTCCCGGGTCCTGCCTACCCCTGCCGGCACCCCGGCCAGTGAGGCGTGTCGCGGCGGGCGGAGGGTGGCTCTAGGACCTGTTTCCCAGGATAGGCTGGTGCTATGCCCACCGCCGTCATGCCCGCCCCGGTGGACGTCGCGCGCGTGCTGGACAGCCTCAGCCGCCTCGGTCTGCGGTCCTTCGTGGACGACGAGGGGGACGTGGGGATCCCGTGGCGCAGTGTCACCGTCCACGTCATCTTCCAGGACACCCGCGCCTTCCAGCTGCGCGGGCTGTGGCACCGGATCGCGGACACCGAGCACCTGGCGTCCCTGCGCCAGCTCGTGGAGGACTGGAACGCCACCCGGATCGGCCCCAAGGCCTACCTGACGCTCTCCGACGCCGGGGTGGTCCGTCTCCACGGGGAGGTCACCTACCCGCTGGCGGCGGGGATGACGGACGACCAGCTCGACTCCTTCGTGTTCACCAGCTGCCGGCTGATCGTGGCCCTCATGCGGGAGGCGGAGGAGACCTTCCCCGACCCGCTGCGTGGGAGCCTGGAGCCATGAGCCCTGCCGGACGCCCCCGCACCTGGCGCACCCTGCTGGCCTCCCTGCTCGGGGCGGTGCGCCAGCCCCGCCGCCCCGAGCCCAGGGTCCCCGAGCCCGCCCCCAGGCAGATGGTGGAGCGTGAGCCCGCCGCGGCCCTGGAGGTGCCGGCCCTGTCCCTGGGTCGGGTGCGTTCCATGCTGAGCAAGTCGATGGGCTACCACGTGCGTGACCACGTCGATGAGGAGCACCCCTCCTTGCTGGGTACGTGGAACGGGTTCCCCTTCGTCATTGAGGAGCCTGCCGAGCACCCCGGATGGCTGCTGGTCTCGGGCGACTGGCAGGAGCCGGCCCTGCCGGGGCAGCGTGACGAGCTGGCCGCCAGCGTCAACGACTGGAACCGGGACAAGTTCTTCCCCACGGTGGCCCTGGTGGACACCCCGGTGGGACCGCTAGTGCGCACGATCTACCTGGTGGACCTGACCACCGGGGTCACGGACAGGCAGCTGCGCCTGCACCTGAACACGGCCCTGGCCTCCTGCACCCAGGCCCTGGCGGAGGTGCGCCCCCTGCTGCCGGAGCTCTGAGGCACCCGGCGCCCAGGCGGACAGCCTCAGGATGGTACCTGCCGGAGCTCTGAGCCGGTCCCCCGGCCCCGCTACCCCACCGACCTGACCCGAGGCGGCCGGCGCTCCCCCGGCCCGCCCCCGCTTGCTACGTAGAGGCCAGCACGCAGGGTGGGCTCCCGGCGCGCCCTGGGCCAGCGCATCTGCCAGGGTCCTACGCATCTCCAGGAACGTGGGCCCCCGGCCCGCCCGCGGTGGCCGCCGCCCTGTCAGCGGCGTGGCCCCCGGCGCGCCCTGCCCGGCTCACTGCTGGGCCTGGGAGGCAATGGCGTCAATGGCCCGGTTGAAGGCCTTGGAGGTCTTGGAGGCCCCTGCCAGGGCGGTGACGTGGGCGTCGGCCAGGCTCCTGCCGGTGACCGCCCCCTCGATCTGGGCCACGAAGCCCTTCATGTAGTCCCGGGAGACGGAGGTCAGGGGGTGGCCGGTGACGTTCATGTCGGTGATGACGCCACCGCTCAGGGTGACGGTCACGTCGATGGAGTCCTCCTCCACCAGGTCGTCCACCGGCCCGTAGGACTCGCTGGCCGTGTAGGTGCCGTCCGTGTAGGAGGCTGCGGGCGGGGCGGTGGTGTGGTCGCAGCAGTCCGAGGGGGTGGCCGAGGCCGCGGGCTCCTGGGTGCCGGGGGCCTGGGTCTGGGGGCGGCCGGCGTACTCGTCGGAGCTGGGGGTCTCGCCGCTGGCGCAGGAGGCCAGCGACGCCGTCGTGATCAGGATCCCGGCGAGGGCGGCCGGGCGCCGCAGGGCGGGGTGGTTCATGACGTGGTCTCCTTAGCGGTCGGGGTGCCGGGGGCGTGGTCACCGGGCTCCTGGGCGCCCTCCAGGCCCTGCCCCTCGAAGTCGAGCATGTCGGCGGCGCGGTGGCCCTCAAAGCCCTCGTTGGTCTTCTCCCCCACCAGGCGCCCGTGGTTGAGGAGGATCTGGCGCTGTCCGGTGGAGGCGACGTGGGCGTCGTGGGTGACGACGATGAGGGTGGTGCCCTGGGCGTGGAGGCGGCCGAAGATGTCCAGGACGAGCTGCTCGTTGGTCTCGTCGAGGTTGCCGGTGGGCTCGTCGGCCAGGACCAGCTCGGGCCTGTTAATCAGGGCCCGGGCGATGCACACCCGCTGCTGCTCGCCGCCGGAGAGCTGGCTGGGCAGGTGGTGGGCCCGGTCGGCCAGGCCGACGGAGTCCAGCATCTGGCGGGCCTCCTTCTCGTCGACCATGGAGTGGTAGTACTGGGCCACCATGACGTTCTCCACGGCGGTCAGGTGGGGGATGAGGTGGAACTGCTGGAAGACCAGGCCGATGACGTTCTTACGGATGTCGGTCAGCTGTCCCGCTGTCAGGGAGCCCAGCTCACGCCCGTCCAGGGTGACGGTGCCCTTGGTGGGGGTGTCCATGCAGCCGATAATGTTCATCAGGGTGGTCTTGCCCGACCCCGAGGAGCCCACGATGGACAGCCACTGGCCCCTGGGGACGGTCAGGCTCAGGTCGTCCACGGCGGCCAGGTCGCCGTAGATCTTGGAGACGTGGGAGAGCTCGAGCAGCATGTCATTCCTCTCGCAGGACGAGCGCGGGGTCGATGGAGGCGGCGCGGCGCACCGGCCGGTAGGCGGCGACCACCGCCACCAGGACGGTCACCGCCACCGAGACGAGGGCCAGCCACCACCCGAAGCCCGCCGCGGAGTCGAACACCCCCAGGAGCACGGCCACGGCCAGGCCGTAGCCGACGGCGGTCCCCACCAGGCCCCCGAACAGCCCCAGCAGGGCGGCCTCGGAGTAGAACTCGACGGCGATGGCGCGCCCGGAGGCCCCCAGGGCCTTGCGCAGGCCGATCTCGTTGCGGCGCTCGGAGACGATGACGGTCATGGTGGTTGACACGCCCACCAGCGTCAGGGCCAGGACCACCACGCAGACCACCCAGAAGAGGGTGTTGAGCATGGTGATAATACGGGTGTCGCCGCTGGTGATCTTGGCGACCGGCTGGGCCTGGACGGAGTCGCCGGTGGCGGCGACGGCGTCGACCACGGTGGACATGGGGGCGGCGGCGGTGTCCACGCTGAACTCCAGGACGTCGTAGCCCGGGGCACTCACGCCGGTCAGGGCGTCCACGTCGGCGGCGTTGGCGTAGACGATGTCGTCCTCGCTGCCGCCGGTGTCCACGATCCCGGCCACCTGCCAGCGGGCCTGGCCGGGTGCGGTGGGCGACGCCGGGTTGGCGGAGTCCTGGGAGGCGGCGGCGGTGGACCAGGCCTTGGAGCCCGGGACGGGCCCGGTGTGGTGGTGGCCCACCGTGGCCTGGGAGCTGGCGGCGTCGTCAGAGGAGACCGAACCCTGACCGGACTGCCCACTATGCCCGGCGTGCCCGGAGTGACCCGGCGTGGCCTGGGAGCTGGCCGCGTCGTCGGAGGAGACCGAACCCTGACCAGACTGCCCGGCATGCCCCGAGTGGCCTGCGTGGCCCGGGGCGGTGGTGGCGGTGCCCGTGGGCGCGGCGGTGGGGGTCAGCGGGTCCGAGCTCACCGACCCGTCGGGGGCCACCGAGGTCTGGGAGCCCAGGTCCAGGTTGTCGCTGGAGAGGTACTCGGCGGTGACCGTGGAGCCGACGGTGAAGCCCGCGGCCTCGGCCACGTCGGAGCCAATGAGGACCTCCCCGGGGCCGGGCCAGTGGCCGGTCACCTCCCAGTGCCCGTTGAGGGTCCGGACCCGGTCCACGTCGATACCGGCGAGCATGTAGGGGGACTTGTTGATACGCACCGTCTCGTAGCGGTAGGCGGCGGTGGCCAGCTGGTCCGTGCCCACGCCCAGGGCGGTGGCCACGGCGGCGTCCACGTCGGCGGCCTCCTGGAAGGAGATCCGGGGGGCGGAGCCCTCGGAGGCCACCGGCACCACAATGAGGTTGGCCCCGAACTGGCGCATCTGGGCGCTCATCTGGGCGGGGACCGCCAGGCAGACGGCGGCCAGGCAGAACAGGGTGGCCGAGCCCACCGCGGAGGACAGGACGGCCGCCAGGGCCCGGGAGCGGCGGCGTCGCATGGCGGCGGCGAGCATGCGGACGAACAGGCGCCGGTTGGTCGTCCCGCGGGGCGCCCGCGAGGTGGTCGTGGGGGTGGTCTCACTCATGTCCGTCACCTCCGGTGCAGGGCCGTAGCCGGTTGGATACGCAGGATGGAGCGCATGGAGGAGGCCGTGGCCGCCAGGAGGACCAGGGACACCAGCACCGCCACCAGCACGAAGACCATGGGCCGCATGGTGATGGTCGAGCCGAAGACGACCTTGCCGATCAGCTGGGCCAGGCCCGATCCCACCAGGGCTCCCAGGAGCGTGCCGGCCACGCCGATGACGGCCGTCTCCCCCAGGATCAGCCGGTTGACGGCGGCCGAGGAGGCGCCTACCGCCTTGAGGAGGGCGAACTCGCCGGTGCGCTCCACCAGGGAGGCGGTGGTCAGGGAGGCTACCGCCAGGGCGGCTGCCACCAGGCTCAGGGCGGTCATGAGGATCATGAGGGCCTGGGTCTTGACCAGGACGTTGCCCTCCACGGCGGCGACCTGGCGGACCTGCTTGGCCACCGAGCCGGGGATGGCCTCCTCGATCTGGTAGGTGATGGAGGAGGCGTAGGCCGTGCAGTACCAGGTCTCCCACTCGGCCTTGGACAGGGCCCTGGGGTTGGAGGCGGCCTTGCGGCTCAGGTCGTTCTCCGGGGTGGTCAGGGCCTTGACCTCGATCCGCTCGGCCTTGCCGGGGTGGCCCGAGACGTGCTGGACGACGGACAGGGGCGCGTAGAGGACCTTGTCGTCACCGTCCTTGGAGGTGTAGATCCCGCTGACGGTCAGGGTGTGATCACCGGCGGTCCCGCTCAGGGTGAGGGTGTCGCCCACCGAGGCCCCCAGCTCGGAGGCCAGGGAGGAGCCCAGGGCGACCTGGCTGCCGTCGTCGGTGGGCCAGGTCCCCCTCCAGGCCCACCAGGAGCGCAGGGTGGTCATGCCCGCGGTGACGTTCTGCCCGGTGGGCAGGGACACCTCCTTGTTGAACCAGGTGCCCACGGCCTTGACCCCGGTCAGGGAGGATCCCCCGGCGCCGGCCACGGTGAGGTGGGTGGTCAGCACCGGGGCGAAGTCCACGATGTTGTAGGCCCAGAAGATCGTCTTGAGGCTGGCGGCGTCGGCCTCGTTGAGGAAGGCGGTGGCCTCGGTGTCCTCGCTGGTCTCGTACAGGTCGGACACCACGCCCTGGGCCTTGGGCTGGACGGTGATGTTGGAGCCGTAGGTGGTCAGCTCGGCGTTGAGCTTGTCGCCCACGTCGAGGACCACGCCGAGCATCGCCACCGAGATCGCGGTGGACAGGGCGACGGTCAGGGCGATGAGCCCACGACGACGGGGCTGGCGGGTGAAGGACCGGGATACGAGCCGGGCGAAGAACATCAGCACTCTTCCTGCGCACGGGAGGGACGGCGGGTCATGCGAAGATCTTCGCGGAGTCGTCCAGGGCCGAGGTGGGGACCATGAGGCTCCCGCCGTCGACCGTGAAGTCGATCGGGATCGGGTTGCACCCTCCCTTGAAGCCTATCGTGGCCGGGTTGATGGCGACGTCGCAGCGCTTGCAGATAATCTTGCCGTCCTTCTCGTAGTAGCCGGCGGGGCCGCAGTTCTCGCAGGCGTCGAGGCCGACGCCGTAGGCGCCCCCGTTCTTCAGGATCGTGATGAAGCGGACCTCCGTGCCGCTCGCGTCGTAGGCGAAGCGGTGCAGGTGCCCGTCGCTGATGTCCGCCAGGGCGACGACGGCGTTGCCGTCCCTGATCTCATAGGGCTCGGGCGGGGAGAGCGTCGGCACCTCGTTGACCTTGGCGACCGCGACGGTCCGGGTCGCCACCAGGGCGCCAAAGCCCAGGGCGGAGGCCAGTACCCAGCGGCGGGAGCGGCGGCGCTCGGCGACCTCGTGGCGCCGGCGGGCGGGGTTGGGCTGCTCGGGCACACGGCGCAGCGTCACGACGAAGGCGACGGCCATGGGAATGAGGAGGATCCCCGCGGTCACCAGCAGGATGATGCCGCCGGTGTTGTTGGTCAGCCAGATCATCGTGCGGAAGAAGCGCCCGTGAAGATGGAGACGGTGGGTGGCGTGAAGAAGGCTGACCAGGGCGGTGACGTGCACCAGTGTGAGCAGCAGGCCGAAGACGACGACGCTGCCACGGGTGAGGCGGACGGGCGAGCGCCGGCAGGCCCGGTAGTAAATGAAGGCGAAGATGGCGACGGCCGCCCAGGCGCACAGGAAGCCGAGGACCCGCAGAAGCATGTCCGAGGTGAAGGTCGCCTCTCCCGGCTCGATGAAGGCCGTCAGCTGGAGGATCATCTCCGGCACGGCCCGGAAGAAGGCGAGCGCCAGGGCGATGCAGGCGACCGCGTTGGCCAGCGGGGCGAAGCGCCCCTGCCAGCCCCACGACGGCCGGACGACGAGCGCGACCAGCACGATCAGCACAACGAGATCGGCCAGGACGCAGGCCACGAGCGTCGGGATGTTGACCTCCGTGCGGGAGGTGATGACGGCGACGGCGCGCAGCGCGGCGAAGACGGCCCCCGCGGCGAGCCCCGCGACGGAGGCGCCCAGGCGCCAGCGGCTCGCGCGCGGCCACCCCTCGGGCCGAGGCGGCCCGAGCACGACGGCGAGAGCGGCGTAGAGCAGGAACGGCAGCGTCATCCCGCCCACGACGGAGACAAAGCGTGCCAGCATATCCAATCAGTCCCTTCAGGTCCGGGTCGATGTCGATCTTGACCGGTTGCGCATCCAATTGTCCATGGTCTTGTCCATGGTCGACGACCGGCCGCGGCCGGCACCCGCCGACGGCGGGGGCCCGCCGCCCCGGCGCGGCCGAGCCGTGGATCCCGCGGGCTCCCCACAGGTCCTCGAAAGCCTCCGGGAGGGATGAGGAGCACGGCTCGCGGGGCGTGCGGGGCGGGCGCGCCCCGCGAGCCGAGGGCTCACCACTCGTGCGGCGTGTAGTCCCAGTCCCAGCTGAGCTCGATGGGCGCGTCCCAGAACCGGCCCTTGACCCCGGTCTCGGGGTCGACGTGAAGCATCCAGCCGCTCTCCGCCGGGGAGTGGATCTTCAGGGCCAGAACGTACTGGCCGGCGTCGGGCAGCTTGATGTTGCCGCCGTAGTGCGGGCCGTCGGAGGCGTTCATCGACATGAAGGTGCCCTCTGCCGCGACCTTGCCGCTGTTCTTGTCCGTAATGGTGTAGTCCACCTTCAGGCCGGGGACGAAGTCGCCCGCGCCGTAGCCGAGGTCATTGTCCTTGTCACCGGTGATGTCGGCCTCCAGGTGGAAGGAGGCCTCGGACGCCTTCGGGCCCATGCCGGCGGGCTCCATGTCGACGGGCTGGAAGTAGACGACAGAGACATCGAGCTCGTTGACGCCGTCCTTGCCCTGGGCGACCTGGTCGTCACCGACCGGGTACTCCTCGAATCCGGCTCCGGAGTCCTGAGAGGCCTCCTCCGTAGCGGAACCGCCCGCGTTGTTGCCGGAGCCGTTGCAGGCGGTCAGGCCGAGAGTCCCGGCGAGGACGAGAGCGCCGACGGCGCTCATGAGCTTGAGCTTGGTACGCATGAGAATTCCTTGCTGGTGGGGTAACGCGACGTCGGGCGACGGGCGTCGGTCTTCCGGCCGGTTCCACAACCGGGCCGGGAAGCTCGAGGAGTCGACAGCGAGCGCTGGAGCACGGGGCTCAGTCCTCTACTTGTCCGATGCGGGCGGGTCCGCGGGCGGGTCGTCGGATGACGTGGTGCCTTCGGGGTCTCCGGGCCCTTCCGGGCCTGAAGAACCCTCTGACGCGGCGTCGTCAGCCGATGGGGCGGACGCGGCGGAGGCCGGTGCGGCGCTGCCGTCGGTCTTCTTCCCGGCCGCCCCGGCCGTCTCCGCGGCCCTGACCCGGTCCTCGCGGCGCCGGTGCACCGCAGAGACGGCGAACAGGACGACGACGACGGCGGCCATGACCGCCTGGGCGATCAGGGTCTGCTTGTACGGGTAGAGCCCGAGGTAGTCGTAGGTGGGCCAGCCGGGCAGGTAGGAGGCGGGCACGAGGTCGCCCTCGATGAGGGCGTGGACGCCGCCGCCCGCGAAGATGACGACCAGGACCGCCATAATGAAGCTGGTGATGGCGAAGAAGGGGCGCAGCGGGATCTTGACGCTGGTGAAGCGGATGAGCAGGAAGATCAGGACCAGGCATACCGCCGCGGCGGCGAAGCCCTGCCAGATGCTGGCGGATCCGGAGGGGTTCATGGTGAACAGGGCCTCGTAGAACAGGACCGTCTCAGCACCCTCCCGGAAGACCGCGAGGAAGGACAGCGAGGCCAGCGCCCAGAAGCCGCCGGTTGAGATCGACGCCTCGGTCTTGTCCTTGACGTAGGCGTTCCATGCCGACACCGAGGACTTCGACAGCATCCAGTTGCTCGTAAACAGCAGCATCGCCATGGCGACGAGCGCGACGACGCCCTCCAGGATCTCCTGGTGGGAGTCCGCGGAGTCGTACAGGACGGCGAAGAGCACGGCGACGACGCCGGAGCCGACCAGGCCCAGCGCGATGCCGGCGTAGATGAACTTGATGCGGTCCCTCATGCCCGCCTTGACCAGGTAGGCGATGATGGCGGCCACGACGAGGATCGCCTCCAGGCCCTCGCGCAGCAGGATGATGAAGGCCTGCCCGAAGGAGCCGGTGAAGAAGGCCTTGACCGGGTTGACGCTCGCCGCGGCGCCGCCGTCGAGAGTGGCGGCGTCCTCGGTGAGCATGCTCTTCAGGTTCTCGGCGTCGGTGGTGATCTCCGAGGCGTCAGCACCGTTGATCATCGCCTGGCGCACGACCTTGAACTGGTTCTCCACCTGGGAGACGCGGTTGCCGGAGATGGCCGCCATAACGGTCTTCTCGAAGCCGAGCTTCTCGTAGTAGCCGTAGTAGGCCTTGTTGACAAGGTCGGCTCCGCCCCGGCCGTCGCCGCTGGTCGCCTTGTCCACGGCCTGGTCGATCAGCGGGGTCATCTCGGCGGCGACCTCGGTCCAGGTGCGGCCCTCGCGGCCCTTGTTGGGGTCCTTCCTACTGGCCTGGATCTCCGCACGCTCGGTGGCGATGGCCGACGCCTGGGCGGCGGCGTAGTCCCGTGGTGAGGCCAGGGAGCCGATGCCGTCGAGCGCGGTGCCGGAGCCGGCCAGGGAGGTCTTCAGGGAGGCGACGCCGGAGGCGATCGCCGCGTCGTTGCCGGCCTTGTAGGACTGGGTGCGCAGGTCCGTGAAGGCCTTCTGCTGCTCGGTGGCGGTGTCCTGGCCGAGGTTGTCCTTGACGACGGTTTCCATGTTGGAGGCCCCGTAGCTCGTCGAGTAGGCCTTCTGGAAGGTCGCGGCGGCGCCGGCGGTGTTGCCGGACTGGTACTGCGTCAGCGCCTCGTCAAGGTCGGAGGAGACCGCTGCGGCGACCGCGCTCCAGGTGTCGTAGTCGGTGGCCCCGCCCTGCGAGGCGCTGGCGCTCGGCGTAGCCGACGCCGACTCGTCGGCGCGGGCGCCGCCGGCGGACCCCAGCGGCGAGAGCACGCCGAGGAGCAGCAGAAGCACTGCCGCGAGGGCGACCAGCGCCCCTGGGCGGTGCGCAGGACCGTCTGCGGCCGGCCGGGCCGGGTGGGAGAAGGGGAAACGGTTGTAAGACATGATGCGGTCTTTCACGCGACACTGACAGATAGCTGACAGATACCGGAACCAAGTTCGGTGACCCCGCTGTTCGCATATTAGGTTAGTTTTCACTCTCGTCCGAGGACAAATCTCAACCGCAGGGAGGCGCACGCCGTGTCATTTCCAGCCGCGCGCAGGCCGCGTCCGGTGCGCGCGCCCGGCCCCCTGACGCAGCGGTGGTGTTTCGCGGCGACCGGGACGCGCTGGGAGATCCTGACTGCCGCGCCCCTCCCCCTCGGGCTGCGCGACCGCCTCACCTCGCTCGCCGACTCCTTCGAGGACGTGTGGTCCCGGTTCCGCCCGGGCTCCCTGGTGCGCCGGGCCGCCGACGGCGGGCTGGGCGCCGGACCCCTCGACCTCGATCTGCCGCCGGGCTCGGCCGTCCTGCTCGACCTGTACGACCGCCTGCACCGCGCCACCGGCGGAAGAGTCGACCCGCTGGTGGGAGCCGACCTGGTCGAGCTCGGTTACGACCCCGGCTACTCCTTCGTCGTCCGCCGCGGCGCCGCCGCCCGCGTCGGGGCGGTTCACGGCCGCGCCACCTGGGCGCAGACCGTCCGGCACGACGGCGACCGGCTGCACCTGGCCCGCCCCGTCCTCATCGACGTCGGGGCTGCCGGCAAGGGCTTCCTGGCGGACCTCATCGCTCGCGAGCTGCGCGAGAGCGGCACCGGCGTCTTCGTCGTCGACGGCTCGGGCGACCTGCTGGTCTCATCGCCCGCGCCGGTGCGCATCGGCCTGGAGGACCCGCGCGCACCGGGCCGGGTCGTCGGCTCGGTCTCGCTCACCGACGCGGCGGTCTGCGCCTCCGCCACCGGCCGCCGCTCCTGGGGCGGCGGTCTGCACCACGTCCTCGACGCCCGCACCGGCCTGCCGGTCCAGGGCGTGCTCGCCACCTGGGCGGTCGCGGCGACCTGCGCCGAGGCCGACGGGCTGGCCACGGCCCTGTTCGTCACTGCCCCCGAGGTGCTGGCGCGGGCGGGCCTCCGCTACGACTTCGCGCTCCTGCGCACCGACGGCTCCGCCGCGGTCTCGCGCGGCCTCGCCGACCTGCCCGGTGAGATATTCACCGCCTGAGCCGCCCGGCGGCCGCGACGGCGTCGTCGGGCGATGACGGCTCCCCGGGACCCTCGAGGGCGGGCAAGACTCCCCACCGCGCTGCCCGAGCAGGCTGGAACGACCCGACAGCGGCTACTCGCCCACCCCCAGCACGAATGCGCCGGGTCTCGGCTGCTCACTGCCACGACCCGCCCGGCCCCGTCGTAGCCGAAGCGCCTCGTGCCGTACCACGCGTCCCGGACTCGGAGCACGCGCCGGGACCAGATGATCCGGCCTGTCCCAGGTGGCGGTGGCATGAGCGCCTCTGCGCGCCATCGCTGGCAGTCGGCCAACCTCGTCGAGTGTTCACCGCCTTTCCCGACCAGCCTCACACAAAGGCCCTCGTCACGGTGGAGGACCGGGGTTGCTTCGAGCGACCCGGCAACACCTCTTCAGGGTCTCCCAGGGGACGGTTATTCCTCTGGCTCTTCCGGTTTCTCCTCATTCTTCCTGGAGCGGATCCAGCGGTCGCCTCGTTTGACGTATCGGGTGCCGTCCGGCAGAGTGATCGTGCTCTCGTAGGGAGGCTCGCGGCGCGCCCCCTTGTTCTCCAGACCCAGCCGCTCCGTCTCGCGGTTGAACGCCTTCTTGAGCTCCTTGCGAATGAACGCTTCGCGGTACTCGCCGGCGGCGTAGGCGCGCACGAGCGACTCGGCCGTGGAGTGGGCCCGCATATAGTCAACAAGCATATGGGCGAGGCGTGTGAGCAGCTCGCGCCGCTCCTCGTCCCCCAGCCGCTCCCACCCCAGGTCCTCCAGCAGCTCGACGCCTACGTCCGGGGCAATCTCCCAGCCGGACAAGAAAAAGTATAGTGGGTAGTCGTCGCTCTTCAGCGTCGCCGGCGTCTCAAAGCCGGGGGCGAGCGGAGCGCACATCAGGTTGAGGCCGATCCGATTGCCGTACGGAAGCTTGTCGATATGGAAGGCCCACGTCACCTCCTCCCCGGTCCAGTACCACCAGTACCGACGCTTCCTCATGCCCGCCGCCTTCAAGGTCGGCGCCAGGTGCGCAACCACATCCTCGCGAGTCAGTGTCATGCTGCCTTTCCAATCGTCTCGAACGGTCTTTCCCCGGCCGTGGGGAGGAGGCCGGTGCCGGATCTTCCGGCAGCCCAATTGAGGGTTGTTCATGGGTGTACGTGAATGTAATTCCGGGGGTGGCTGTGAGGGTTCCGGGAGGATTCTAAGGACCGCAGACGTGCGGGCTCGCGTCGTCCTGCTTGGCCGGTCAGGCTGCCGGGTGCAGGAACGCGTCGAGGGCCTGGCGGATCACGGCGCTGGGTGTCATGCCGTGAGCGGTGGCGTAGTCGTCGAGCGCGGTGTTGGTGCGCTCGGGCAGGCGGACCTGCCTGCGGGCCGAGGCGCCCTTCCCGGTGGCGTGGGTGCTGCCGAGGCTGGGGCGGCCGCGCATGATGGCGCGCAGCTCGTCCTCGTCGGCGATCTCTTCCCCGCCCTCGGGCTCACCGACGACAGGCAGGGCGCCCGCCGCGGCGAGGGCGTCGAGCTCGGCGTCCGTGGTGCTGTCAGTGAGCCGGGTACCGGTGCTGGTTGTCATCTCTCTCATTCCTCCCAGTGGGCGTGGCCCAGGGCGTACAGGAGCCAGCGCCACCTGTCGGTCAGCTCCATGGCGTGGAAGACCTCGAGACGCCCGTCGGGCCGCATGGCGACGCCGACCTCGAGGAATGTGCGGGACATCTCGTGAGGGCGGCCGACGAACATGTGACGTTCCTGGGGCGCCCTCCGACCCGCTGCCTGTTGATCGGGTGGTAGATCGCGTACTCGATGTCAGCACGCGGGATGTTGTGCTTGTCGGCGCTCTCGGTGAAGTGGATGGTTATGCCTTTATTGTAATACAGAATCGGGGTGGCATCCACCCACGACGGTAAGAGGCAAGAGTGCCGCTGAGAGTCTGCGGTTCGGGGTGAACGTGTCGGTGGGCAGAGCGTCCCGCCCACCGGGCTCGTACCGGCCCAGTCCTACCAGGCGTCGCGCACGTTGCGGGCGAGGGTCACCGCTCGGGCCACTAGCGTCCTCACGCAACGCGGTCGGGTGGCCGGTGCGCGCCTCGTCGAGGCGCTCACGGGTGCTCCGCCCGGCCGACGTCGACTCCACTGATTCCCTCACGGGCACGAGCCATGTCACGAGGACGCTCGAGGACTCCGCGCAGTTCGGGCCGTAGGCCGAGTTCGCTCCCGCCGCCTTCGACACCACCGGCCACTCGACACCCGACTTCCTCAACCATCTCGAGGGCGGTGACCCGCTGCCGCCAGCGCGCACCATCACCCGCCGTGGACGGATCAGGCCCTTGCCATTGAGCTCGACGATCCTCAACTCGCATCTTCCCTCTCAGCGCCGTCAGCAAGGACCTCAGTGATGACTGCCACGGCGACGACGCGACGCCGCTCCCGGATCACCAGCTGGCGCCCCTCCCACAGGCACGGCAGGACGGACTCACGCGCCAGGAAGTCCATCTTGACCCGCCAGATCGTGTCCGAGACGCGCTCGACCGGCTCAAGCCCAACGGTCAGCGGAACACCGAGCGCCTCTCTACAACCGGGATGATGCCGCATGTCCTCTTGAAGAAGCTCGCCGGCCGAGGCGTAGGGCCACCATGGTGGGCCGCTGCGCCTTCCCCCGGCCTGCGCAGAAATCCATTCCACCACGCCCAGGGCCGCAGGTTCGTCGATCGACACCACCGAGTATCTCTTCTCCAGATCTTTCTGATCCGCGGTTGCCGGATCGACGGGCCATCTGGACCCGACGAATACTCCCCCCTCGGGGAAAACCTCCAGAATCCGCGCCCGCGCGACAAGCCTGGTCCCCTCCACCACGGCCATGAAACGTCCGATCCGAAGGTGCGGACGCACCCTGTCGGGCTCCAGGAAGTCGGCCTTGGCGACCCAGGAGAGGCTCTCCCCAGAGACCTTCTGGAGGAGTATGGATACATAATCTCCCTCACCGGCGTCAAGCGCCGCCTCATCCTCCTCGAACGGCAGCCGACAGGCCGGAATGTACACGCCGTAATCGGGCCCGCCGGAAACCTGTGGAGGACCGTTGCACCTGCCGCCCTCCTCCGCCGAGAGCCAGCTGATTTCAACGATCGCCATAGGATCATCGAGATTCTTGACCATGTCGAAACCGTACTCCCCCTCGGCTCCCCTGAGGTGCCTGGTGTTTCTTGGACAGTGGTGGAAAGAGTACTGTTTTGAGAGA
>ERZ772917.969-NODE-969-length-18450-cov-18.757815_pt1 | contig 18450 bp, 12 predicted proteins | sample MGYA00511187_ERZ772917 | MGnify/ENA primary metagenome ERZ772917 (study PRJEB29015, sample SAMEA2737925) | human oral metagenome | biome: human oral; feature: human-associated habitat; material: dental | place: China | collected 2012 ... | reverse complement strand
CGTTCGAGCTGGCCCGCAAGAACGAGGACATGTACCTGTTCAGCCCCTACGACGTGGAGCGCGTCTACGGCGTGCCTTTCTCCGAGATTTCGGTGACGGAGAAGTACCACGAGATGGTGGATGACGGCCGTATTCACAAGCGCAAGATCAACGCGCGTCGCTTCTTTCAGACGATCGCGGAGATCCAGTTCGAGTCCGGCTACCCCTACATCGTCTTCGAGGACACGGTGAACAAGGCGAATCCGATCAAGGGTCGCATCACCATGTCGAACCTGTGCTCGGAGATCCTCCAGGTGTCTGAGGCCTCGACCTACAACGACGACCTGTCGTACTCGCACGTCGGCAAGGACATCTCCTGCAACCTGGGCTCGCTCAACATCGCGAAGACTATGGATTCCCCGGAATTCTCGAAGACGATCGAGATGGCGATCCGTGGCCTGACGGCCGTCTCGGACCTGTCGGACATCGGCTCGGTCCCGTCGATCGCTCGCGGCAACGCGATGAGCCACGCGATCGGCCTGGGCCAGATGAACCTGCACGGTTACCTGGCGCGCGAGCACGTGCACTACGGTTCCGAGGAGGCCCTGGACTTCACGAACATGTACTTCATGACGGTCCTGTTCGAGGCCATCAAGGCCTCGTGCAAGATCGCGCGCGAGCGTGGTGAGACCTTCGAGGGCTTCGAGGAGTCGAAGTACGCGTCGGGCGAGTTCTTCCGCAAGTACATTGACGAGGAGTGGGCCCCCACCACGGACAAGTGCCGTGAGCTGCTCGCAGCCTCCTCGATCAATGTCCCGACCCAGGCGGACTGGGAGGCCCTGGCGGCCGACGTCGCGAAGTACGGCATGTACAACCAGAACCTGCAGGCCGTGCCTCCGACGGGTTCCATCTCGTACATCAACAACTCGACGTCGTCGATCCACCCGATCGTGTCCCGCGTGGAGATTCGCAAGGAAGGCAAGATCGGCCGCGTCTACTACCCGGCACCCTACATGTCGAACGAGAACCTTCAGTACTACCAGGACGCGTACGAGATCGGCCCGGAGAAGATCATCGACACCTACGCGGTGGCCACCCAGCACGTGGATCAGGGCCTGTCGCTCACGCTGTTCTATCCGGACACGGTGACGACGCGTGACCTGAACAAGTCCTACATTTACGCGTGGAAGAAGGGCATTAAGACCCTGTACTACATGCGCCTGCGCCAGATGGCCCTGGAGGGCACGGAGGTCGAGGGCTGCGTGTCCTGCATGCTGTGACGTGACGCCCGTTTGTCGGGTGGTGCGGGGGTCGGGAAACCGGTCCTCGCACCGTGTTATGTGGGACGAGGCCGGGGTGGGCCGGGTGTGTCGGCGCCAGGGGAGGGTTGCGCTGGGTTGTGGCTAGTGGTGAGAAGGGCAAATGAGGCGGATCTTCCGAGCTGCAGCGGTTGCTCGTATGATGTGGGAGAATAAGATCCCACATTCTGACCGGAGCTATTGATGAGCGATCCCACGAACCCCTACGGCCCGGGCGGCGAGACCCCCTACGGCAGCCAGCCAGCGTACGGCGCTCAGGCCTCGTACGGGACACAGCCTGCCTACGGGTACCAGCCCGCGTACGGTGCCCAGGCCGCGTACGGCGCGGGCGCTTCCTACGGGCAGCCGATGTACGGCCAGGTCGTGTACGCCCTGAACCCCGCCGTCGAGCGCGTGCGTTCGAACGCGTCCATGGTGCGCATCATGTCTTTCGTTAGCTTCGTGACGCTGGGGCCGCTCCTGTCGTTCGGCGCGTGGTTCTGGAGCATGAGCCTCATCAGTGAGGCCGAGAGCCTGGGAGCACCCGAGGACGTGCTGAGGGACGTGCGCGGCGCGCGAACGACGGCTCTCATCTGCGGGATTATTGGGATCGTGCTGTTCGTTCTCTTTTTCGCCGCCCCCTTCCTTCTTGTCTGGCTCGTGGATTCTACGAAGTGATTGGTTGTTTATATGAGTGACGAACAGATGCCCTCGCGGGCGATTCCGGCCGGATGGGACTGGCCGCAGCACAGCGACGGACCGGTCGCGCCCCAAGTCGGAGCGTCCGCCTCGTCGTGGTCGAACGCTCCCGCCGCACCGCAGGCTCCCGCCCCCGCGCAGTTTGCGCCTCCGGCAGGTACGCCCGTGAACGTCGCGCCCGCCGGGCAGCAGTCGCCCTACGCTCCCGGGTACGGCGGGGCCGCACCCGCCAGTGCGGCGCCGGCGTACGGTACCCCTGCCGGGTATCCCCAGCAGGGCACCGCCCAGCCGATGCCGGCCTACGGCCAGCCGAGCTCCTACCAGGCGCAGCCTGCGCCCGTTGCTCAGCCGATGCAGCCGGCCCCGGCTAGCGTCCCGCAGTACGGCGTGAATCAGCAGGCCGCGTACGCCAGCCAGCCCGCGCAGGCGTCCCCCGACACGATCCGGCAGCTGGCTTTCTCTCGGCTCAAGTCCAGCGCGACCTTCGCCATCTGGATGGCCTTTGTCGGGTTCATTGCGGCGCCCGTCATTTTCCTCCTGGGTGATTGCGTGCATGCGCAGCGTCTGTGCAGCCGAGCCCAGGCGATCAACGCTCCCGAAGACGTCATGAAGCGGGTGAAGCTCGCGCGCGGCATCTGCGCCGGCCTGCTCCTCCTGCAGGTGGGCCTGATCATCTTGCTGATTGTCGTGGAGAACATGCGCTAGCGATCCCGCGGCGGCCACTGTGGTCGCGGTAACTAAAGGTCGAATTGTTTATTTTACGCCCGCATCGGCTACGATGACAGCCGTATCCGATCGACACAACCCATTTGGAGTCACTCATGAGCGATCCCGTCAACGCCTACCCTGCCGCTGGCCAGAATCAGCAGCAGCCTTACGGCCAGCCGCAGCAGGCTTACGGCCAGCCGCAGCAGGCTTACGGCCAGCCCGCCTACGCCCTCAGCCCCGAGATTGAGAAGATCCGTTCGAACGCTTCGACGGCCCGCATGCTCTCCTTCGTGAGTTTCCTGTTCGGCCACCTCCTGCTTGCCGGTGGCATGTGGTTCTGGGCCAACAAGCTGGTTGAGGAAGCCAAGATCCTGGGCGCCCCGATGGACGTGATGGCCGATGTGGAGAGCGCTCGCTCGACTGCGAAGATCTGCGCGATCATCCAGCTCGCGCTCACCGTTGCGGCTTTCTTGTTCCTCATCTTGCTCGTGATCATCAGCGCGACTGCGGCCGCCAATAGCTGACACCTCGTTACGTGTGGGGCCCGAAGAAACGGTGAGTTTCTTCGGGCCCCAACGCATAGCGGCTGACGGCCACTGCTACGATAGGCCCCGACCTCGTCCGCATAGAACAATTGGGAGTGCACCGTGAGCGATCCTGCTTACCCCTACGCCTCTAATCCCGCGAGTGCGCAGGACCCCTACGCGCAGCAGTCGCCCTATGGCCCGGCATCCGCGTCGTACGGTCAGCCCGAGGCGGCGTACGGCCAGCCCGAGGCGGCGTACGGCCAGCAGACGTCCTACGGCGTACCCAATGGGACGGTGTACGGTCAGCCCACGCCGGTCTATGCCCAGCCGTACTACGCGACCTCACACCTCGCGGCCTACGCGGACCTGCGTTCCCATGCGCAGCTCGCCATGATCTTGGCTGGCGTTAGTTTTTTGAGTTTCTATCTGCTTCTCTCGTTCCCCGCGATGGTGTGGTCCTTCACGCTGCGCACGAAGGCGAAGGACCTGGAAGCGCCGGAGGACATCAAGTCGCTGACGAATACTGCGGTGATCGTCACGTCTATATGCGCATTGCTCCAGCTGCTCGTGCCTCTTGCCCTTGTCCTCGCCTATTTCCTCAGTGCTCGATGAGCCGTGCGCTGATGCCGCCTCGCCACCCGTGAGACTCCCGCGATAAAGAGGACTCCTCACACCCCGAAGCCTGTAGGAACGGTGACGCCGTTCCCGCAGGCTCCGCCTGTATTCTTGAGGGTATGACTCCCCGATACGAAGCCCCCTCGCGCGCCACCTCCGGAACCGACGCAGACCTCCTCGACCAGCTGCGATACGCGGACGGGCGCCCCTACGGCTTCTACAAGAACGCCCTGGGTGCCTGGGATTACGGGGACTTCACCCTCGCGATTGATCGCGTGCAGGCCGACCCCTACGCCCCGCCCTCGTCCCTGCGCGCCTGGTCGACACCTCAGGCCATGGGACTGCCCGAGGCCGCCCTGGCCTCGTCCGACGCGCGCCTGGCCGCCGCGGACTTTATCGCCCGCTCCTTCGACGAGGCCATCCGAGCCTGCGGAGCGCGCGACGTGTCCATCGCCCGCGCCGGCGCCCTCATCCTCCAGCGCTCCTACGCGACCGTCCTGCCCGACCGCGTCGAGGTCCGCTTCCAGGTCAAGCTCCCCGCGCGCGGACGCACGATCCTCGGCAAGAGCGCCGCCCGCCTCTTCGACGTGGACGTGCCCAACATCGTCATGGACTGCTTCGACTTCGTCTCCGAGGACCCGGACACGACCCGCAAGCGCTCCCGCCTCCTCGGCCACGTCGCCGCCTACGAGGACTACCGCGCCCTCCAGGGGATCCTCGAGGAACGCGGCTGGGTGTCCTTCGTCGCCGACGAAGCCCTGTTGGCGCGCCGATCCGGCGTGTCCGAAACGCCCCTGACCGGCGACGGCGTCGTCGCCTTCAGCGCCCCCGAGACCCTGCGCGCCACCGTCACCCTGCCGCACGCCGGCGAGGTGTCCGGCATGGCGATCCCCCCGGGCCTGACCCTCATCGTGGGCGGCGGCTACCACGGCAAGTCCACGCTCCTCGAGGCCATCGCCCAGGGCGTCTACGCGCACATCCCCGGCGACGGCCGCGAACTCGTCGCCACCGACCCCACCGCCACGAAGGTGCGCGCCGCCGACGGGCGGGCCGTCACCGGCGTCGACATCTCGCCGTTCATCACCCACCTGCCCGGCGGCGCCGACACCACGTCCTTCTCTACCGAGAACGCGTCCGGCTCCACCTCGCAGGCCGCCTCCATCATCGAATCTCTCGAGCTCGGTGCGCGCACCCTCCTCATCGACGAGGACACCTCCGCGACCAACCTCCTCATCCGCGACACACGCATGCGCGACCTCGTCGCCGCCGAGAAGGAACCCATTACGCCCCTCGTCGACCGCGTCACCTCCCTCACCGAGGCCGGGGTCTCCCTCATCATGGTCGTCGGCGGCTCCGGCGCATTCCTCGACGCCGCCGACCGGGTCCTCATGATGGACAACTACCGCTGCCTCGACGTCACCTCCCGCGCACGCACCGTCGTGGCCGACCTGCCGCGCCCCCGCACCGACGCGCCCACGAGCTGGGAGGCGGTACCCCGCGTACCGTCCGCGAAGGCCCGCGTGGACCGCCCACGCACCAAGGCCTCGGGCACGTCCGTGCTGACGATTGATCGATCCACCGTCGACATTTCCGACGTCGCCGGAGTCGTCGACCCCGGGCAGGCTGAGGCCATCGCCTGGTGCGTGCGCGGTGTCCTCGAGGAGATGGCCGGCAAGCAGTCGATGCCTGAGCTCATGGCCAAGCTCGGCCGGCGCCTCGCCTCCGAGGGCCTGGACGCCGTCTGCAAGTTCGGTGCCCGCTCCTACCCGGCGTTCCTGGCGCGCCCGCGCCTCATCGACGTGGGCGCGGCCATCAACCGGTACCGCGGACTGTCCCTGCGCGAGCCGCGCGGCGAGGCCTCCGAGTCCTAGTTGTTGTCGTTTGCCTGCTGGGCCGGGCTGCTTGTGGCCTCACGGGTGTTCCTGGCGCTGCGCGTGCTGTCCCGCGGGCCGGGCTGCTTGGTATGCCCGTGGGCGGCGGCCCGCCCGCGAGATCGCCACACGCGAGCCTGCGGCTCGGAATGGTCGATCTCGAAGCCCGGCCAGGCCCCGCCACCGCCCACGGGCACCGCAGCCGGACACTCCGGGCCCTCCGGCTCCCTCCGCGCCAGTGGTGCCCGGTGCTGGGGAAGGATGCGCCCAAACTGCAGACCACTTCGGTGAAAACGGGCGAAATTGGGGTGTTTTGGGCGAGGTGGTCTGCGTTTTGGGCGCATGAGTGGTGTGCGGTGCGTTCGTGGGCACCACAGCCATGCCCCGCCGCCACCCACGGGTGCCGCGAGCGCATCACACGGGAATTTCTGCGGGTGCATCCCTGGGGTAGGGCGATCGAGCGCCCCCGAGGATACCCCGGGTGGTCTCGGGGATGAATCAGGGGAAACCTCCGTAGCGGCCCGTCGGACGTGGGGTGCACGATGGATGCATGAACACGAACACGACAATCGCGCAGGCCCCCGGGGCCGACCAGGGGGCCCCGGCCTCGTCCATCGTCCGACTCCAGGGCGTCTCCAAGATCTACGGAAGCGGCGACGCGCAGGTGCGCGCCCTCGACGACGTGAGCGTCGGCTTCGGCGCCGGCGAATTCACCGCCATCATGGGCCCCTCCGGCTCCGGCAAGTCCACGATGATGCACATCCTCGCCGGCCTCGACGCCCCCACCTCCGGGCACGTCTTCGTCGAAGACACCGACATCACCGCTCTCAAAGACACTGCGCTGACCAAGCTGCGCCGCGACCGCATCGGCTTCGTGTTCCAGTCCTTTAACCTGGTGCCCACCCTGGATGCGCGCGCCAACATCCTCCTGCCCATGCGCCTGGCCGGGGCTACCCCCGAGAAGGGATGGTTCGACCTCATCGTCACCTCCCTGGGCATCGCGGATCGACTTTCCCACCGCCCCTCCGAAATGTCCGGCGGCCAGCAGCAGCGCGTCGCCGTCGCCCGAGCCCTCATGAGCCGCCCCGCCGTCATCGTCGCGGACGAGCCCACAGGCAACCTCGACTCCCGCTCGACTGGAGAGGTCATGGACCTGCTGCGCCGCGCCGTCGACGAACTCGGCCAGAGCGTCATCATGGTCACTCACGACACGAGGACGGCTGCCTACGCGGACCGCGTCCTCGTGTGCCGCGACGGACGCATCGTCTCCGACCTGCGCGACGTTACCGCCGACTCCCTGACCGCGGCGCTGCGCTGAACGCGCACGCCCACTCCCCAAGGCTCACCTCATGTCTGCAACAAACTCACTCCTGCGCGCCAACCTGCGCTCCCACGGCCGCCGCTATATCTCCACCGGCCTGGCCGTCGCCATCTCCACCGCCTTCATCGTCATCACCCTCGTCGTCATGACGGCGATGACCGCGGGCCTGACGTCCAGCGTCTACCAGCAGTACCGAGGCGGCACGATCGTCGTCTCCCAGAACAACGACGCCCCCGAAGGTGCCATCGAGAGCGCCGAAAAAGCCCTGGCAGCAACCAGCGGCGTCACCGCCATCAAGCACATGGCCCAGTGGCCCGCCGACGCCCAGACCGACGCGACGCGCGGCCGACTCTACATCTCGCCGCTGGCCCCCAAGCCCTTCGCCGACCTCGACCTGAGCGCCGGAACCAAGCCAACCGCCGACGACCAGATCACCATCCCCGAGCACACGGCCTCGACCCTCTCGCTGACGGTTGGCGACACCGTCCGCGTGCGCGCAGGATTCACCGAGGGCGACTACCGCACCCTCACCATCGTCGGCACCACACGCTCGAATACGATCAGCATGGGTGTCCCCGCCAGCTACGTGACCGACGGCGGCTTCTCCTCGATCTTCGGGGCGACCGCGTCCGGCCAGTTCATCGTCGCGACTTCTGGAGGGGATGCGGACAGCAACGCAAACCCTCCCAACGCCACCCAGGACGAGTGGGTGGCGAGGGCGAACTCCGCTTTGAGTGGAGTCTCGGGCGTGACCGTCACAGCCGTGCACAAGGCAATTCAGGACGACCTCGACCAGGCGCGCCTGGGAGCAACCATGACGATGGGAATCATGCTGATCTTCCCCGCGATTGCGGCGCTCGTGGCCTCTATCGTCGTCTCCTCGACATTCCGAGTGGTGCTCACCCAGCGCACCCGCGAGCTGGCGCTGCTGCGCACGCTGGGAGCGACCAGGCGACAGGTCCGCTCGCTCGTGACCCGCGAGGCCCTCGCGATCGGAGTGATTTCGTCCGCGATTGGCGTCGCACTCGGCTGGCTGATTGGCGCGCTCGCGGAGGTGGGCACCGGCCTGGCCTCTAGCGTCGGCACGGCGCTGGCGGGGGCCTCCGTCTGGCAGCTTGCCCTCACGTGGCTGGGTGCCACCCTGTTCACGACCCTCGTCGGCGTCTTCCCGGCCCGCGCCGCCTCCCGCGTCGCGCCCGTCGCCGCCCTCGCCCCCGTGAACGAGGTCGGGGCCGCCGCCCGCAAGAAGCACACCGTCCGCTTCATCATCGGCGCGCTCATCGCGGTCGTCGGCTGCGCGTCGGTGGCCCTCGCGTGGCGCTCGGAGAGTGGCGGCACGAAATTCCTCGGGGCTTTTGTCGGGTCGCTCCTGGCGCTCCTCGGCGCGCTGCTCGTCGCCTCCGTGCTGCTGCCCGCCCTCACCCGCGCGTTCGGCGCGGCCTTCCCGGGCACCCTCTCCGCCATGGCCCGCGAGAACACGATGCGCAACCCCGGCCGCACCTCCGCGACCGGCACCGCGATCATTATCGGCGTGACCCTCGTCGTCACCATCATGGTCGGCGCCGCCTCCGTGCGCACCACCCTGACCAACGCCGTCAACGACGCGCGCCCCTTCGACCTCATGGCCGTGTCTACCTCTGGAGCGCTCACCGACGACCAGCAGGTCGCCATCGCGGCCACCGACGGCGTCGCCGCCACCGTCGCCCAGTACGCCGCCCCTGGCACCCTGACGACCACCTCGGGCGCGCCCGCCTACGCTCCCGGTCAGGGAGCCGATGCGCAGGACGAGGCACAGGCCTCGTCGGTCATGATCACCGGAGAACCCGACTACACGGGCGTCACCCACTCGACCATCACCCAGATGGGCGATGGCCAGGTGCGCGTCGGCGACGAGGCGCTGGCCGGGCAGACGCTGCGCCTGTGCGCCGACACGTGCGTGGACCTGAGCGCCGTGTACGACAAGAACGGCAGTGCCGGCTCCGCCCAGGTCTCCGAGAAGACCCTGCGCTCCATCGCGAGCTCGCTCGAGCGTCAGGCGATCATCATTAAGATGGCCGATGGGGCAGACGCCGAGACCGTGCAGGCCGCGCTGCTCAAGGACTCGCACCTGAGCGTCAACGGCTCCGCGTTGGAGCGCCAGATGTACACGAAGATCATCGATCAGCTGATGCTCGTCCTCGTCGGACTGCTCGGCGTGTCCGTCCTGGTGTCCCTGGTGGGCGTGGCCAACACGCTGTCGCTGTCGGTCGCCGAACGCACCCGAGAGAACGGGCTGCTGCGGGCCCTCGGCCTGACGCGACGCCAGATGAAGAGCCTCCTCGCCCTCGAGGCACTGTTCCTGTCGATGACCGGCGCGCTGATCGGCGTCGGCATGGGCGTCGCCTTCGGGTGGGTCGGCGTGATGTCCCTGCCCATCGAGGGGGCTACCCCGGTGCTGAGCGTGCCGTGGCTACAGCTGGTCGGCGTGTGCGTCGTGGCCATCGTGTCCGCGCTGATCGCGTCGTGGCTGCCCGGCCGCCGGGCCGCCAAGGTCAGCCCCTCCGAGGCGCTGGCGACAGAGTGATCGCTTGTTGAACGATGGGCGTTGACGGGTGGGGTGCCGCGAGGCGCCCCACCCGTTGGCGTGTGGTACTGGCGCCCCATGGGCGTGTGGTGCTGCGTGGGGCCGGGCTGCTTGGTGCGCCCGTGGGCGGCGGCCCGCCCGCGAAATCGCCACACGCGAGCTTCGCTCGGAGTGGTCGCTCTCGAGGCCCGCCCTGGCCCTGCCGCCGCCCACGGGCGCCGCAGCCTGGCCCTCCGGCACCCTCCACACCTGTGGGGCCTGGCGTGCTGACGGGTGGTTTGGCGCGTCGGCTCGTTGTCCGGCCAGCCTCGCCGCCTCGAAGTGTGCCCTATCCTCAGTTTCGCATGCAATTCCCTGGCGACTGTAGTTCGTTGCTCTGTGAATAGCCTGGAATTTCAACGATTGTGTGTCGAGGCGTGAAGTGTGCGTGGGGGAATTGCATACGAATGTGTGCTGATCGGGTCCCGTCGCCGCCCACGGGCGCTGCGTGTGGGTGCTGCAGGCGAGCTGGCCCGGTGGTTTGAAACCGCCATCGCCTTTGCGGGCGAGAAATGGGCGTTTTTGGTGCGTTTTTTGGGTGCAGAGGTGATGGCGGTTTCAGCGGTGCCGTGTTGGGGGTGTGCAGAGGTGATGGCGGTTTCAGCGGTCCCTTGTTGGGGGTGTGCAGAGGTGATGGCGGTTTCAGTGGTCCCGTGTCGGGGGTGTGCAGAGGTGATGGCGGTTTCAGTGGTCCCTTGTTGGGGGTGTGCAGTGGTGTTGTTGGTTTCAGCGTCGCCAGGTCGCTGTGTCCTGTGCGCGAACTCGCCCTGCGAGGCCTTGATGCGGGCGTGAGCGCGAAACAGTTCGCCCAGCGAACGAAATATCGCTGAAAATAGGCGTTTTATGGCGTGTTGGGCGAGTTTTTTGCGGACATGCTGCTGGAGGCTCCGTGCTGGGAGAGTTTCTTCGCGCATGTGGGCACGGTAGTCACGTATCTCGGGTGGGGTGAGCCGAGTCTTCACCGGATAGATCGCACGTTAACTCGCTGGCCTGCACGTTAACCTTTTGATACGCACGTAAACCCCTCAACATGCGCCTGGGCGGCGTTGCCCACGCGCATCTCATCGGGTTAACGTGCGGAATGAGCGGCCCACGCGCATGTTATCGGGCCCAGGTGCGCATGAAGGGGCCCAGGGCGCCACCTATCGGGTTAACGTGCGCAGTGCAGCACGTTTGCACTGTGCGTGCGATCAGTAATTTCGCATGCAATTCCCCAGAGTGCATTTCGGCCTCTGGCGTCAGATCGTTGTCATTTCAACGTTTTGTAGCTTGCGGCGATTCGCGCCTTTGGGGGAATTGCATGCGGAATTTATCCGCGCTGGCCCTGCCGTCCCATACAGGCCGCAGCCCGCACCACGGCAAGGACCCGCGCCAGGTAGGCCCCGCCCCAGGCAGGCCCGATCAGCACTCGACGACGTTGACGGCCAGGCCGCCCTCGGACGTCTCCTTGTACTTCGAGAGCATGTCGTTGCCGGTCTGGCGCATCGTCTCGATGACCACGTCCAGGCTCACCGTGTGGCGGCCGTCGCCCCACAGGGCCATGCGTGCCGCGTTGATCGCCTTGACGGCTGCGATCGCGTTGCGCTCGATGCACGGCACCTGCACGAGGCCCGCCACCGGGTCGCACGTGAGCCCCAGCGAGTGCTCCATCGCGATCTCCGCCGCGTTCTCCACCTGCTGCGGGCTACCACCGAGGGCCTGCGCCAGGCCGGCGGCCGCCATCGCCGAGGCCGACCCGACCTCGCCCTGACAGCCGACCTCCGCGCCTGCGATGGACGCGTTCGTCTTAATGAGGGCACCGATCGCCGTCGCGGTCAGCAGGAAGTCGTGCACGAGGGCGCGTCGGCGGGCCGCGCAGGCCTCGGGCGACGCGGGATCGTCGGTGATGTCCTCCGAGGAATCGTCCGTCGTCATGCGGATGTGCGCCAGTGGGGTGACCGCACCGTCCTCCGTGGCGGGGCCCGCCGCCACGCCGGGCGTCGAACCCGTCTCCGGGCAGTGCGTCACCAGGTAGCCGAGCACCGCGGGGATGACGCCGGCCGCCCCGTTCGTCGGTGCGGTGACGACGCGGTGGCCCGCTGCGTTCTCCTCGTTGACGGCCAGGGCAAAAAGGTTCACCCAGTCCATCGCCCGCATCGGGTCGGCCACGGTCGACACCCAGGCGCGCGAGGGGGAGCGCACACCGTCCGCGGGAGATCCGCCCGAGGAGGCCCCGGCCTCGTCCGTCGAAGAAGAGGGGATGCCCGTCAGGCGCTCCGCGAGCTGGCCGGCGAGCACGCGGGCGCGGCGCGGCACGTCCAAGCCGCCCGGCAGGATGCCCGCCGCCGAGGTGCCCGCGTCTACGCAGTCGAACATCGTGTCGGCGATGCGATCCAGGTAGGCGTTGACGGTCTCGCGGGGGCGCACCGCCTCCTCGTTCATGCGAACGAGCTCCGCGATGCTCAGGCCGGACGCGTCGCACGCGGCGAGCAGCTGCGCGCCCGACGCGAAGGGGTGCGGCGCGGGAACGTCGATACCGACGCCCGCCTGGCTCGTCGCGAGCGAGGACACCTCCGGGTTGTATGGGTCGTCATTCGTCTGAATCATGACGAAGCCGCCGCCCACCGAATAATAGGTGCGCTCCAGGATGACGGCGCCGTCCTCGTCGGAGGCCGTGATCGTCAGCGCGTTCACGTGATAGGGCAGGATCGTGCGCGCCGCGAAACGCACGTCCTCGGCGATGTTGAGGGGGACCTGCGTGCCGCTGGGCAGCGTCAGCGTCCCCGACGAGGCCAGGGTCGGCAGGATGGACTCCACCGTCTCGATGTCCACCGTCTCCGGGTCGTAGCCCGCCAGGCCGAGGAGGACCGCGCGGTCCGTCGAGTGGCCGCGGCCCGTGGCACCCAGCGACCCGAACAGGTCAATCGTGATGTGTGACGGCGGCTTCAGGGTCGTCAGCTCCGTCGTGAACGCCAGGCCCGCGCGCATCGGACCCACCGTGTGCGACGAGGACGGCCCGATACCAATACGGAACATGTCGAAGACCGACAGCGGGTGCGGCGCATCGTGCGCGGCTACCTCGCCCGAGACGATAGCTGCGGGCGTGGGGCGCGACGGGTCGTACGTCGTCACAGATGCGCCGAGGGCGACGGGGCGAAGATCCATGGGGACTATTGTGCAGCAGTCGGCTGGGGCGCTGCCTGTTGGTGCGGTGGCTGCTCTGTGCGTCCGTGGGCGGCGGCCCGCCAGATTTCCGGCGTTGCTGTGCCCCGCCTGATTTCCGGCCGCCAGCGTGGCCTGCCTTGATGGGCCGGGCCGCTGTGTGTGCCGGTGGGCGGCGGCCCGCCCGCGAGATCGCCACACGCGAGCCTGATGGCTCGGAGTGGTCGATCTCGAGGCCCGCCCTGGCCCTGCCGCCGCCCACCGGCACCGCGGCCAACCCCGAGGGCTACGCGGCGGCCTCCAATCGGGCGGGACTTGGTGCGCTTGCCCTGGCCCTGCCGCCGCATTCCGCGTGGGAGTATGCGGAGAGTGTGGGCGCATCCGGATAGGTTGCCGCTATCCGGATAGGTTATGCGCATCCGGATAGGTTATTAAGCTATCCGGATGTTTGTTACCTATCCGGATGTGTTGCAACCTGGGCGCGTTGGTCTCCGGGTGGGCTTGGGTGGCCCCGGGCCCTGATAGTGACCTCAGCTGCTGCCTCCGGGCGGGCGTACACGGGTGCTGCCCGGCAGTTTCGCATGCAATTCCCCCTGAGTATGTTGCTGGTTCGTATCATTTCATGACGCTGAGTCACTCGTGTTTGGTAATTGCATGCGACTTTGGGGAGGGAGGGTGCAAGTGGGGCGCAACTGGGGTCGCAGGTGGGCGCAGCTGGGGCCGAAATCCCATGTATTCGCAGGTGGGAAGAAGTTTGGGCGGAAACGGATGACAGGGCAAAGGGTTTTCGTTGCGATGCTTGACGCTTTGGGGATGACACCGGCTTGGGAATAGGACTAACTGTTGATTGTCGAGGATGTGTCAAGCGCTGCAAGTTCCACATTTTGATTTGTTGCCAGCCACTAAAAAGATGAAAACTGCCGAAATAGCCCGTTTTCGCAGATTGAAACCAGTAGGTAAAATGTTCAGGTCCTGCGAAAATATAGCTTGACTATTTTTCTATAAGCTACCCCGTTCGCAAAGCTGCAGAAAATGGGTCGCATTTTTTAGTAACCGCATCGGACGCTGAGTGTCATCAAGATTGTGGAAAACCTCTCGGGACATCCCCCCGAGTGCGACACAGCGAAGCAATAGTCTTCAAGGAGAACGATTAACGGCAACGAGTCGAGTGCGCGCGGGCCACGCGCGGACCAGGTGAGCAGGAGCCGTGTCCCGCGCCCTGGCCGTCGTGGCTACTGCGGCCAGCACGCTGGTCGTCTCCCAGGTCGCAGCCCCCGAGGCAGCCCAGGCGGCCCAGGAGCCCGCCGCCGGAAAGATTGACGTCGCCGTGACCAGGACCGATCGTGGCGTCAGCTTCAAGAACGTCGGCGGTGCCGCGTCCGATGAGGCAGCCTCCATCACCTGTACGTTCGTGAACGAATACCAGGCTCCCAAGCTGCGCGTCCAGAAGTCCATCGAGGCGAACGGTGGCGCTGGTGGTGCCAAGAGCTTCAACGTGGACTACAAGATCGTCGCCACTGACGACGGCTCGCTGGCCGCCAACACCGGCAAGCTCATCGACAAGCCTGACTTTGCGAAGGGACTGGAGATCAAGTCCGCGAAGATCGCCGAGACCCAGGCTGGCCTGGACACCGCGGCCGACGCGACCGCTACCGGCGGCGTCTACACGCTGACCGACGGCTACTACTGGTCCGTCAACGACCTGAACATCGACACCACCTACTGGCTCGTCGAGACCCGCGCCCCCGCCGGGCACGTCCTCCTGCCCCGCGCCGTGCCCTTCCACATCGAGGTGAGCAGCGACGCCTCGGCCTCCACGGTGATCACCACCGACGTCGGCACTGCCCTCCTCGGCTTCGCCGGCGCGTGCGCGTGGGCGCGCCGCCGCTCCGCCTGATCGGCACGAGGCCGGGGCTCGGTTCCGCTGTCCGCCCTCCGTGGTGCCTACCCCGGTGTGCTGCCACCATGGGAGGCGAGCGCGACCGTGGTCGGCCTCGTCCCCTACGATGGGAACCATGAACCTCAGCTTCCCCGAGCGCATCCGCGTCGACGCCATCATCCAAGCCGCCATGGACATGGAGGCCGCGCCCCTCCTGCACGAGCTCGCGCCCATCGGCGACGACGAGACGCCCCAGGCGATCCTCGCGGGCAGCCATAAGCCCCAGCGCTTCGTGCTCGGCATCCTGGACGGACGCACCGTCCTGGTCGTTACCTCCGGCATCGGCCTGGCCAACGCCGCCTCCGCGACCGCGCGCGCCCTCACCCTCGTCGAGGCACCTATCGTCATCGCGGCCGGCACCACCGGCGGGCTCGCCCACGACATTAACGTCGGCGACATCGCCGCTGGAATCCGCGCCATCTACGGGCAGGCCGACGCGACCGCCTTCGGTTACGCCATGGGCCAGGTTCCTCAGATGCCCGTCGACTACACCACCTCCGAAGCCGCCGCGGAACGCCTGCCTATCCTGCGCGGCCTTATCGACCACCCTGTGCGCACCGGCCGCATCGTCTCCTCCGACTCCTTCTGCACCGAGGCCAACGTCGGCCCCATGCGCGAGCGATTCCCCGACGCCATCGGCACCGACATGGAAACCTGCGCGATGGCCCAGGTCTGCTGGTCCTCCGACGTCGACTGGATTTCGCTGCGAGCCGTCTCCGACCTGTGCGGCCCCACGGCCGACCAGGCCTTCCACATGGACGGCGCTCGCGCCGCCGCCCACAGCGCGCAGGCCGTGCGCGCCTACCTGACGCTGCTCTGAGCGCCCGCCCCGGCTTCGTCGCCCCGAACGAACGGAAACGATCATGACCCGCCCCGCACGCATCCTCATGGTGTGCACCGGCAACATCTGCCGATCCACGATGGCCCACGCGATCCTCGAACAGGCCGCCGCGCGCGTCGGCGTGGACGTTGTCGTCGATAGTGCCGGCGTCTCCGACGAGGAAGCCGGCAACCCGATCGACCGTCGCGCCGCCCGTGTGCTGCGCGACGCCGGGTACGCCGTGCCCGACCACCGTGCGCGCCAGATCCGCGCCGGCGAGCTGGGGGAGTGGGACCTCATCCTGGCGATGACCTCGCGTCACCTGAGCGTCCTGGAGCGCCTGGCCGACCGCGCGGGCGTCGAGCATGAGGGCGCGCCCGCGTCCGCCGACCTGGGTCAGGTGCCGCGCGTGTGCCTGTACCGTGACCTCGACCCTGAGGGTAGCGGCGACGTGCCCGACCCGTGGTACGGCGGCCACCAGGATTTTCTGGACACGCTCGAGGTCATTGAGCGAGTCACGCCGGTCATTGTCAATCTGGCGCGCTGACGCCTCTGTATTCGCGTGGTCGTGGAGGCGCGCCGCGAAGGCTGCCCCGCGGTCATCAATAGGCACACCAGTCCCATCAGTCACAGTGATGTTGGGCATCACGCGTCGATAGATTCATGTCGCGGGGGAGGGGAAAACGATCCCACTCCTGCGACCTGTTCTGCTGGTCAGAATGTGCCGCGACGAGGGAAGCGGGGGTGGCAGGATGTGGTGAGCGTGACAGTCAGCTGCCTGTGACTGCACTAAATCGACGGATATTAGCGGGTTGGAGATCTAGCGTCCTCGCGTTCGTGCGCCGCCCAGGATGGGTGTGCCTGAGACCTCTCGCACATTCCCGTGTTGCAGAATGCTTGAAATTCGACCAGTAGCAGTGGTACGGTTTCTTTGTAAATTTGCATGAAGACTGGATACTCGCATGCGTCCCGCATTCGACGTGTCCCGATTCCGTCTGATGAAAGCGAAAGGTGAAAGCATGCAGACGTCTATCAGGAGCCTGTTATCCAGGGCGGTGAGATCGAGAGTGGCCGGTGTTGCCGTGGCGCTTCTGGCGGCCCTGGGTATCGTGGTCCAAGGGCTTGCTGCGCCGGCTGCAGCCGATGTCAACCCCCAGATCGAGGTCACCAAGCTGACCCTCACCAAGGTGAACTCTGCCAATCAGCCGCAGGAGGGCCAGCTGTATGTCAAAGGCCTCGCTCGGCTCGATTTTGAGTGGGACGCGTCGAAGGCGCAAGTGAAGACGGGTGACTCCTTCACGATCACTCTGCCCCCAGAGTTCAAGTTCCACTCAACCCTCGAGCGGACCATGACGTATAGGGAGCCCCTTCCCGGTGGACGGACAAAGGAGCATACTGTCGGGGCTTGCACCTTCACTAGCGATATAGCTACCTGTACGTTCGGTGGCGAGATTGACTCGCTGGTCCAGGCTGGACGCAATGACATTCACGGGAAGGGCGATGCCCAGCTCGGCGTCGTGACGCATACGACCGAGGAGAAGCTGCCCTTCACCATCACCAGTGACAAGACTGTCCAGGTTGACCTCCCCGGAGAAGGGGGAATCCCGAAGCCCTCCGGTGGTACATACCGCGATGACATGCAGCTCTACAAGGCCTACAACGGCTTCATGAAGGAGGGGGACACGCAGGCGTCGTGGTACTTCAACTTCGGAGGGCCGAGGCTCCAGAACAAGCTCGGAGTCAAGTTTGACGGCAAGACGAAACAGGAGATCACTTTCAAAGACACACTCGGCCCGGGTATGAAATGCCCGCTGACGTTGCTCTACCTCCACGCGATCGACTCCGAAGAGAACCCTAAGCAGTCCCTCCTCCTGGACTTGGGAACAAAGGATGGGCCGACGAACGGTGACCAGGGGACCTTCGAGGTCACCGGCAAGTGTGAGGACCCGGCACCTGACGGAACGACTCCGATCACCTTCGTAGCGAAGGGGCCTTTCAGGGAGAAGACCAACTACTCGATCTCCTACAAGACTTACTTCGCCGAGAAGGGCAAGAAAGACGGTGACGCGACGGCTCTTCCGGGAACCGACTACACCAACACTGTCTCGGTTGACGGAACCGAGATTAAAGAAACAAAGACCACGAGCTTCGTTGAAGCGGCATCTGTCTCGGTCTCGATGCGCCAAGGTGAGGGTACCTTCAGCATCACCAAGAAGATCGCCTCGGACTACGCCAATCAGGTGGCTGCTCGAGTGACCTTTGCGGTCGCCTTCGACTACGAGCTTCCTGCGGGCACCACTGCGGACAACTACCCGAACTGGACGCCGCCGGTGAATGAAGACAATAGCAGTACTCTCAATGCTGACAAGCGCACTGGTACTGCCACGATGAAGGTCAAGCGCGGTCAGACGATCAGCTTTGCTACACCGTTCCCGGTGGGCACGAAGATCTCCAACCTGCGTGAGGACACCTCGACGGCTGACCCCGTTCTGCCTCCCGGCTACGTGTGGAAGGATCCGAAGTTCACCATCGGCTCCACTGACACCACGAGCCTGACGATCGAAGATCAGAAGACCACGAAGGTCGACCTGCTGAACACGGTGGCCGCTGCCGACAACGGCTTCCAGGTGGTCAAGAACGCCAGTGGTGCCGAGGGCGCCGCGGTGAAGAAGTTCAGCTTCAGCTACACCTGCACCCTGCCGGACAACACCACGAAGAACGGGCGGATCGCGGATGTCCCGGGTGACGCGACCCCCGTGGCGAGCCCTGAGAAGTTCCCGGTCGGCACCACCTGCGAGGTGACTGAGGACACTGCAGGTGTCGGCATTGACGGTTACACCCTCGACCCGGCTGGCCACGATGCCCAGTCCGTGAAGATCGGCCTGGGTAGCGAGCCGACGGTCACCGCCACCTTCACCAACACCTACACG
>ERZ772917.968-NODE-968-length-18472-cov-45.287452_pt1 | contig 18472 bp, 15 predicted proteins | sample MGYA00511187_ERZ772917 | MGnify/ENA primary metagenome ERZ772917 (study PRJEB29015, sample SAMEA2737925) | human oral metagenome | biome: human oral; feature: human-associated habitat; material: dental | place: China | collected 2012 ... | reverse complement strand
CGCCCGCACCGAGTTCCAGGCCGTCCAGTTCATGCCCGTGGTCGTCGGCCCGCAGCTCTTCCTGTGCGGTCTGCTCGTCGCCCGCGATCAGATGCCCCGCGCCCTGGAACTGTGCAGCAACGTCCTGCCCATGAGTTGGGCGGTCGACGCCGTCGGCGAGCTCACCGCGAGCGCGACCCCCACCGCCGACTTCGCGCTCGACCTGGCCCTTCTGGCGGCCTGCGGACTCGCCGTTCTGACCGTGGCCGCCCTCACCGTGCCGCGCCGGACCCGCTGAGACCGCCGACGCCGCCCCCGACGCCGCCCTCGACGTCGACTGTCGCCGGCGGCTGGCCCCCGCCGGGCCGCTCTCCGCCGGCGGCCGGCCCCGCCGCTGGATCTGCCGGACCCGCCGGGCTCGCCGGCACTACTCTCCGCCGTCGGACCCGCCGGGCTCGCCGTCGGACCCGCCGATCCGGGAGCCCTATCTGACGCCCCTGGCCGTGGGGCCGCCGCGCGACTACCGTGACCGGTGTGTGGCTCCTGTTCGCCTGCGGCTCCGCCTTGTTCGCGGGACTGACCGCCGTCTTGGCCAAGCAGGGCGTGCGCACCACGGACTCCACCCTCGCCACGGCTCTGCGCACTCCGGTCGTCCTCGTCGGGGCGTGGGCCATGACCGCGCTCAGCGGTTCGATCCGCGAGCTCGGGGCCGTCGACGCCCGCAGTCTGATCTACCTCCTCGCCTCGGGCCTGGCCACCGGCGCCTCCTGGCTGTGCTACTTCAAGGCGCTCCAGCTCGGGGACGTCAGCCGGGTCGCCCCCGTGGACAAGATGAGCACGGTTCTGACCATCGTCATGGCCGCGCTGCTCCTGGGGGAGGACCTCGGCGCCCTGGGCGCCCTCGGACTGGTCCTGGTCACCGTCGGCACGCTCCTCATGCTGCGCGCCGAGGACCTGCGCGCCCTGCCGCGGGCGCTGGCCGGAGGCGGCGGCTGGCTGGCCTACGCGCTCGGCTCCGCCGTGTTCGCCGCCCTCACCGCCATCCTGGGCAAGATCGGCATCACCGCGGTGCCCTCCGACCTGGGCACCGCCATCCGCACCGGGGTGGTCCTGGTCATGGCCTGGGGTATGGTCGGCGTGGCCGGGCGCCGCGGAGGCGTCGGCGGTGTGCCACGCAGCGAGATGGTCTGGATCCTGACCTCCGGCGTTGCCACCTGCGCCTCCTGGCTGTGCTACTTCCGGGCCCTCCAGGACGGGCCCGCCAGCGTCGTCGTACCCGTCGACAAGCTCAGCGTTCTGGTCTCCGTCGCCTTCTCGATCCTCGTCCTGCGCGAGCGCGTGGGCGTCCGGGCGCTGGTCGGCCTGGCCGTCCTGGTGGCGGGGACCGTGGCCCTGGCCGTTTAGCGGTACGAGCCGACGGCGGATCCGCGCCGGTCGGGAAGCGAACCATAGGCCCCTCACGCCACATGTGTTAGTATGTGCGCATGTACGCAAGTAAGGACTCCGATGTCTCTCGCTTCGACGAGGAGTTGATCAGTGCGGCTGGCGAGGTTTTCACAATGCTGGCCGATGTCACTCGCATCAAGATCATCCTGGCCCTGTCTGCACGCGATGAACTATCGGTGGGAGCACTAGCGGAGATCATTGAGCGCCGTCCACCGGCAGTGTCGCAGCATCTGGCCAAGATGCGGATGTTGAAAATGGTGGTCCGCCGTCAGGAAGGAACGAGTGTCTACTACCAGCTGGCTGACGAGCACGCGCTCGCTCTAGTCCGCGAAGCGCTCAATCAGGCCGAGCACACCCTGGTCGAGGCCGGCCAGACCCCCACTCACCACACGAGCAAGAACTGAGGGCGGGTCAATGTTGGGGGTTCTGCGCCACCGTGTTTACGCGCACTTGTTCTCCGCGCAGGTTCTCGCACTCATCGGTACGGGCCTGCTGACGGTCGCTTTGGGGCTGCTGGCTTACGACATTGCCGGAGCTGATGCCTCAATGGTTTTGGGTATCGCCTTGTCGATCAAGATGCTGGCCTACGTTTTCCTCTCACCCGTGCTGACCACGCTAGCCAGGTCCTTGCCTCCACGCGCGATCATGGTCGGCTCTGACGTGGTGAGGGCTCTGGTCGCGGCGTGCTTGCCATGGGTGGATCAAACCTGGCAGATATACATCCTCATCTTCCTTCTCCAGGCCTCGTCCGCCACGTTCACGCCAACTTTCCAGGCCATCATTCCTGAGGTCCTCACCGATGAGGAGGACTACACCAACGCGATCTCCCTGTCGCGTCTGGCCTACGATCTTGAGGCCGTTTTCAGCCCCATGCTCGCCGCCGCACTCTTGACCGTTGTGAACTACCACGTTCTTTTCGTTGGAACCCTGGCAGGATTTGTTGCTTCTGCCGGCCTGGTGCTCAGCACGCACCTGCCGCAGCTGCCACCCGTGGACTCAACGCAATCATTTCTGGGCAGACTCACCCAAGGAGTGCGCGTGTTCTGGGGTCAGCGACCACTGCGCGCGCTTATGGGCCTTAACCTCACGGTCGCCGCCTCCACCGCACTGGTCATGGTCAACACCGTCGTCATCGTCCGATCCGACCTGGAGCGAGGCCAATCCGATGTTGCCTTCTTACTTGGCTGCTACGGGGCAGGATCCATGATCATCGCCCTGACCTCCCCACGCATCCTGCGACGCGTCAGCGACACCCGATTCATGACAGTCGGATCCGTCTTCACTCCCATTCTGCTGGCTATTATTGGTATCGCTGTCCTGTCTCAGTCGGGTACCTCGAACTGGCTGGTGATCTGCGCACTGTGGTGCGCGATGGGGGCAGCGAACGCCACCACTCTGGTAACCTCCTCCAGGCTACTGCGCCGTCACTCCACCCCGGCCAATCGGCCAGCCGTCTACGCCGCCCAGTTCTCCCTGTCTCACGCCTGCTTCCTGATCACCTACCCACTCGCAGGCATCACCACCGCCACTATCGGGCTAGGCACAATCGCACTCATCCTTGCAGTCATAGCCCTGGCCGGACTCACATGGGCAATCATCACCCACCTGACCACGCCCACGCACGTCCTCGCTGCCTCCTTGCGACAAGAAACGACCTTGCGACGTTAAATGACGAAGACGACCCAACAAAATCGCCGTCTTCGGCCGGGTCCGCCGCCGCGACGTCTACTTCATCCCGGTCGAACCCGTCCGCGAGGTCATCGTCAACGTCCTCGTCCACGCCGGTTACGCCGAGCGCGGCACGCCCATCCGCATCGGCTTCTACGACGATCGCATCCAGGTCGACAGCCCCGGCCTCCTCCTTCCCGGCATGACCATCGACACCATGCGCCGCGTCTCCCGGCTGCGCAACCCCGCACTGGCCCGCGTTTTCCGCGAGGCCGGGATCATGGAGCAGTGGGGCACCGGCGTCCAGAGGGTCTTCGAGCAGGTCGCCGAGGCCGGATTGCCCGAACCCCTCATCGAGGAGATCCAGGACCGGGTGCGGGTGACCATCTACATCCCCAGCCACGACCCGGCCCGGCCCCCGGGGACCGTGAACACGGGCGGCGGGACGGACACCGCCACCGGATCGAGCGTCCGCGTGAGCAAGTCGAGTGAGCAAGTGAGCAAGTCGAGTGAGCAAGTCACCAAGTCGGGCGGTCCGACGAGTCGGCGCTCGGGGTCCTCATCGCGGTGAGCGAGCGGGACCTGTCCCGCTCGGAGCTGCTCGCCGGACTCGGACTGACCAACGAGACGCGCAATGCGCACCGCCACCTCGATCCTCTCCTCGAAGCCGGACTCATCGAGTGGACCCGCGGGCCCGGATCGGCGCGATGACATGGAGGCGAGCACGGGATGGGACGGATGGGACTTCTGAGACGATCCAGGGCCTCCAGGCCCGGGAAGGTCGTCGGGTCAGGGCCGGTGAAGGTAGTCTCAGACGCATCGAGGTTCTCGTGACGGCTTGTCTCAGCGGCTCCCCATCATCGCGGAGCCTCGACCCGCACCCGCGCAATGACGCACCCACCAATCCCGCCCGAGCACACCAATAGGCTTCACCTGTCGATCCTCGAACAAGAAGAGCCGGTATGGTGATGGTCGGCTCTCGGGAGGCATAATGGGGATCGAATGAAAACATCCACGACATCACGAGGGGCGGCTATTGTCATTTCGCATTCGAGAAGCGCCTCCAAATGCCCCGGAATAACCTTCCAAGGGTGCAGAGGTGAACAGAACATGGAAGAGTCGGAACAAATCCGGAGCAAGGAGCATAGCGACCCATGGTGAGCATTGGAATCGATCTTGGCATGTTGAACACGGTCGTGGCCAAGGTCAACGACAAGGGCGAGGTCTCAATCCACCAGTTCGAGGGCAGTGATCTACTGCCCTCCATCATTCATGTCGAAGGCAAGGCCGGTCATCGCATTGTGGGGAGGCGTGCCCGGGACTTCCGGGCAGATCCGGACGTCGATCCCTCGGAGATCTTCTGCAGGTGGAAGATGTCCATGGCCACGGGCACGGTACTCGCCACTCAGGACTGGGGGAACGGGCCGATAGACATCACTCCCGAGCTATTGACGACCTGGCTCGTGGAGCACATTATGAAGGACATCACTGTGGACCTGGGCGGTGAGACGCTGGATTCCGTCGTCGTCACCGTGCCCCACGGCTGGTGCAGGGATCACGTCGAGAAGTGCCTGGCCACCCGGGAGGCCGTACGCGCGGCGCAGGTGGACGGACGGACGTGCGAGATGAAAAGGAGTGACCATACGCTTGGAAATAAGACGGTTGTCAGGATCGTTGATGAGTTGATCGCCGCAGCCGCCTACGCCCTGAACGCATCCAGTGACGCCGCCGCCTTCGTCGGCAAGAACATGCTCGTCTTCAATATTGGAGGCGGAACCACCGACCTGTGTCTCGTGCGGGTGGGAGCGCCTGGCGAGCCGCTTACCGTTATCGACACCATTAACAACAACATCGGCGGTGACTACGCCACCGCCCTTCTGCTCGGCAAGCACCTGGCGGCCATCGGCTCCCAGTTCGACATTGATGTACCGCCCACGCCCGAGGCCGTGCTCGCCGAGCTGGAGGGTGCGGAGGAGGGATGGCTCCGAGAGGCCTTCGCCGCGGCGGAGACCGAACTCCTCCACAAACTGTCCACGCGGGTCGAAGAAATCGAGTATTTGGATTACTTCGCCGAGAAGGTCGCGGGCAAATGGGGTCAACGTCTGCTTCTTATGAGTTCAACGGTGGACAGGAACGACGACCCGATCGTCACCTTTATGTCATGTTCGGAGTATCTCACGCGCCTGGAGCCCTTCTTCGAGAGCACGAGGGGGATCCTCGCCCGCTTTCTGTCCCGCGGCGAGGGGTCCGAGCGTTTCCCCTACGCCATTCTCATGACGGGCGGGGGGAGCCGGATCGGCGGACTGCGGAACCGGGTGATCGAACCGGTGGTTAGCGAACTTGCCGGTCCGACGAAGGCCCCCGAGATCCTCGGTCGTTTCGAAAAACTCCGCTTCAACGACTCGAGACTCTCGACGACTGCGGTGGCCGTGGGCGCCGCACTCGTCGCCGCGGGAAGGTTCTACATCGAGCCCTTCTCAGCAGAAAGATCTCAGGGCTGGCCGGGATCGGCACAATGATGCGGGAGGACTCGGGGCGGCGCGGACCGTGAGACCCCGGTCTCCCTCGCTCGAGGAATGGCGGGATGAGCCTTTCTCACCAGAAGCGGTGGCCTGGAGGCCGGGGTCGTCGTGGACCGTGGGGTCGTCGCCGTGGTTCGTGACGGCTGCGGCTGGCCCCTTCCTCGTCGAGAGGTGCATTTTGCTCTCGAGAATGACGGTTGGAGCTGCACTTTCGAGTGCGAAGTGCACATTTCGGCGCCGGGGGCCGTCCGGGGAGGCCGGCGTCGCGGCCTGTGGGCCCTGTTCGCTCGCCGGGGTGCCCGTCGTGGTCGTCGACCGGCCTGTGGCGCCCCTTCCGGGGGTCCGCGGCGGCGCGGGTTGTCCAAATCTGCCACAAAGGCCCGGATCGAGCCGGAACGCGCGAAGAGAATCGTTGATATTCCGCGGTTTCGTTCGCGGCCGATACCGCCGCGGGGCGCCTTTGTGGCAGATTTTGACACGCCCCCGCCCCGGGCCGTCCCAGGAGCCCCACCAACACCATCACATGCCCGCCCATCCCCTTCACAGCGCCGACCCCGCCCCTGAAGCCGCCGGTTCTGGTGAGATAAGGCTCAATGAGCCTTTCTCGTCGGGGGAGTCGTCGGAGCGGAGTCCTCAGAGGTGATGCGGGCCGGAGCCGGCGCTCGTTGAGCCCGGCTCGCACGGTGCGGTGCGAGCTCAGCTCGCTGAAATCCACCTCAGCTCGCACGATGTGAGCTCAGCTTGACAAAATCCACCTCAGCTCGATTCTTGCGAGCTCAGCTCGCACAATGTGAGCTGAGGTGACATCACCGAATCGACTCTCCCCGGGGCAGGAACGCGTCGAGGGCGCTGCGGGCGACGTCGGCGCGGACGACGTTGCCGCGGGCGACGTCGGCGCGGGCGACTGAATCCGCCCCAGCCAGAATCGCGCAGACGACCACCTCGCCGTGAACACACCCACGAACCACCGCGCACCCGCCCGCACCGACACCGCCACGCCGAGCCCCGGATCCCCGGCCCCGCGCCTCGAAGGGGCCGACCCCGGCTCGCTGGCGGGTACATAGCCGTATTCGCAAAGATCACAACCGAAATGGGCCGACCCCGGCTCGCTGGCGGGTACGCACCCAGGCCCGTCCGCGCAGCAGGTCCGCCAGGCCGACCCCGGCTCGCCGGCGGGTACCGTCAGGGTCTCCCACGGTCGGGCCCGCAACCCTACGATGAAGACATGACTATCGCCATTGTCGGCGCAGGCCCCGGGCTCGGGGCCGCCGTGGCCCGGAAGTTCGGCCGCGAGGGCTTCGCCGTCGCCCTCATCGCCCGCAACCGGACCAAGCTCGAAGCACTGGAGAAGGATCTCGCCGCCGACGGCGTCATGGCGAGGGGCTACGTCGCGGACGTGCGCGACCGGGACGCCCTCGCGCGGGCGCTGGAAAGGGCGGCCGAGGACCTCGGCCCCATCGAGGCGATGCAGTTCAGCCCCGTGCCCGGCGCCGATTTCCTGAAGCCGGTGCTCGAAACCACGGTCGAGGACCTCCGGGCCGCCGTCGAACTCTCGATACTCGGGTTCTCCGCGGCGGTCGGGCAGGTGCTGCCCGGCATGATGGAGCGCGGCGCGGGTACGATCCTCCTCATCAACGGGGCGAGCGCCGCCACGCCCAATGGCAGGGTCGCCGGTACATCCACCGCCTTCGCCGGAGAATCGGCGTACGGGGCCATGCTCCACGAGGCGGCGACCCCGAGGGGGGTCAACGTGCGCCAGCTCATCATCCCCGGTGCGATCGGCGGCGGCGATCCGCTCTACGAGCCCGCAGCGCTCGCCGAACGCATCTGGCGGCTCCACGCGGTCCCCGGACCGTTCCGCGTCACGGTGGGGGAAGAACCGGCGTGAGCGGGCCGCGCCCGCGCATCGGGACCGCTCATCCCTCGGTGGCGGCCCCGACCCGCGGCACCGGGTCGCGTCGCGCGTCGGGGGCCGCCCGGCCCGCTGTGGCCGCCGGGCCCACGGCCCACTGTGGCCGCCCGGCCCGCCGCCGCGCTCGCGCTGGCGGTCTGCGCCGCCCTCTCCGCCTGCAGTCCGGTCGGGTCCCGGCCGGATCCCACGAACGCCGTCGTGCCCGCGCCCACCGCCGAGTCCGACTCAGAACCATCAGGAGAAACCGTGGGAGAGACCCGTATTCGCATGACCGTAGGCAGCCGGACCATTGAGGCGAGGCTGCACGACAACCCGACCGCGCGATCGTTGATCGACCAGCTGCCGCTCACCCTGGACTTCTCCGACTACGGCGGCCAGGAGGTGCTCGCCGCGCCGCCGAGTCCGCTGACGATGGAGGGCGCGCCCGCGGGCGAGAGCGCACCGGTGGGAACCATCGGCTGGTACGCCCCCGGTGGCGTGATCGTGCTCTACTACGCCGACGTCGGGCGTTACAACGGGATCGTGCGCATTGGCGAGATGGACGGGGACGCGTCGCTGCTTTCGGGTTGGAGCGGTTCGCGGTCCGTGACCATCGAGCTCGCCGATTGAAGGCGCGACGGGTCTCCCTCGCCGGGAGGGGGACCCGGGGGTTCGTGCGGAGTGAGAGGGGTCTTCCGGGCTCGGGAAGGAACTCTCCCCGGGTCCAGAGGGTCCTGCTCACGCCGTATACGGCGGACGCGAAGGGATCTGCGTCCGTCATATATGAGTGGGGCCGTCGGCCGCGGGACTCGCGACCGCGGGCTCCGTCTGGGGCCGGGTCCGAACGGGCAGGTCGACAGTCCGGTTCCGTCCGACAGCCGGGTGGGCCTGGTCGTTCGAGCGTCAGGGGGTGGATCTGACCCATGCGGTGCCATACCATGGCCTGCGGATCGAAGTGCGAGCGCCCGGGAGGGTTGAGAATGAGTCCGGAATCGGCTTCTGAGCAGGGGCACTCGCATCAGGATGGAGCGCTTGCGGGGGCGAACAGGCTCGATGAGGTGCTGCGCGCCGTGTGGAGCCCGTTACTCGAACACGCCCAGAACGATGTACAGATGTGGACCAAGGGTGGGGCGGGACGAGGGCGTCCCGTCACCGATGCCAGAGCCGGGCTGCCCAAGGATGAGGTCTGGACGGCCTTCCTCCGCGGACTCCTCGATTTTGACGGGTTGACATGCAGAGCGCGGCGGGCCGAGCTCCACATGGTCACCGACGAGCAGGCGGAACGCATTCGAGAAGCCATCGGCTCGCAGCAGGACTCCATCCTCAGTTGTCTGGGTTGGGCCACGGTCTTCGTCGCCCGCTATCAGGACCGGGGGAACGCCGAACTGCGAGATAAATACCCTTTCCGAGGCGACAAGGGGAAGCACTCCTTACAGGAACTGCGCAGAAGACTCCTTCCCCAGACATGGAGCGCCGTGAAAGACGGGCGTCTCGAGCCGTGGACCGGCGCCCCCGACGACCCCGAACTGTACGATTGCCTCATCGATATTCTTGAGCGCGCGATGGACAAGACGACCACCGGAGACGTCGTTGAACTGGTGAGGAGTCCGGAGGTGCGCCGCACTCTCGACGCCGTCCTGGACGAGTGGCAGGCTCCTCCCAACCGCGCAAACGGCACGAGTGCGAGCGCGGTCCCTGCCGATTCGCCGGTGATGGCGGCCTTCTGGAATGTGGCGGTGCGAGAGCGCCTTGTAGAAGACGAGGAGATACTGGAGGATGCCTGGGATACGACTCGGCGATTGGCCGAGGACGGGCCCAATCTAACCCCGAGCGTTTACGAGGCGCAGATGGAGACCGGCCTCGCGCGTCTGGCGCAGCAGATGCTCGTCGACGACGTTAATGCCTCATCCCTGAGCCGCCGCGTTCCTTTCGGGCGGATTGAGACCCCTAGACGGCGCAGAACCCCGGATGCCTGGGACAAGACGGGGCCGGCCGTCCTCGAACTCGATTTCATGGAGCGGGTCCGGCGCTGCATGCGGGGAACGGTGCTCGCTGCGAAGCTGCCCGGGGCGCTGATGGATGAGGCGCGCCGGTGCCGCCACTGGTCGGGCTTGGGCGAACGTACCGATCGGGCCGTGCTCCTGGAAGGAATGGTGGTATCGACTATTCTTCCCGGCGAGATCGAGAACCGCAACGACATTGCGGCGCGCCGCGCGGGTGAAAGACCCCCCGCTCTACGCGGTGGACTAGTCGGCATCCTGTCCTTCTACTGCTGGAAGCACTTGCCGACCATGAGGCAGGCCTTGGAGCCCTCCAGCGCCATTATCTCCGACGACGATGAAGACTTCGAAGAACCGTGGCCCTCCAGTACCGTGACCGCAGGTGCGACCCGGGCTCAGGATCTATCGCAGCGAATCCCACAGCGTTTCTCACGCATCGTGTGGAGCAGACTTCACTACTGGGAGTTCATCGGGTGCGCGCGATCTTGGACATGGCGCGGGCTCGTCAGAAGTTTCCGCTGGATACTCAAGGATGTCAACACGTGGATCGAGGACGAACGCAGGAAGGCCTGTGACGTCGTCGAGCGCGGGGGGCGAGGACAATGAACGGCTCATCGCTGATGCCGGACGAGACCGGGGCCGAACCGGATGAGGTGGTCGTACGGGCCGACGAGTACGGCGTGCTCATCTGTCCGGATGGGCGCGAACCAGTCGAGAGCCTGACCTGCCCGACGCTGCCGGTGGACGGGGGCGCCGTCTTCTGCGATCTGGGTATGAGTTCGGATACGGACACCGCTCGCGGACATCGCGTCTACATCGGGGCGACGGTCATGGACGATGCCCCGCCCGCCTGGGTGAAGGCGCTCTACGGGCCCGCCGTGGCCTCGGCCGTGGGGCGGATGCTGTCCCGGACCTCGGCTGCCGCGACGTCCCGGACGGTTGCGACCACCTGGCGCCGACGTCCCACCGCAACCGCGCGGGCCCTTCACCGCTTGATGCTGGGAACCTGGATGCGCCGATACTGGCCCTCCCCGGACGACGGCCGTCCGTGGACGATTCCCGATCGCGTACTCATCGACCTTGAGACGGCGGCGCTGGCGGCGTCGTACGAGCTCAAACCCTGCCTGATCGACAATGCCCTGGCCAGGCACCTCCTGCGGCGCTCTCGGAAGGCCCTGTGCGATATCTGCCGGGCCGTGAGCGCCACCCGAGGGGTCGATCGCCGTTTGGCCGCACGACTCGAGGGCGTGCTCCGTACAGACCTCGCCCTGGTCCGTGAAGAGGCCGAGGACCACGGGGAGGAGGAGCGAGTCGCGGAGTTGAAGGCTCTGGCCGACGATCTCGATGGCGGCGTCGCCGCCACGTCCGGGGGGTCCGGGATGCCCGCGCGGAGCAGGGCACCCGACCGCGGAGCAGATCGGCCCGAATCATTCGATGAGAGAACGGTCGACGCGGGGGCGGCACTGTGGCGGGACACCATTGACTGGGGCAACAACGCCAGGGGGCTCTTCGACACCCGCAGCGGCGCCGTGCACTATGACGTGCGCGAACACGACGGGATGCGCGTGCTCCATATCGAGGCGCCCCTGGCCCCCGGCTGGTCCTCGCGGCGCCGCGGACCCCGATGCACCGCCAGAATCTGTTGTGCAGGGGAGGAAGAACCACAACTGGTCCCGCTCGAGCATAACGACGGGTGCATGACCGGTGAGATCGCCCTCGACGACGAGGAGGGTTCGCAGATCGAATGCGTCGACGTCGTGAGCGTGCGCCGGCCGCGGTCGCCGCGCACAGGGGCGCGGCGCGAGCAGATGCGCGCCGAGCAGGAGCGGGCAACGCAGTGGGCCTGGCAGCGCGTGCTCAATAGCGATGTCCCGGATGTGCTCCCCGCCTCCCTGGTGCCGGAGGTCTTCGACGCCGACTCGCCGTGGCTCGGCGAGGTGACCGGGGCGGACGGTCTCATGGAGCTAGATGGTCCGGTCCCGCCCGAGGGGGATGTCATGGTCTTCGGGGCTGCTGACGCCAAAACCACTGCGGTATCCAGGCCCCCTGTTCTACGGATCCAGCTGGACCGTTTCGTCCTCGCCGCCGCCGACCAAATCGCGTCCCAGGTCGAGGAGCGCTCCCGCGTCGAAGGCCTCGAACTGCGTGTCGCCGGCATCACCGCCTCACGTGTCGTCGTCACCGTGACGGCCGAAACCACGATTGCCAGACCACTGGACGTCGTCGTGTTCAATAGCGAGACGGAGGCCGGTCCGGTGGCGACGCTCGTACTCGTTCTCGCACCCGACACCGAGCGGACCCTGTCCGGCAGCGCGGTCATTTCGACCCGCGTCCGGCAGGTCAGCGGCTTCCTCGAGATGCCCAAACCCCTGAAGGATCTCGACGAGTCCCTGGCCCCTGTCGTCTCCGCCAGCGTGCGAGCGGTGTCAACCCAGAAGGGCCGGCGAGCATGGATCGATGCCGCTCGCGGCCTGCCTCGGGGACACCGACTGCGCGACGCCATCAAAGAGGGGTTCTCCTCCTGATGGGAACGCGACTCGTGGCGGCGTTGGAGGCGCTCCTGGCGTGCTGCCTGCTCATCTCCTGCACAAGCGCGCCGGGTGGAAGCGGCGCGAATCAGACCCCCGCCGCAGTGGCGATCGACCTCGGCGGGCTGTTGGGCGCTCCGGTCCCCTCGCTGTGCGAGCATCCCGCCGGCAACCTGGTGGACGGCAGCCTCCCCGGACTGGGCGAGAACGAGGGACAGGTGTTCCTGCGGCTGGATGCTCTGGCGACGGCGAGGAACGGGACGCCCTCGGACGCTCTGGCCATCGGCACGGATCCCTCCGCCGCCGTCGCCGCCGTGGTGTCCTGCGATCGGGGCGGTGTGAACTGGCCCGATGCAGTCGTGATCTGGAACGACGCCCTCGACCTCATGGCCTGGGTTGACCTGCGCAGGACCGAGGGCAGTCGCGGCTACATCCATGCGGTCGAGCTGAGCGGCACCGAGCTGCGGATCAAGTGGACCTACGCGGGCGCCGAAGACCCGGCGTGCTGCGGCACCTACTCCGCCCAGGGCCGGGCTGAGATCTCCAGAGGCGGCGAACTGGATGTGGAGTCTATCACTGTGTCTCGCGGCGAGGACCTCGTGCGCTCCGCGCTCGCGGTCTCCAGTGATCGGGGCGGCTCCGAGACGAGTGCCTCCGCGCCGCCCGACAAGGTTTCCGAGCAGGCGCGGCAGGCCGTGAATCGGGTCATCGATCTGGGAGTCTCCTTTGACACCGACGCCCTGGAGTGCCGCGGGGGCGCCCTTAAGGGCGGCACCTATAAGGAGCGCGAACTTCCCATACAGAGATCCCCGGTCGCCTGCTGGGTGCCGCTGGGTAATGGCGAGCTCATGCTCTTCGGCCTCTACTACGAGGCCTGGAATGACTACCGGATCGTATCGGCCTATGTTATCTGAGGTGGAATGATGCCCGAGGACCGGGAAAGCAGGCTCATTACGCTGATCCGCACCAGGGATCAGCCGTGGCTCAATGATATTGCCAAATGCGTCGCCGACCAGGATGTTGAACGTCTCGACCAGCTCGCCTCGCCCGACGACACCGATTTCGCGGCACTGACTGCGGGGCTCGACGACGAGGACGACGGGGTCGAGGATGAATTCACCGAGTTGAGCGCCGGACCCTCTCCGGGACGCGCCGCGCGCGGCGTCGTGGCGCTAGCTCGATCGGTGCTCGAGCCCCGCGAACGCAAACGTCTGCTCATCGAGGCGCTGAATATTTTCAAGGACAATGGCATTGCCTGCGCGCCGGACCCGGACCCCGGGTCTCCGCCGAGGGAGGGTCGTTCCTCGCGCAAGGGGGATCTCGCCGATCCGGTTCTGAACGCCCTGCACGGCATTGATTCCCCCGCTACCGGTTTTGCGGATCTGCTCGTCAAGCTTCTCATGGGAAACTTCCCCGAGCGAAGCGGCAGGCCTGTGCAGCTGCCGGTTCTGCTGGAGGTCAGGAACGCCTCGGACCAGAATGCCTCGAACCGGGCCGTCGGCTTGGAAACCGGACTCGGGGCCCTGCTCCGGCTGGAGCGCCTGCACGGGGGCCCACCTGGTCTTTATGCCGATCCTCGCACTATGGCCTTCACCCAATGCGATCAGAGTTTCAAGAGCGCTCTGGAGGAGGCGTGGAGGATCAGCGGTCTGGCCGGAACCGGCGCCTGCGTGGTGTGGGCGCTGTTCGATGGCGACGAGGTCCTCGACAGGGTGGGAGGCGGATCGATGGGGGCCGCCTTCGCCGTCGGGCTTGACGACTTGGCGCCGCGCACCCGGATGGGGCGGGTGCTTCGACTCAAGAAACTTGATCCGGCGTGCGCCGTGACCGGCCAGTTGAGTGGTCGGAGAATTCTGCCGGTGAAGGGATATGAGGGTAAGCTCCGGGCTGCGGCGAAGAATCGTTGGCGAGTCGTCGCCCCCAAGGAGTCGGAGAACGAGATAGATAATGATTTGGATCGCATCAAGGTTCTGCCTGCTTCGAGCGTAGACTACGCCGAAGATGTTTCGCAGGCCATCAAGTATGCTCGTAGAATACTGGATAAGAAACTTCTCTCCAGCGCTCTGGTGATCGTTCTCGTGCTCGCCGGCGTAGTGGGCGTCGGAGCGATGGTGAACGCGGTTCGGCAGCGCCAGATACACGAGCAGGAGTTGCGCACCAAGTCCGCTGAGCTGGCGAATTTCGCTCGGGACGAGCGCCAGTCCAGCCCGAGGCTCGCCGCACTCGCGGCCCTGGCGGGTTACCGGATGGACCCGTCCGTGAACTCGGCCCGCGCCCTGCGCATGGTATCGGAGGAGTATCCCGCCGTCGTCGGAACCATGGACGCCCATGACTCCCGGGTGACGGAGGTGACGCATGCGGGCAATTTCATTATAAGCGGTGACTTCAACGGAACGGTATCTCTGTGGACCAATGATATGCGACTGAGCAGTTCTCTGGAACTCGGTGCGAGGATACTCGATCTTGAGGGCTCGGTGGACGGGACTTTTGCGGTTGCAACCGTGAACAATGATATCGTATTCCTCGGCGTTTCCGACGAGGGGGAGCTGACCGAGCGCGTGCGTGAACACAGGGAGAGCTTCACCGCGCTTTCCCAGCTCTCGAGAATCGTGTCGATCGTTATCGCTCCCGACGGCAGCGAGGTTCGCTTCCTCGACGAGGACGGACTCGCGGCCCGCTGCGACCCTTATGGGAATCTGCTGAGTTACGCGGACATTGGGCATCTCCTCGGCAAGAACAGTAAGGGGAAATCGGTTCGGATCGAGGCGAGTGCACTGTTCATGGGTGGATATATTATCGACGATACGTGCGGCGACTGCCTTCTTCTGGGAACCGATGAGGGCGGGGTATATTTGTATGATTTCGACTCCGGTTCAACGAGGTTCCTATTCGACATATTTACGAGCTCGCAGAGGGAAGAGATTCGATCACTGGCATGTGACGACTCGGTGATCGCCATCGGGACGGTGCACGGTGTGCGGGTGCGGGACCAGATAACCGGCGAAATGACCAAACTACCACTGCCCAATGATAATTCCGTGGTCCACGACGTGATCATGAGCTGGAGTGGGCAGATCGTTGTACTGGTCGGCGGTGTATCGTCCAGGACAACCGCGATCTACTTCGCGACCGACCAACGGGCTGCGGCGACGCAGACGATTTCGGGTACTGCGATCGGCGCCGCGAACAATTTTGAGGGCGTCGTCGTTGGTACGAGCGATGGTCGGCTTGTGGTTCTCAGCAATGAGGAAGAGGATGGGGGTGTCATGATGCGGACTGTTGCTACGACGGCGTTCGCCGTTACGCCCGAGGGTGAATTCGCGCAAACCTTCGGCATGTCTCCCATGAATATTCAGGGAATCAGAATCATCGGTCTGGACGCGACCTCGAAAGAAGGATATTTAGTACAGGAGCTCAAGGGTCCGGATAGCTGGGTCACGACCACGAAGGGCTGGTATGTCAACAGTATGGATGTACGTGGCGATCTTATTGCTGCCAGCGGTCTGACACCGGACCGGAGCTCCGGTTCTATAGTCGTGTGGGATAGGCGAGCGGGTGAGGTGATCGCGACCTTCACCTCTGGATCCAGGACAGGGTCATCGGACTATGACAGGCCTCCGATCGTGACACAGGTCAAGTTCCTCGGAGAGAGTGGATTGATCGCGGGTTATGATTTCTCCAGCGGAGATCTTTTCATCTTCGCTCTGAAGGGTCAGACTCCGGATGATCAGAACGGTCTCATCGCGCGACGCCACCTGGGGGGAGGACTGGGTGGAATGGCGTACTGCGAGGCGACTGGCACGTTGTACGCCTTGACCTGGCCGGAGGGGGAGGACTTAGGGATGAATCACGAAGTCCTGGCGATCGATGCGGTCTCGGGCTTGACCCGGTGGACACTGCCGGTAGGCTCTGCTACGCGGATAGCGGTTAACCCGCTCACGGGCGATATCGCCGTGCCCGATGGAGCCACCCTGACCATTTACTCAGGGAAGGATCACACCATTCTCCGTCAGGGCGAGTTGCCGGCCCCCGCGCAGAGAGTCGCGTGGAGTCCGGATGGAAGTATGATCGCGGCGGCCGAGGCGGGCGGCGGTCTTGACATCCTCGATGCCGGGACTCTGGCCCAGACTGTTCCGACGATATGGGTTGGCGCGGGCCTGGATTTCTCCGACTTCATGTGGAGACCGGATTCGCGGACCCTGATCGTCGGCACGATCTCGGAAGATTCCGAGGGAACTCGCCAGGGTGGCTACACATATGTCGTCCGCGCCGATGCTACAAACTGGACTAACCGAATGTGTGCGATTGCGGGATCGAGCCTGAGCGAGGCCGAATGGGAGGAGTATGTGGGGGATGTGATTCCCTACGAGGAACTGTGTCCCGCATGATTTGGCCTCCATTCCTCAGTTGTAGAGCCCAGAGAATCCGACGACGGTCCATGATCCGTCCACCTTGGAGAGGAAGAATCGGGCGACTGGCTGCTCCCCGTCCGAGGTGAAGATGCAGGTGTAGTCGACTTGCGGAATATTCTCCAGCTCGTATGGCGGTTTGCCGCGCACGCACTTCCCGGGGGCCGGTGCCTGGGGGATCTTATAGGGGTCCTCGTAGAAGCCGGTTCTGCGGCCGGCGATGATGTCCCAGTGCGAGGTGATTACAACATCCTGAGTGCCGTTGATATCCCGAGGGCGGACCACAAGACTGTAGACCTCTGGAGTCGAGTGGGCGCGGAAGGTGAGCGTGTCATTGTCGACGATCGCGGTCCCGATGATCGACCAGGCCTCGTTCACACTCGCTCCCGGGGGGATGGCGACAGGTGTTCGAACTCCGCTGGGCGTGGCCGCAGCGGAAGTGGCCGCAGCGGCTCCGACCGGGCTTCCGTTCGAGGGCGCGCATGCCTTCAGAGAAAGTACCAGGGCCAGGACGAAAAAGAGTGTTATGGCAAGCGGTGGAACAGCCGCGGGGATGAGTGATGAAGAAGAGAGAAACGAGAGGCGGGAGCGCAACAGGTACAGGAAGGACCGAGAAGGTCCCCCTGTGCTGGGATCGGCGAGTTTTGAGATGTTCACATCCCTAGTATGAACCAGACGCGGGTGAGAATGGATCAAGTCTCAAGGAGCCGCGCAGCCGGGCGCTGACGCGCTCGTACTGGGCGATCGCCGCCCGCCGGCCGGTGGGGACGAAGACGGTCGGGGCCAGCGCATTGACCGGTTCGGGGGCGGGCCGCCGGTGCTCCGGCCGCCCGTTGATCGGCGGAACCCCGCCTGGTACCGTGCTCCTGCCTTGCTCCGACGACGGAGGAGGAGGTCTTATGACATCGCCGTCTCCGGCCTCCCGCGGAGGCCGGTTCCCCGACCGCGGCTGAGGCCGCAGGATCAGGAACTCCCATGACCTTCACCATTATCCAGCCGGCCGACGTCGATACGGCCATCGACTGCCTCCGCCGCGTCCCGCCCCTCGTGGACTGCCCGACCCAGCGGCGCCAGCGCGACCCCGACAGCCTGTCCCGGGCCTTCGCCGGAGGGGACTTCCGCCGCCCCGACCTGGTCTGGGTCGCCGTCGGGGATGAGGGCGGGCCCCGGGCCGCCGTCGCCGGTCTTCTCACGGGCGCCCAGACCGTGCTCGACTTCTTCGGCGCCGACGACGAGGAGGCGCTGGCCGCCGTCGTTGCCGCGGCCACGGCCGGCGTGAGCGACCAGGAGTGGCCCGAGGCCTGCCTCTACGTCCCGCCGGGTGCGGGCGTCGACTCCCCGGAGCTGCGGGCGTGGGCGCGGGCCCTGCGCGATGCGGGCTGGGACCTGCTGGTGGAGCGCCATCATTACGACCTCGTCCCGCATCCGGGCCTGGCGGCGCCGCCCGCCGACTGCCCGCTGCACTTGGAGCCCCTCGTCGGCCCGGAGGATCCGCGCCTCGAGCCTACGGTGAGGGACGTGCTCGCGGGCAGCCTCGACGTGGCCGACCGGACGCTCACCGCCCGCGTCGGTCTGGAGCGGGCGGCGCGCGAGACCGTCCGCGACCTGCTCGCCTCCGATCCCTGGCAGTGCCTGCACCTGGCCTACGACGCCGGTTCCGAGCCCGTGGGCCTGGTGTCCTGGATCGGCGCCCCGGGCGGACCCGGCTACGTCCTCCAGGTGGGCGTGGTCCGCGGGCGCCGGGGCCGCCGCTACGGCCAGCGGCTGCTCGAGCTCGCCACGTGCGCGCTCGTCGAGGCCGGCTGCCGCTCCCTCGTGGCCGACGTCGACATTACGAACACGCCCATGGCGGCCGCCTTCGAGCGGGTCGGCTGGACGGTGGCCGAGCAGCGCATCGACATGCTGCCGCGCGAGCTGCTCCTGGCCGCGGCCGGCTGAGAGGCCGACGGCGCTGGTCCGCGCGGTGGCGCGCGGCGGGCGACGGCGCTGGTCTGCGGCGGGCGACGCCCCCCGGCCCGCGCGGTGGCGC
>ERZ772917.967-NODE-967-length-18498-cov-9.818251_pt1 | contig 18498 bp, 20 predicted proteins | sample MGYA00511187_ERZ772917 | MGnify/ENA primary metagenome ERZ772917 (study PRJEB29015, sample SAMEA2737925) | human oral metagenome | biome: human oral; feature: human-associated habitat; material: dental | place: China | collected 2012 ... | reverse complement strand
AGCTTGCCGGGGCCGCCGCTATCCTGATAGCGGTGTGGGGGGTATGGGGGCGAAGCCCCCATATTAATGCATAGGCTTGGGGGAGAGGGCCCGGACCTTCCGGGCCCCTTCTTTCGTACCTTCAAGCGGAAAGGCGGGCTGAGGCGATTGGTCTCTGCGGTTATCTTTGATATGGACGGCCTGATGTTCGACACGGAGTCCCTGAACATGCGGGGCTGGGTCGAGGCGGGCAGGCGACACGGGTACGAGATGACGGAGGAGGTCATATACGGCCACATCGGGGCCAACCTCGCCGTGACGCGCCGCCTGATGACCGAGCACTTCGGACCCGGATTCGACTTCGACGCCGTGCGGGCGGACCGGGTGGCGTGGTCGTTCGCGCACATCGAGCAAAATGGGATGCCCGAGAAGCCGGGGCTCAGGGAACTGCTCTCCTGGCTGAGGTCGAACGGGCTGAAAACCGCCATCGCCACCTCCAGCGAGCGCCGCTTCGTCGATTTCTACATGGCGCACGCCGATCTGGACCATCCGTTCGACGCGGTCGTGACCGGAGATCGTGTGGCGCGGAGCAAGCCCGAGCCGGACATCTTCCTGAAGGCCGCCTTGGAGCTCGGCGCAGCGCCCTCGGACTGCATGGTCCTGGAGGACTCCTACAACGGGATCAAGGCGGCCCATGCCGCCGGGATGCTCCCCGTCATGGTCCCCGACCTGCTGCCGCCGACCCCGGAGGTGGAACGTCTTCTCTACAGGCGCGTGGACTCCCTGGACCGCGTGATCCCGGTTCTGGAGGAACTGAACCGTGCCTGAGTCCGGGGAGACGGTCCGGACCTTCGTGGCCGTGCTGCTCTCCGAGGCGGCGGCCCGGGAGGCGGAACGGCTGCTGGATCGGCTGAGGCCGCTGGCGCGCTGCCGCTGGGTGCCCCGGGCGCAGCTCCACATCACGCTGCGCTTTCTGGGGGAGCTGTCCCCGTCGGCGGTCGAGCGGGTCCGCTCGGCCGTGGCGGCCGTGACGGTTCAGCCCTTCGACATCGAGTTGCACCGCGCCGGCGCGTTTCCGGACCTGGCCCGTCCGCGCACGCTCTGGCTGGGCGGGGACCGGGGCGCGTCGGAGCTGACGGCCCTTGCGGGGCGGGTGGACGACGCCCTGTTCGAGGTCGGCATTCCGCGCGACGACCGGCCCTTCAGCCCGCACCTGACCCTGGCGCGGTCGGACGGTTCGCCCCTGCCTCCGGCCCTGATGAGAGAGCTGGAGCGCGTGCCGTCCGTCGCGTGGCGCTGCTCCGACATCTCGCTGATGCGCAGCCGCCTGACGCCCCGGGGCGCGGTCTACACGCGGCTCTGACCCGCCGACGGAATGGAGGAGACGGGCTTGAGCCAGGGGCGAGGCCACAAACAGGGCTGAAACAGCGCGGCGGATGCTGGGCATGGTTTTTTTACTTCCGAGCAGATATCTCGGGTGACGGGGCTTTCTCTTGACGAGGTCGATGCGATGAGGCGCGAGATCGGGAGCTGAACCCATACGTTCACATACGACTCTCCGGCCCCTCGGGCCGCCTGGTGAGCCTGATAGGAGAGGGTCGGTCCCCGCGGGGGCCGACCCTCTCGTATCAGGGGCTCATCGTGTTCGAAGCGTCGACCGGGGCAGCGGTGGAGCTGCCGATCCTCACTTCCTGTTCTTTGGGCTTGGGGCCGGAAGCGGCGCCCTGTTCCCGGTCTCCTGCCCCTTGCCGTCGTACTGGAACTGATCGAGCAGCTGCTCCAGATGCGCGACGCCCTCGCTCATGCTCTGGGCCTCCCCGGCGACGTTCTCGCTGGCCGCGGCGGTGTCCGCCGTCGCCCGCTTGATGTTCTCGAGCGTCTGCCCCACCTCCGACGTCGCGGAGGTCACCCGTCCGATGGCCTCGGCCATCTCGCTGCTCGACGCCGCCTGCTCCTCGGCCGCGGCGGCGATGGTCTGCATGTGGCCGCTCAGGGCGTTGACCTCGTCCAATCCCTTCTTCAGGCTCTCCTGGGCCTCGCCGGACTTCTTCACCGTCTCGTCGAGCAGGGCCTCCAGGTCGCGGACGACCGAGCCCGCCTTGTCCGAGTCGCTCTGCAGCCCCGCGATGAGCTTCTGGATCTCCTGGGCCGCGTTGCCCGATTCCTCGGCGAGCTTGCGGACCTCCTCGGCGACGACCGCGAAGCCCCGTCCCGCCTCTCCGGCCCGGGCGGCCTCGATGGCCGCGTTCAGAGCCAGCAGGTTCGTCTGGTCGGCTATGCCCGTTATCGTGGATACGAAGCCAGCGATGGACTCGACCGACCCGTTGACCTTGCGGATGGACTCGCCGCCCACGCGGGAGCGTTCCCCGGCCTGGCGGATCTTCTCCACCGCCTCGTCCACCTCCATGGAGGCGGACTGCGTCAGGTCCGCGGTGCGGGCGGCTATGCCCGCGCCCTCCTCGGCGGAGTTCGCCGTCGAGGTGGCGGCATGGGAGACCTCGTCGACCGCCGAGTTCGTGCGCGCCAGCGACTCCGAGTTCTCCTCGGAGAGGCGCGCCACCTCGTCGACGGACGCCTTGACCTCCTCCATGGAGGCCACGGCCTCCTCCGAGATGGCCGCCAGGTTCTGGGCGGACTCGGTGAAGCTGTATGCCTGAGCGTTCAGCTTGCGCAGCATGTCCACGATGCTGTGCTTCAGCTGGGAATAGCTGTGGGTCATGTCGCCGATCTCGTCCTTGTAGTCGTACAGCCAGACCTTGGACTGGTCGGTCGAGAAGTCGAGTGTGGCGGCCCGCTTCAGAAGCCCCCCGAAGGCGTTGATGGGACGCAGGATGCGCCCGGTGAGCCAGTAGACGGTCCCAGAGATCAAAATCAGCCCCACGACGGCGGCCAGGATCGTGTTGCGGGTCATCGAGTGGGCGTCGGCCAGCATGTCGTCGACCGGCACCAGGGCGCTGATGGAGAGGGTCTGCTTCGCGGGAGGAAGGGGCACCGGAGTGTAGGTCTTCAGAACCTGCCTGTTCAGAGCCGCGGAGTGGCCGTAGCGGAAATAGTCCCTGCCCTCCTTGATGCTCCGCAGGGTCTCCTCGGCGTTCTCCTGACCGTGGATGAGGTCGCCCAGCTGCCTGCCGACGTACTCGGGGATCGTGGAATAGATGATGAAGCCGTCGTCGTCGACCAGCATGATGACCGTGCGGTCGCTGATGATCCTGATGGACTTCAGGCTCTCCTGAATCTGGGAGTAGTCCAGGTCGATGCCCACGACGCCGGCCGTTTTCCCCTCGATCTCGATGGGCACGGAGATGGTGGAGACCAGGGCCTTCGTCCCGTCCTCGTAAGTGAGGTACTCCGGGTCCCCGATGGTGGCCTCGCCCGTCCGGAGCGGGACCGTGTAGAAGTCCCCGTCGCCGGGGACGTAGATTTTCTCGGGCGTCACGTCGTTGGTGCGGACGGCCTTTCCGTTCCTCTCCACGAAGGAGGCGGTGAACTGCCCCGTCTTGCCGTACCAATCTTCGCCCGCAAAATCGCTGTCCCGGCCGTCGAAGGCGTTGGGTTCGAAGGCCAGCCACATGGAGGCGATCTCCGGACGCTGGAGTGTGCCCGACTCCAGCAGGGTCAGGACGGTGTTCCGCGAGCTGCCCAGGCTGCTGTCGAGGCGGGGGATGGCTTCCGCGATCGTCGTCAGGATGTTGATGTTGGTCGTGATCGTACCCATGACGGAGAGCGCGGCCGCCTTGGCCGAGGTCAGGGTGAGCGCCTCGGCGTCCTGGGTCACGTTTTTCGACGAGGACACGGCCACATAGAGGATGACGGCGGAAAAGATGACGACGACGACGGACAGGATGCTGAGAAGCATCTTGCTCCTCAGCTGCAGGGCGCCGGGGCGTTTGGAACGGCTGTGATGGAACGACATGGACGATTCCCCCCTAAATAAAATTGAAAAAGATGAAAAAACGGACGGATCCGTTTACAATTGCATGGATTACGCAGGTTTCCTTATTATACACGTTTTTTCTAGGGTTTGTCCCGGCGGCGGAACGTTTCCTCTCTTGATTGCGGAGGGTATTCGCGTTATAGTAATCGAAGAATGTCGAGAGAGGGAACGGAGGACATATCATTTGGCTTCTGAAGTCGTAAAACCATGGTGGAGAGAGACACTTGAGACCATCGTCTGGGCGTTTGCCCTGGCGATGATCATCCGCACCTTTATCGTGCAGGCCTTCTGGATCCCCAGCGGTTCGATGATCCCCACCCTGGAGGTGGGGGATCGGGTCTTGGTGGCGAAGTTCTGGAACTGGTTTTTCGAGCCCTCGCGGGGGACGATCTACGTCTTCCGGTATCCTGAGGACCGGGACCGGGATTTCGTCAAGCGCATCATCGCCGTTCCGGGGGACACCGTGGATATCCGCAGCGGGACGGTCTACGTCAACGGCGAGCCCATCGACGAACCCTACGTCCAGAACCGGGACCAATACACCCTTCGACCCAACCGGGTCTTCCCCGAGGTTCCCTTCACGGTACCGAAGGACAGCTATTTCGCCATGGGCGACAACCGGCCCAACTCTCAGGACGGCCGCTTCTGGGGCTTCATTCCGGCGTCCGACATCCACGGCCCGGTCTTCTTCCGCTACTGGCCCCTGACCCGCATCGGGTTTCCGCGCTGAAGTGGGACGGACCGTCTGGTATCCCGGGCACATGGCCCGCGGGGGGCGCAAGCTGGCCGAGCTCCTCGAAAAGCTGGATCTTATCGTAGAGGTGCGCGATGCTCGCGCGCCTTTTTCTACTTCCGCCCCTCTCGTCGCCTCCTTCGCCCGTGCCAAGCCCGTGATGCTCGTCCTCGCCAAAAAGGACCTGGCGGACCCGGAGCGGACCCGGGTCTGGATCCGGGAGCTGGAGCTCGGGGGGCGGGAGGTATGGGCGCTCGACCTCCGCAGGGAGCGGCCGACGGCCCTCCGCAAGGCCCTCTCGGCCCGGAAGCCGGCTCACCGGGAGCTCAGGCTGGCCGTCATGGGCATCCCCAACGTCGGCAAGTCGATGCTGCTGAACGCCCTGGTGGGCAAGGCGCAGGCCCGCGTCGGGGGGATCCCCGGACTGACCCGGGAGGTCAGCTGGTATCGCAGCGGGGACCTGTTGATCGTGGACTCGCCCGGGATCCTGGACCCTCACGCGGAGCCGGGCGTCCACAGCGTGCTCTCCTGGCTGGGCTGCGCGAAGGCGGAGGTGCTGGGCGGCTTCGAGACCTCGGCGCTCTCCTTCATCCGCTTCCTCAGGGCGCGCGGGCTCTTCGGGGCGCTCCTGAAGAAATGGGAGATCGAGGAGCGGGACGAGCCCGGGGAGCTGACGCTGGAGCGGCTGGGTCGCCGCCTGGGCTGCCTCGTCTCGGGGGGGGAGGTCGACAGGGAGTTGGCGGGCCGCCGCCTGATGGACGCCTTCTCGTCCGGAAAGCTGGGGCCGGCCACCCTGGAGCTTCCGGGGGACCCGCTGTGGGGAGACGGGGCGGCCTAGAGCGCGGGGCCGAGGGGCGGGCCGCCCGTCCCCGGGGCTCCCGGGACGAGGCCCTGGAGCGGTTGAGCGTGCTTCGGTCCTCGGGGCCCGGCGCCATCGTTGGGACGGACGAGGCGGGGCGGGGGCCTCTGGCAGGACCCGTCGTCGCCGCTGCGGTCTCCCTGACCCCCGTTCAGGAGGAGGCCTTGCTGTCCCTGGGGCTGCGGGACTCCAAGAAGCTGACGGCGCGGGGAAGGGAGCGTCTCTGGGACGCGATGGCCGAGCTCGGCGTCGCGTGGCGCGCTCAGGCCGCCGGCGCGGCGCGCATCGACCGCGACAACATCTCCCGGGCGTCGCTCTGGGCCATGGGACGGAGCGTCCTCCGCCTGCGGCCCCTGCTGGCGCGGGAGCCGGAGTGTGTGGTGGTCGACGGCATCCTGGCGATCCCGGACCTGCCCTTCCCCCAGTGGCCGCTCGTGGCCGCGGACGACATCGTCCCGGCCGTCTCGGCGGCCTCGGTCGTCGCCAAGGTGCTCCGGGACAGGGCCATGACCGCCCTCGACCGTCTGTGGCCGGACTACGGCTTCGCCCGGCACAAGGGCTATCCGACCGCCATGCACCGCGAGGCGGTGGCCCGGCACGGGCTCTCGCCCGTGCACCGCGAATCCTTCTGCCGGAACATACGCCGGGAGGAATACGGGCGAGGAGAAGATAAGGAGAGATAGCCATGCCCCCGATCTCCAACCTCAACGTGCAGATAGGCCCCAACCAGACCGGGACCGGAGGGATCGGAACGGCCCCCGCCTCTCCGGGGAGGCCCGTTTCCCCATCGCCGCTCGCCTCCCCCCGCACGGGGACGGTGGTGGAGGGACAGGTGCTCGGACGCAATGCGGACGGCACCTACTCCGTCCGCATCGATGCGCAGGACGGTCGCCCGGCCCAGACCCTTCTGGCTCGGGCGACGCTGACCCTCATCGCGGGGGAGCGCTTCCGCGCCGTCTGGGACGCCTCGGGGACCGACGGCGTTCCCGTCCTGCGGCTCTCCCCGGAGGAGCTCTCCTTCCTCTCCCGGGTCCCCGCCTCCGACCGCGAGGTGGCGACGGCGCTTCTGGCGCGCGGCCTGCCGCTCTCGGACGAGGTGCTGGCGGCGGTAGGGGACGCCTGGAGGCGCGTGGGAAGCGCTCCGGACCAGCTCTCTTCCCTGATCGAGCTCTGGGCCCGCGGGGCCCCGCTGACGGCGGAGAACGTCCGGCTCCTGACGGAATATGCGGCCCTCGGCGGCGGGGCGGCGACGGCCCTTTGGGCGCGGATCCGCAAGGAGCTCAGGGAACGGGCCCGAAATGGCGAGGACCCCGTAGAGGTCCTGCGCGGCCTGAAGGAGGGAGAGGGGGAGCTCGCCCGCTTTCTTCGGGCGCACTCCCTGCTGATGCACGCCCCGAGGGACGAGGTCAACCCCCTCCTGCTGGGCGCGCCCTTCTGGCCGGGGCCGGAGGATGCCCCGGACCTCACGGCGCGCGTCTTCGTGGGGCGGGTCTGCGAGGAGGACAGCCGGCGGTACTGGCAGGTCGGGTTCGGCGTCGAGGGGCCGAGGCTGGGATTTGTCGGCGGGACCGTCGAGAGCGACGGGCGGGGCTGCAACCTCGACCTCCATGCCGACCGTGCCGAGACCTGCGAGCTTCTGAAGCGGAGGCGCGGCGACGTCCGCGAGGAGCTGGAGGGCACGGCGCTGCCCGTCCGGTTCATCGGAATCTCCCGGAGCGTCGTCGAGCGTCTCAGGAACCGTCTCCTGTCCGGGCGGGGCCTGGACCTGACCGTCTGATGAGCGGCCGGAAGCGGGACAGGGCCGTCGCCCTCCAATACGACCGCGAGGCGATGGAGGCCCCGACCGTCGTCGCCAGGGGGGAGGGCCTCGTCGCCCGGAAGATCGTGGAGCGCGCCCTGGAGGCGGAGGTCCCCGTCGTCGAGGACGCCGCGCTGGTCTCCGCGCTGCTCTCCCTGGAGCTGGGCGAGGAGATACCGGCCGAGCTCTATGAGGTCGTGGCCCGCGTTCTGGCCTGGGTCTATCGACTGGACAGGGGGGAGTCGGCATGACGCGCCATCTGGAGCTGGGGCGGCGCGCCGAGGACCGGGCCGAGGCCTATATCAGGAGATCCCCTGGCTGGAAGGTCCTGGGGCGCAACCTCGTCAACCCCTACGGGGAGCTCGACATCGTCGCGATGGACGGATCGGAGCTGGTGATCGTGGAGGTGCGCTGCCGCACGCTGGGGGAGGTGCAGTCGTCCCTGGATTCCGTCGGGCCCCGGAAGCTCCGCCGCCTGGTGGATGCAGGCCGGGCCCACGCGGACCGGATTGGCTGGACCGGCCCCTGGCGCATCGACCTGATCGGCTTCACGGTAAGCACGGTGGACCGCGACGCCGCGGAGCCGGAGTGGCGCCTGGAGCACGTCCGGGACGTCACGCGCGGGATGGACTGCCCCTCATGAGTCCATGGATCGAAGAAGGGACAAAAACGCAAAGATGAGCCGAAACCTAACGGATTCCCACCTCGATCGCAGCAATGTGTTGAACAATGCCATGGCGATGCGGGAGATAGAAAAGGCTGTCGGATTCCGAGGGATTCTTTTTCAGGGCCGATACGTCTTTTTGAAGGAGCAGGTCGCGTCCTTCCTGGAGATAGCGCCTCGCACGGTGGAGCGCTATCTTGAAAGCCACAACGAGGAACTTGTCCGAAACGGGTATGTGGTTTTACGGGGCGAGTCCTTGCAATTACTGAAAAAAGTACTTTCTCAAACGGATGTTCCCGAAATCGATGTCGGGAACATTCTCAGGAGCCCTCAGCTGGGCCTCTTCGATTTCCGCGCTTTCCTGAACCTCGCGATGCTGGTGGTGGAGGGCAGTCGTGCTCGCCTGATGCGTCAGATGATCCTGGATATCGTGATCGACACCATCAATCTGCGGTGCGGCGGTTCGACGAAATACATCAACCAGAGGGATGAGGATTTCATCTTCTCGCTGTATCAGGATGAGGATTACCACAGGCAGTTCACGGACGCGCTCAGGGATTTTGTGAGCGGGGGCAACTTCAAGTACGCCAATTACACCAACAAGATCTACCTCGCCATCTTCAGGGAGAGGAACCAGGAGTATCGAAAGATCTTGAGGCTTGCCCAGAAAGATCGAACCCGCCATACTTTTTATTCCGAGGTGCTCGATCTGATTACGGCTTTCGAGAGCGGGCTGGCCTCCGAGCTGGAAAAACGCAGCGAGGCATTGGGGAGAAAGCTGGAGCCTTGGGAGGTGGACTCTGTGTTTGACGAACTGGCAGCCCTCCCGCTCTGGAAGCCCCTGATCGAAAAGGCCCGCATGAAGATGGCCAGTCGCGATCTGGCGTTTCGTGACGCCTTGCACGAGAACATCTCCGAATACATCCGCGCCCTGCCGGTCGAGGACTTCGAGCGATTTCTGGGGGAAAAGAGCAAGGAATTGGCGGAGCGCATCGAGGACGCGCAGGATGTGCTGAAACGCCTGAGGGATCGGGGCTGAATGGATATCCTGTATCCTACGCCTCAGGACGCCTTGTCGGTCTATGCCAAGACCATCGCCGTAAGCGGCGGGGGCGCCAGCGGATTTATCGGCGACGGCGAAGCGAGGTTCCGGAGCGTCCTGGACTTCATTCGGGACGACACGTACTACCCGACTTTCGAGGAGAAGTTGACGCACCTGTTTTTTTCTCTGTGCCGGGGCCATTTCTTTCTGGACGGCAACAAGCGGATCGCCATCACACTGTGTACGCACATGCTTCTGTTGAACGGGTACGTCTATTGTGCCGGGCGATTCATCGCCAAAATGGAGAATGTCTGCTGGCACGTGGCGGCTGGGGCGATCGGCAAGGATCTGCTGTACGAGATCGTCGTCAATACGGTAAACGAAGAATTCGAAGATGAGGAGCTCAAATTGAGGATTATCGATGCCATCGATACGCCTCAGGCAGAGCCGTTCAGGCTGAAAAAGACATCTTCAACCCACGGAGAGGAGGCCTCCTCATGAACGCCACGCTGGGCGTCACCCTGAGGGGGATGGAGGCCGTGCCCGTCGAGGTGGAGGTCGAGATGACGGGCGGGCTGTTCGCCATCAGCATCGTCGGGCTCCCCGACGTGGCGGTCCGGGAGTCGAGGGAACGGGTCCGGGCCGCCCTGCGGGCCCTGGGCCTCGGTCTGAAGGGGCGGGTCTCGGTGAACCTGGCCCCCGCGGACGTGCCCAAGGAGGGCGCCCTGCTGGACCTGCCCATCGCGCTCTGCATGATGGGGGCCGCCGGGGCGCTCCGTCCCCCGGAGCGGGCCCTCTACATGGGCGAGCTGGCGCTGGACGGCAGGCTGAGGCGCGTCCGCGGGGCCGTTCCCGCCGCCTTCCTGGCGCGGGAGCTGGACCTTCCGCTCTACGTCCCGCGAGAGAACGCGGAGGAGGTCTCCCTGGTCCGGGGCGTCCGGGCCTACTGCGCGGAGACGCTGGGGGAGCTCGCCGCGGTGCTGCGCGGGGAGGCGGCCCCCACCCCGGCGCCCCATGCGGTCATGCCCGAGGAGGACTTTGCCGCGGAGCCCGATTTCGCCGACGTCAAGGGGCAGGCCGCCGCACGGCGCGCCGCCGAGATCGCCGCGGCGGGCCACCACAACCTGCTGCTGATCGGATCGCCCGGGAGCGGAAAGACCCTGATCGCCCGCGCCATGAACGGCATCCTGCCGCCCCTGACGGACGACGAACTGGTCGAGACGCTGCTCGTCCGCAGCACCCTGGGGATGCCCGTCGAGCGGGGGCGGCGAAGGCCGTTCCGGACGGTGCACTTCAGCGCCAGCACCGTCTCCGTCTGCGGCGGGGGCAGCGCCCTGAGGCCGGGAGAGGTGTCGTTGGCCCATCGGGGCGTTCTTTTTCTGGACGAGTTTACGGAGTTTCGGCGCGACCTGACGGAGAGCCTGCGGGCGCCTCTGGAGGACGGACAGATCGTCGTGAGCCGCGCGTCCGGGACCGTCGCCTACCCCTCCCGGGTCCTGCTGGTCCTGGCGGCCAACCCCTGCGCCTGCGGATTCGCGGGCGACCCCGTGGAGAAGTGCGTCTGCTCCGCCGCAGAGCTGGACCGGTACCGGCGCAAGCTCTCCGGCCCCATTCTCGACCGCATCGACCTCCAGATCGCCGTCCCGCGTCTGACGCCGGAGGAGCTGCTCTCCTTCTCCGGCGGGGCCGAGTCCAGCGCCGCCATCCGCTCGCGCGTGGTGCGGGCGCGGGAGGTCCAGCAGAGGCGCTGGGCCCCGTTCGGCCTCTCCTGCAACGCCGAGCTGCCCGAAAAACTGGTGCGGCGCCACCTGGAGCTCTCGGCCGAGTCGCGGGACTACCTTGCCGGGATGGCGGGCCGTCTGAAGCTCTCCGGGCGCGGCATCAGCCGGGTCCTGAAGGTGGCCCGCACCATCGCCGACCTCGCGGGCGAGCCCTCCATCCGCACGCCGCACCTGGCGGAGGCGCTGATGTACCGGCAGGGAAACGCGCCCTGAGGGAGACGTACAGAAGAGAGGAGCCCGGCGCTTCGATGCGCCGGGCTCCTCCATACAGCCTGTTCCTCTCATCCGCAACTTCCGAATGACGTGTCGCCAGGCGTTCGGCGTCCTGTCCGGGCGTTCCCGGACGGATCAGAGCAGGACTCCCCGGCTCAGCCAGGCCCCCAGCGCCGAAAGGGACGTGAAGGCGACGAAGACCAGCTCGCCCCGGCTCATCTCGCCGCGTCGCGGCGACATCTCGAAGACGCGGAACCCGAATCGCCTCCTCCAGGGGACGAACAGGGGGACCTTGCCGCAGCAGGCGTCGCCCAGCACATGAAGCACGCAGCCCAGAAACCAGAAGGCGGCGCACCCCCAGATCGATTCGGGGCTCGCCGCGGCGAGCCCCGAAAGGCTCGGCACCGTGCGCTTCGCCCCCGCGAGGAAACAAAAGAGAAAGCCCGCCAGCCACAGGACGATCCAGTGCGAGCTCCTGCGATGGTGCCGGTTTCGCCCGGCGCCCCAGATCAGGTATTCGACCGTATCGGGAAACGCGCTGCCCAAGAGGCCGAAGAGGGCGGCGGGAAGCGAGCGCGTCAGGGCCCCGATGAGCATGAAGTTCAGCACGCGGTGCCCGGGCCCCGTCATCACATGGCTACCTTCTGCTTGCCGCGCTTCGTCAGGACCTCCAGCTCCTGCACGTCGAGATAGGGATAAGGGGGCTCTCCGTTGTTCAGATCCCGCTCCTGCAGCACCCCGGTGACGCGCACCCAGGCGTTCTCCGGAGGGGCGTCCTTCCCCATGCAGGCGAAGCCGATGGGCATGTCGTCCGGGCCGCAGCAGACGGCGATGCGCACGACGGCGAACTTCTCCGGCCCCTCGCCGAAGTTCTCCGCCGTGATGGGCAGGACGAACCCCTCGTACTGGATGGTCTTGCCCCTGTAGTCGCTCATGTTCATGAAGATGTCCGTGATCATCCCCACAAAAAAGTTCTCGCGGATCACGTAGTCCGGCTTCCCGGACGCATCCGCGGGCAGGACGGCGGCCAGAAGGCACAGGCTCAGCCCAAGGGCTGCGGTGCGCGCCCGTTTCAGTATCCTCATGCAAAACTCCTTTATCATGAAAAAATCCCTTTCCCGCCGCAGGCCTCCGGTCCGCCCGCTCACGCGGTACGCCCCATGAGGCGCGACAGAAGGACGGCCCCGATCAGCGCCGCCACGTTGACGGACACGATGCTGGCGCCCGTGGGCAGGTTCCAGACGAAGGACAGGGCCAGCCCCGCGGCGAAGCAGATCAGCGAGATGCAGGCGGACGTCACGACGAGCGCCCGGAAGCTGCTCACCAGCCTGCGCGCCGTGACCGCCGGAAGGATGATCAGGCTCGATATCAGGAGCGTCCCCATCATCCTCATGCCCAGCACCACCGTGAGGGCGGTGAGGAAGGAGATCAGGAACTGATAGAGCGTGACGTTTATTCCCAGCGACCGCGCGTAGTCCTCGTTGTAGGTGATCAGGAAGAGCCGGTTGTAGAAAAGGATGAACAGGCCCGTGACGAAGAGCGAGAGGGCGACGGAGAGGACGACGTCCTCGTTCGTCATCGCCAGGATGCTGCCGAACATATAGCTGCACACGTCGAGGTTCATCCCGCGCGTCAGCGCCGTGACGAGGACACCGAAGGCCAGGGCGGCCGAGGCCGCGATGCCGATGGCCACGTCGCCGCCGACCCTCCTGCGCTGGCTGACGAACATGATGACGAACGACGCCGCGATGACCAGAGGCGTCGACACGTAGAGCGGCGGCAGGTTGAAGGCCAGGGCCACGGAGAGCGCCGCGAACCCCACCTCGGAGAGCCCGTGGCCGATCAGGGAATAGCGTTTCAGGACCAGGATCACGCCGAGGATGGAGGCGCACAGCGATACCATCACGCCGACGATCAGCGCCCGCGTGACGAAGGGATAGGACAGGACCTCCCAGACCTCTTGAAACGTCATGCCGACACCTCCGAGAGGACCGGCACGCCCTCGGGGTCGAGGATGCCGGAGTCGAGGATGGAGGCCTTCCAGGCCCCGCTGCGCCAGGCATCGGGCGTCCCCACGAAGAGCAGGCGCCGGGCCATGACCGCGACGCGCGACGCGCGCGCGGCGACCTCGTCGAGGTCGTGGGAGACCATCACGATGGTCGTCCGCCGCTCCCGGTTAAGCCGGGCGAGCAGTTCGTAGAACCCGCGCCTGCTGTCGGCGTCCAGCCCCGAGCAGGGCTCGTCCAGGAGGAGCAGCTTCGGCCCGCGGCACATCGCCCGCGCAAGCAGGACGCGCTGCATCTGTCCCCCCGAGAGCTTCCCGATCCGCCGGCCCGCCAGGTCCGATATCTCGAAGGCCGAGAGGGCCGCTGTCGCGGCCTCCTTGTCCGCACGGGTGTAGAACGGGGCGCGCCAGCCCCGGCGCTGGGTCCCGGTCAGCACGATCTCCCAAACCGTCGCGGGAAAGTCGCGGTCCGCCCCCTCGACCTGGGGGACGTAGGCCGCCCCGTCGGGGCCCGTCTCCAGGGCGACGCGTCCCCCCGCCAGGGGGGTCAGGCCCAGGATGCCCCGGATCAGGGTGCTCTTCCCCGATCCGTTGGCCCCCACGATGCAGAAGAACTCCCCCTCGGCGACGTCGAAGGAGACGTCCTCCACCGCGACGATGGAGCCGTACGCGATGGAGACGTGAGAGAGCGTCAGGAGCGCGCCGTCCCCGGAGCGATTCAACGGCCGCCCCTCCTACAGGGTCAGCGCCTGCTCGACGCTGTCCCGGTTGGCCTTCATGATGTCCAGGAAGGTCACGCCCTTCTCGAACTCGTCCTTCGTCAGGTTGTGGGCCGTGCTGAACGTCAGCAGCTTCGCCCCCGTCTGCTCGGCGATGGACTGCGCGACCTTCGGGACGACAAACTCCTCGTGGAAGATGCAGCGAATGTCCTTTTTCCTGATGTACTGGATCACCTGGGCGATGCGCTGAACGCCCGGCTCGCCCTCCGAGGAGCAGGTGTCGTAGGCCGTCACGTAGTTCAGGCCGTAGTGCTTCAGGAAATAAAGGTAGGCGAAGCGTCCCCCGAACACTAGGGTGCGGTGCCGGCCCTTCTTCACGATGGAGGCGAACTCCGCGTCCAGCTCCGCCAGCCGGGCCTTGTACGCCTCGGCGTTCTTCGCGTACAGGTCCGCGTGCTCCGGGTCGGCCGTGCTCAGCCCGGATGCGATGTTGTCCACCATTTTCCGGGCCAGGGAAAGGTCCAGCCAGATGTGCGGATCGTACTCGTGGTGGTGATGGTGCGTGTTCCCGTGCTCGTCGTGATCCTCATGGTCGGGCTCCTTCTGGAGGGCGACCCCCAGGGACGCGTCCACGACGAGCAGCTTTTTGTTGTCCAGGCTCTGGACGATGCGCTCCGCCCAGGGCTCCATATACTTTCCCGTGAACACGAAGACGTCCGCGTCGTTCAGGGTCTTCATGTCGGACGGACGGGGCTCGAAGGTATGGCTCTCCACCCCGGGGGGCAGGAGCATGTGAACGGACGCACGGTCCCCGGCGATCTGCCGGACGAAGTCATACTGCGGGAAAAGGCTGCACACGACCGACAGCTTCCGTTCCTCGGCCCCGGCGCCTCCCGCCGCGGTCAACGCCAAAAGCAGGGCGCAAAGGCCCGCCGCAAACGTTCTTGAAATCCTCAAAATTCGGTAACCTCCCGGAACTGAAAAATTGGAGACGGAACGAACCGTATCCTCCGCACCGGCCCCCACGGACCGGAACGTCTGTGACATGCGCTCAGCCTCGATCCCGCTTGACGCAGCCGGGGCACTTCCCGTAGAGGACGAGCTTGCTCTCGTCGATCGCGAGGGCGTTCTCGTCGGCGAAGCGATGAAAGGCCTCGCGAAGGGGCTCGCTGTCGAAGTGGAGCATCGTCCCGCACGTCTCGCAGAGGAGATGGTAATCCTCCTCCCCCTCCGCCGGATCGCCGAGGTACTCGATCAGCGCCGGGCCGCCCTCGGGGCCGCGGTAGCGCCGCACGCGCCCCGCCTCCTCCAGCTCGGTCAGAAAACGGTAGACCGTCGCCTTGCTGACCGGGGTCCCGGAGCGCTTCAGGCGATCGACGAGCTCGTCCGCCGTCAGGTGAGCGCCCTCCATGCCGCACAGGCACCTCAGGATGGATGCCTTCTGACGGGTGCTCTTGCGCGACTCCGCCGCAGCCGCCAAGGGACCGCCTCCTCTCCGAAATCAAGGTGTGAAACTGAGACGCATAATCAACATCGGGAAGGATAACTCCGCCATGCCGATTTGTCAAGGAGCTTTTGAAAGAAAATTGTGCGCCCCGCCGGTATTTCGGCCCTTATCTTATAATGAGGGGAGGATAGCCATGCCGCGTTCCGGCCCCTCCCGGTTCCGGAGCGCGCGGGGAGGCGGGGAGCATGTTTCACGAGGAGATCGTCCGTTCCTTCGACGGGACGGAGCTTTACCGATGCATCGACGCGCCGGAGCCGTTCCGCGGCACGGTCGTCCTGCTGCATGGCTTGGGAGGGCACTGCCGAAGGTTCGACGAACCCGTCCGCCGGTTCAATGCCGCGGGCTGGAGGGTCGTTCGCTACGATCACCGCGGGCACGGACGGTCCGGGGGCGCCCGGGCCTGCCTGAACGACTACGACGACCTCGTGGTCGACGCGAAATTCATCGCGGGCGCGGCTCGGAGGGACGCGCCGGGCCCCTTGTTCACCTGCGGCTACAGCATGGGGGGGCTGGTCTCCCTCCTCTTGGGCATCCGGTATCCCGAGGGGCTGTCGGGGCAGGTCTTTCTGGGCGCCTGCGCCTGCGAGCTTCCGCTTTACCGCAGCTTCCGCCGGCCCCAGATCGGGAGGATAGCGATGCGGACTTCGCCCTCCGTCGGCTCGGCCCTGCTCAGCAGGGACCCGGACGTGGCGGACGAGTACGACCGGGACCCCTGGGTGCTTCACGCCTTCACCAACAAGCTGCTCTACGAGGTCTTCGTGCGGGGCGTCGACGACCTGACCGCCTCCCTTCACCGCCACGCCCTGCCCTGCCTGACGCTCCACGGGGCCGACGACCGTCTCGTCCCGGTGGAGTCGTCGCGGATCATCCACAGCCGCTCCGCCTCGCCGGACAAGACGCTCGAGATCCTTCCGGGCTGCTACCACGACATCCTGCACGACGCCGCGCGCGACGACGCGATATCGCGCATCGTCGCGTGGATGGAGGGATTCCGGCCGTAAGGTCGCTGCGTCGCCGGGCTCGGGGATTTTATCGGGCCGCGAATGCCGCCTCGATTCCGATCGAGTCCTCCAGGCGGCTTACACAGTTCACGCGCTCTCCGGTCCTTCGCCCGCTGCCCGCAGAGGATTGGGAACTCAACTTTCGCATTAAAGAAGGGCTGTAAAAAAGGAGCTTGCATCTTGCAAACAGGATAACGAGCCAGAAACAAGAAGCGGCATGGAAGCCTTTCGGGTAAAATTGTATTGTCCAAAAACACAATCCCCTGGAGGTCCATGCCATGCACAGCATAACACAAACTATCGCCGTTGAAAATGAAATCTCCTCCATCACGGAGTCCTTCTTCAGCGCCTTCAAACTGGGCTCTCTTCTGAAGCAAAGCGGAGCCTACAAGGCAAAAGGCATTCCGGTGCTCGGAATCTTTCGCCAACTCTTCGAGCTGGCCTTCATCCACAAAAAACTGTTCGAAGCCCTCCGTGCAGGAGGCGCCGTCTTTGCTGCAAAAGACACCTTCTATCGGTTCCTCAACTCCGTGAACATCAACTGGACGCGTTTCACGCTCTTGCTCGCCGAACGCGTTGTCAACGGAAAGCTCGTTTCTCTGACGGATGAAAAGCGGCTCAACGTATTCATCGTGGACGACACAGTCTACGAACGAAACCGTTCGAAGAACGTCGAGCTCCTGAGCCGGGTCTACGATCATTCCAGGAAAGTCTTCGTCCGGGGATTCCGTCTGCTGACTCTCGGCTGGAGTGACGGCAATACGTTTGTACCGGCAGGCTCCTGCCTGCTGGCCTCCGCAGACGGGGACAAGCGCTTCCAGGAAGCTCGCTCCGTGGACAAACGGAGTTGCGGGTATCGGCGATGTCAACTCTCGCAGGGTACGGCTCCCGTTGCCATGATGGAATTGGTCCGCGGAGCACTCGCCGCGGGACTGAAGGCATCTTATGTGCTCTTCGATTCCTGGTTCTCGACGCCCGCGAACATTCTGGCCCTGAAGGAGCTGAAGCTTAACGTCATCGCAATGGTGAAGAAGACGTCGAAAGTCCACTACCTTTACAAGGGCAGGATGCTCCCCGTGACGAAGATTTACGCACAAGAGCCCAAGCGGCGTGGACGTTCGCGTTACCTTCTGTCAGTCGAGGCGGAGCTTCAGTCGCTCCCGGTACGTCTCGTTTTTGTCCGTAACCGAAGGAAGCGGAAAGAGTATCTGGTTCTGCTCTCCACGGATCGTTCTCTTTCGGAGGAGGAGGTAGTACGTCTTTACGGCAAACGTTGGAGTATCGAGGTGTTTTTCAAGACTTGCAAGTCGTTGCTGCGCCTGACAAGGGAATGTCAGTCCATCAGTTATGACGCGATGAGCGCGTGGGTATCCGTGGTGTTCGCGCGTTACGTGATGCTGGCGTACCTGAATCGACTCGATGTGGACGAGCGAACGACGGGAGAGCTGTTTTACAGCGTCTGTGACGAACTTGCGGACATCACGCTGCTGGAAGCCTTTGAGCTTCTGATGAGGGTATGGGGAGAGTATGTTTCGGAGAAGCTGGGGCTGTTGGAAGAAGACCTGAGTGCAATGCTCGAAGTCTTCCTGACCTCTCTTCCGACTCCATTGAGAAATAAACTGAAACTGTCCGCATGAACGGGTTACTTTAGCAATTCGGACTCACTCGATGACCTGATAACAATGCTTTATATCCTAAAATCAGCTGCGAAAGTTGAGTTGGGAATTGAAACAAGCAGGCGACAGCCCCCTTGACTTTTCCGCCCCGTTCGTAACATACTTACACTTGGCTCGCCTTGTCCTGCGGAGCCTCCGGGCGCTTGCACCGGAATTCTCGTTTCTGGAAGAGGAGGATCGCCATGTCCGGTTTTGTCTGACGCTCCGGGCCGCGGTGCACGGGATGCATCGTTCGGTGCGGTTCTTCGCGGGGCGGTCTTTCGTTTAGATGAACGATCCTGGATAGACGATCCGGCAAACGGGCGATTTCGCCTGCCCCTCCCATTTCACCGCACCGTTCGGCGGCCCCCGATGGGGGTCTTCCCTCACTTTTTGCCATTTTTGTCCTGTCCTGCAGGTCTGCGAGCGCTCTGTGCCCGTCGGCACATGGCGTCCTTCGCCGCGTCTTTCGTAACTTCGTAATTTGAGGAGAAAAGGGGTTTTCAAACCATGCACGATATCGATGCGATTCTGGGGAAGATGCGGGAGGCCATTCCCGCCGGTCCGGTGCGGATCAAGGAGGCCGTCGAGGGGGGGCGGAAGGTGGT
>ERZ772917.966-NODE-966-length-18506-cov-4.360251_pt1 | contig 18506 bp, 18 predicted proteins | sample MGYA00511187_ERZ772917 | MGnify/ENA primary metagenome ERZ772917 (study PRJEB29015, sample SAMEA2737925) | human oral metagenome | biome: human oral; feature: human-associated habitat; material: dental | place: China | collected 2012 ... | reverse complement strand
CCAGTTGCCAAGTTGTCTCACATCAAAGCGAGAATTGGCTGGCAAGGATTAACCACGAGTGAGTATCTAGAAAGCGGAACCTACCGATTGGTTGGAGGTACAGATTTCCTTGAGGACGGCTCGATAGATTGGGCAGTGGTACCTTTTGTGAGTAAGTGGAGATACAGCCAGGATCTTAATATTCAACTGCGTCCAAATGATGTGCTCATTACTAAGGACGGGACAATCGGAAAAGTGGCGATCGTAAATGATCTTCCTCACCCTACGACTCTAAACAGTGGAGTATATGTTATTAGGCCCAAAGGCAATGCATATGATCCGAGGTTTATGTTTTGGATGCTTAAATCAAGTGCTTTTGACACGTTTATTAACTCATTGAGTGCTGGATCTACCATTAATCACTTATATCAAAAGGATCTAGTTTCCTTGTCCTTTATGGTTCCTAAAGATTTAGCGGAGCAAACAACAATTGCTAACGTAATGGATGCGACTCAAGATGAGATTAACATCCTCGAAAAACAACTCGAATCTACGAAAGCTATCAAGCAAGGCATGATGCAGGAGCTTTTAAGTGGCCGGACTTGCTTATTGAAGGAGAAATAATAATGTCTGATATTGATCGAGAATGGGCTATTAGCGAACTTTCGAGTTTCATTGCAGCAACCAAAATTATTCGACGTCCATCCCCAGGCATTTTTGCAACGATCAATGTAGGGAGTAGAGAAGAAATTTCTAGCCAGGCCTACGTGGTCGATCGAATTCTTGATGTTGTCTTTCCAAATTGGAAGCAGGAATTTCCTGATCCACGTGCCAATCAATGGAGGGGGTATCATGAGGTAGCTTTACGAGCAAAGACTGCTCTTGAACGGCAGGCAGAGATCGAAGAAAAACTTGGTGACAATTCTCCACACATTGCAGCTTCACAACTTCATCCTTGGATTTGGGAGGGGGCCAGATCGCTGTGGAATTCTGGTCATTTCCGCGAGGCCGTTTCTGCCGCGGTCCGGAAAATAAATGCTGAAACCCAGAACAAAATTGAGCGTCGAGACATTAGTGAGACCGACTTGTTTAAACAGGCGTTTTCTCCTGATCCAGCTCAGGAGGGAAAATCTCGCCTACGCAGAATGAACCCCGACAGCAGTAAGACATATCAGTCTGTACAAAGAGGAGCATGGTCATTTGCCGAGGGAATATTCGCAGGAATTCGTAATCCGCTCAGTCATGAGGCAGAAAACGAGCTGAGTGAGCACGAAGCATTGGAATACCTAGCGGCATTGAGCGTGCTTGCTCGGTGGGTAGATCAATCAACGGTTGAAAAGGCAAGAGGCGAATCATGAGTGACGTAGGACAACGAGAGATTTTCACTCAGAGCAAAGTGATACGTTTGCTGGTTAATAACCTTGGTTACGAATACTTAGGAAACTGGTGCGAACGGGACAACACTAATATCATGGAGTCGTTACTGCAACAAAACCTTGAGGCTCGTGGTTACGATGCCACCCTTATCCGCCGTGCCATTCAGCAGTTCACTAAGGAAGCTTCTCTACCGGCAGGTGGCTCGTTGTATGAAGTGAATCGCAAAGTCTACGGCCTGTTGCGCTATGGCGTGAAGGTGCAACGATCAGCTTCGGAATCTTTTGAAACTGTTTGGCTTATTGATTGGGTGAATCCTTGTACCAACCATTTTGCAGTTGCTGAAGAAGTAACAGTTAAAGGGCATTATACCAAGCGTCCCGACCTGGTTGTTTATGTCAATGGCATTGCTCTCGGTGTTATGGAGCTGAAACGCTCTAAAGTGAGTGTGAGCGAAGGAATCCGTCAGAATATCGGGAACCAGAAACCGGAGTTTATTCGTTCGTTCTTTACTACTGTTCAACTGCTATTTGCCGGAAATGATGTAGAGGGTTTACGCTACGGTGTGATAGATACACCGGAAAAGTATTGGCTGCAGTGGAAAGAAAGTAGCGATGTTCAGGAACCGCTAAATCGTGGCGTGCTTCAGATGCTGGATAAAAGCCGTTTTCTTGAAATTATCCACGACTTCATGGTTTTTGATGCCGGTATTAAGAAGACTTGTCGCCATAACCAGTATTTTGGTGTTCGAGCAGCTCAGGAGCGGATTCAGAAACGTGAGGGTGGTATTATTTGGCATACACAGGGCTCTGGAAAAAGCTTGACGATGGTGTGGTTAGCGAAATGGATCCGAGAGAATCGAGCGAATTCACGGGTGTTGATTATCACGGATCGCACTGAGCTAGATGAGCAAATCACGAAAGTATTTTCTGGTGTTGATGAATCTATTACACGTGCTACTTCTGGTGAGAATTTGTTGGGACTTTTGAATAAAAACCAGCCATGGTTGATGTGCTCATTGGTTCATAAATTTCGCGGCGATAACGAATCAACTAGTGATGATGAAGCATCCAAGTTTCTGCATGAGTTGAAGAAATCGAAGGTACAAGGGTTTGAGCCGAAAGGTGATTTGTTTGTATTTGTCGATGAAGCGCATCGTACTCAAAGTGGCAAGCTTCATGCTGTAATGAAGGGGCTGCTTCCTGATGCAATGTTTATCGGTTTTACAGGCACCCCGTTGTTGAAGAAGGATAAAGCCAAAAGTATTGAGACCTTTGGATCCTACATTCATACCTATAAGTTCGACGAAGCTGTCGAAGATGGTGTTGTTCTTGACCTGCGTTATGAAGCGCGTGATATCAAGCAACGGCTGACGGGGCAGCAGCAGATTGATGAGTGGTTTGATCTTCAGACCAAAGGCATGACCAACTTAACCAAGCATAATTTGAAGAGGCGGTGGGCGACGATCAAGGAAGTGACGTCAGCGGAACCTAGGGTCAGAATGATTGCCCAGGATATCTTGATGGATATGGGTAGGCAGCCACGTCTTCTAGATGGGCGAGGTAACGCTTTGCTGGTATGTTCGAGTGTATATCAAGCCTGTAAGTTTTATGACATTTTCTCTAAGACGTCACTTGCAGGGAAAGTTGCAATTATCACCAGTTATGGGCCGACGGCTGCATCGATCTCTAAGGAAGACTCTGGGGCTGGTCACAACGAGGCTTTGGCGAAGTATGACACATATCGTCGGATGCTGGCAAGCTATTTTCAAGTACCAGAAGATGAGGCAGTAAGTCGAATCAATGATTTTGAGAAAGAGATTAAAGAACAGTTCATCAAGTATCCAGGACAAATGCGACTGCTGATTGTCGTCGACAAGCTTTTGACTGGTTTTGATGCCCCAAGCGCGACGTATCTTTATATTGATAAGAAGATGCAGGATCATGGGTTGTTTCAAGCAATATGTCGTGTCAACCGTTTAGATAGTGATGATAAAAAATATGGTTACATTGTGGATTATCAGGACTTATTCCAGTCCATAAATAAGGTTGTTGATGATTACACTTCCGATGCGTTTGCTGATTATGACAAAGAAGATGTTGACGGATTACTTAAAGACCGCGTCAGGGAGGAGCGCAAGGATCTTGACAAAGCTTTAGAGTACCTTGAGGCGCTGTGCGAGCCGGTAGAGCCGCCGCAAGGCACATTACAGTTTCAACACTATTTTTGTGCAATAGAAAGTGGTAATACTGAGCAACTCAAGGCTAATGAGTCGCGCCGAGTTGATCTATATAAGGGTGTTGCGAGTCTAGTGCAGGCCTTCTCAAATCTTGCTAATCGAATGGATGAGGCAGGGTATTCCGCTATCGAGGAGGAGCGCATCCGCAAGCGAGTGAAATTTTTTGCTGATGTCCGCGATGAAGTCAAACTGGGTGCAGGTGAGAATGTTGACCTAAAGCAATTCGAGGCTGGAATGCGTGCCCTACTTGACACCTATATCATGGCTGATCTGCCGAGGAAACTGGCTACCTTCAATCAGGGTTTAGTTGATCTGATTGCTAAGCAGGGTTTCAGCGTTATTGATCAACTTCCTCCTGGTGTTAAGAAGGATCGGAAGGCGCTCACTGAAACCATTGTCAATAACGTCAGAAAGACGATTGTTGATGAACGAGCAATGAATCCGAAGTATTATGATCAGATGTCAACTCTACTTGATGATTTGATCGAAAAGCGGTGCCAAGAGGCAATTGAATACGAAGAATATCTTGCGAACTTGATTGAAATTACGAAAAAGGTTAGAAGGGGAACTGGTGGGCACGGGAAATATCCGAACTGGGCCACTAGTCAAGCACGACAGGCTTTTGTGGATTTTGCGTGGCCGGAGGGTATTTCGTTTGATATTGAAGATCTATTCAGTGTAATCCAGAATCAGAAGGATCATGGATGGGTTGGTCATCCACAGAAACGAAAAGCGTTGGCAAGAACCATTTATCTGAATTCATCGGGTGAGCTTGAGAAGAGTGTTGTGGAGGAACTTTTGACGTTATTGGAAAGACATCATGAATTCCAGTAGTACATACATGACTGTCAGTGGAATTGAGATTGAGGTTGTTCGTAAGAACATCAAAAATCTTCATATTTCTGTCTATCCTCCTATGGGGCGGGTACGTGTTGCTACCCCGCTTTGGATTGATTGGGATACAGCTCGTCGCGCAGTGATTCAACGTCTTTCATGGATTAAGGGAGAACAAGAGCGCTTTCAGAACGCCCAGCGTCAGACACCTAGAGAAATGGTATCAGGTGAGACACACTATGTTTGGGGAAAACGCTACTTACTGGATGTTTCTAAAAATAGCGGCAATCCAAAGATCGAATTGGCTGGAAGCACTCTATGGCTTTATTCTCCTGAGGATTCTCATGCTGAAGACAGGTTCAATATTCTTGATCGCTGGTATCGGCGTGAATTGAAAAAGCGGTTACCTGCGCTGTTGGCTAGATGGGAGCCAGTTATGGGGGTAAAGGCGAGTAGATATCAAGTTAAGAGGATGAAAACCAAGTGGGGAACATGCAACCCTGATACTGCCGCTCTTTGGTTTAATCCGGAATTGGCCAAAAAAAATCCACGATGTCTCGAATACATTGTGGTCCACGAGCTAACGCATCTATTGGAGCGATCGCACAACAAGCGATTTATCGGGCTGCTGGATCAGTTTTTACCTGATTGGAAAGGGCGTCGTGATGAATTGAATGACGCGCCTTTGGCAGCAGAGAAGTGGTAAATGGTTGGAAATCCTACGAAACCTAACAATCCGTTGGTGGACTTGTTTGGATGTTTGTGTCGAAACCGCCCGACTCTAGATGGGGGTGATGCTCATTATTTCCTAACTTATTTCAGAAAAATGCTTAATTTTGGAGGGATCTCGTGCTGCCATCATCCTTCTCCCGGAAATCTTCGAAGGAACATTCGAATCCGTGTCGCTACAGGCAGCTCAAGGGTACGCAGAAATCTATTAAACTTACCGGCCATGAGCATTCCCCTGACCCTACGACTGCAGCAGGCCATCACGCAGGCCGCCACATCCCACGATGGCCATTACCGGAAAGGCAGCACGAAACCCTACGTCACCCACGTGGTTTCTGTCATGCTCATTGCGTCGGAATGCACCGATGACGAGGACATTCTCATCGCTTGCCTGCTGCACGACATCATGGAAGACCGCCCCGACACCTACAGCTTCGACCAGATGGCCGCCGACTTCGGGCCGCGGGTTGTCGACCTCGTGCAAGGCGTGACGAAAGACTCCACCCTGCCCGACTGGCGGGCACGTGCCGATGCCTACCTGGCACACCTGCGGCAGGCCGGACCCGACGTGGCGCTTATCAGCCTATCCGATAAATACCATAATTTGACCAGCATTCTTGCCGACTATGAGCAGCTTGGCGACACGTTATGGGGGCGGTTCAATGCGGGGAAACCCGACCAACAATGGTGGTACACCATGGTCCTGGCGGCGGCCGAACCCCAGCTGCCGGCCGGCCACCCGCTGGTGGCCCGCTACCGGGAGCAGCTCCAAAAACTACAGGGCCTATAGGGCGGCACTGAGCTGCGTGGCGGCGGCCACGAGATGATCCGCCCAGAGCGCGCCGGGGTGGGGTTTCAGCCGCTCCGCCGGCCCCGAGATCGACAGGGCCGCTACGAACAAACCTTCACCGTTGAACACGGGTGCGGACAGGGAGGCGAGGCCGACTTCGCGTTCGCTAATGGATTCCGCCCAGCCCTGGTCCCGGGCCTCGTCAATGTCTTGCAGGGTGAAGCTGGGGTTTTCCGCCATGATAGTGGCCTTGAGGGCGGGGGAGGAGTAGGCCAAAAATATTTTCGCGGCCGACCCGGCGGTCAGCGGCAGCCGGGAGCCGGTGGGCACCGTGTTTTGCAGGCCACTGGCCGGCTCCTGGGCTGCGATACACACCCGGTGGGCGCCCGCCAACTGGTAGAGCTGAACCGATTCACCCGTATCGGCCATAAGGGCCGCCATGATGGGGGTTGCGGCGTCGACAAGCGTCGTGGCGCTGCGTGCCCCCAGGGACGTGAGCACCGCACCAATGGTCCACCGGCCATCTGTGGTGCGTGTGAGGATATGGTGGGTTTCTAGCGCGCTGGCAAGCCGGTGCGCGGTGGCACGCGGCAGGCTGGTTGCTTCGCATAATTCCGTGAGTGACCGGGGTTTTTCCCCAATGGTGACGAGAATAAGCATCGCCCGGTCTAATACCTTAATTCCACTTGTGGTGGCGGGTGGTGTAATATTTTGTCCCATAGTGTGATATTACCATCTCATAAAATGAGATGACTATGCGGAAGTAGAGGTAACACAATCCATGACCAGCCCCGTGGATTCCCAACCCAAACTCACCCTGGCCGAAAAAGTCTGGCGCGACCACGTCGTCACCCACGGCACCGGTGACGAACCCGACCTTATCTTTATCGACCTCCAACTACTCCACGAAGTAACCTCCCCCCAAGCCTTCGACGGCCTCCGGCTTGCCGGCCGCACCCTCCGGCACCCCGAACTCCACCTCGCCACCGAAGACCACAACGTCCCCACCACCGGCATCAAAACCGGTGACCTGACCGAAATCGCCGACAGCATCTCCCGCACCCAAGTCTCCACCCTGCGGAAAAACTGCGAAGAATTCGGGGTACGCCTCCACGCCATGGGAGACATCAACCAAGGCATCGTCCACCAGGTCGGCCCCCAACTCGGCGCCACCCAACCCGGCATGACCATTGTGTGCGGCGACTCCCACACCTCCACCCACGGCGCATTCGGCGCCATGGCATTCGGCATCGGCACCTCCGAAGTCGAACACGTCATGGCCACCCAAACACTCGCCCTCAAACCATTCAAAACCATGGCCATCAACGTCACCGGGGAACTCCAACCCGGCGTCACGGCCAAAGACCTCATCCTCGCCATCATCGCCAAGATCGGCACCGGCGGTGGGCAAGGACACGTCATCGAATACCGTGGCGAAGCCATCGAAAAACTCTCCATGGAAGCCCGCATGACCATCTGCAACATGTCCATCGAGGCCGGCGCCCGCGCCGGCATGATCGCCCCCGACCAAACCACCTTCGACTACGTTTACGGCCGCGAACTCGCCCCCACCGGCGACGACTGGGACAACGCCGTCGCCTACTGGAAAACCCTCCCCACCGACGAAGACGCCACCTTCGATACCGAAATCACCATCGACGGCTCCGCCCTCACCCCCTTCGTCACCTGGGGCACCAACCCCGGCCAAGGCCTCCCCCTCAACGCGGTTGTGCCCTCACCCGACGACTTCACCAACGAAAACGACAAAAAAGCCGCCGAAAAAGCCCTCACCTACATGGGCCTTACCCCCGGCACCCCCCTGCGGGACATCAAAATCGACACGGTCTTCCTCGGCTCCTGCACCAACGCCCGCATCGAAGACCTCCGCACCGCAGCCCACATCATGAAAGGCCACAAAGTCGCCGACACGGTCCGCATGATGGTCGTGCCCTCCACCACCTTGGTCAAACAACTCGCCGAAGCCGAAGGACTCGACAAAATCTTCACCGAAGCCGGCGCCGACTGGCGCTCCGCCGGCTGCTCCATGTGCCTCGGCATGAACCCCGACCAGCTCAAACCCGGGGAGCGCTCCGCCTCCACCAGCAACCGAAACTTCGAAGGCCGCCAAGGGCCCGGCGGCCGCACCCACCTCGTATCCCCCGAAGTCGCCGCCGCCACCGCCATCATGGGCACCCTCGCATCCCCCGCCGACCTGCCCACCCACACCACCAGCTAAACCACACAAGGAACCATCATGGAAAAATTCACCACCCACACCGGCGTCGGCGTTCCACTCATGCGCTCCAACGTCGACACCGACCAAATCATCCCCGCCGTCTACCTCAAACGTGTCACCCGCACCGGCTTCGACGACGGACTCTTCAACAACTGGCGCACCAACGAACCCGACTTCGTCCTCAACCAAGACGCCTACACCCACGGCACCATCCTCGTCGCCGGCCCCGACTTCGGCACCGGCTCCTCCCGCGAACACGCCGTCTGGGCACTCATGGACTACGGATTCAAAGTCGTCCTCTCCTCCCGATTCGCCGACATCTTCCGTGGCAACGCCGGCAAAGCCGGCCTGCTCGCAGCCCTCATGGACCAACAAGACATCGAACAACTGTGGCAACAGCTCACCGACCAGCCCGGCCTCAGCCTCACAGTCAACCTGGAAGACCGCACCGTCACCTGCGAAAACCACACCTACCGGTTTAATGTGGACGACTACACCCGCTGGCGGCTCATGGAAGGCCTCGACGACATTGGGCTCACCCTCCGCAAAGAAGCCGACATCGAAACCTACGAAGCCCACCGGCCCAGCTTCAAACCAGTCGTCAAATAACCCCACCTAGGGTCGTCGTCAAGCACACTACAACACCGCTAGCGGCGACTCTAAATAATCCGCGCCAGTTAGCGCCCCATCGGTAAACGACAACACCCACACGCTCGCCTTCTTCGCCACCGGCGAATCAATCGGCAGCGTGCCCCGCGCCGACAACCACGCCACCACCTCGGGAATCATCAACCCCTGCGACACAATCACACTCGTCCCACCCAAGCCAATAATCTCCGACACCCGCGCCTGCGACGCCACCAGCTGCGCACACCAACTCGCATCCCCCAACCGGGAATCCGTTACCACCGGCACCCCCACCGCATCCGCCAGCGGGGCAGCGGTTGAAACACACCGATCCGGTTCCGCCGCAAACACCGCCGTCGGACCATACGGCGCCAACATTGATGCCAACGCCTTCGCCTGCCGCACCCCCTTAGCGGTGAGCGGCCGCTTCTCATCCGGCACCCCCTCAGGGCGGGCCGCTTTCGCATGCCGCACCAACAACACCCGCGACGTCACCGGCGTCGCAGTAAGCCGTTTTACCGCCTTCGCCAACACCAGCCGGTCCGTGTCATACGACAACAACTCCCGCGCCGCATCCGCCGACAACCACCGAACCTCATCCACCTCATCATTCGGCACAAACTCCCCACCAACAACCTCAGCAACCCAGTAATACACCACCTTCGTCCGAGGCCCCTTCCCCCCAGACATCTTATCGGGCAGCGGGTACGTCACATGGCCCACCAGCTTCCCCAACCGCACCACAAAACCCGTCTCCTCACTAACCTCCCGCACCGCCGTCACCGGCAACGATTCCCCCGCATCCACCTTCCCCTTCGCCAACGACCAATCGTCATACCCCGGCCGGTGCACACACGCAAACACCCGACCCCCACCATCAGCCGCAGCATTATCGACGCCCATGGCGGCATCGGCACCCGCAGCCCACCGCCACAACACCGCCCCCGCCGCCAACACCGGGCGGGAAAACCCCAACCCCGGATCCGCCGGCACCACCTGAAACCGACCAACCACACCCTGCGGAAAACCCCGACCAACCACAACAACCATCCTTCACTTTTACGCGGAACACAACAACGAACTACCCCTCACCGTAAAACGCCCACCACCAAAACCCCAACCCGGCCCCATGCCAAACCCACCACAACAACCACCCCAACCCCCAAACACCACTAGGCTAATCTTTAAAAGAAACCTTTCACCAACCCCACCACCAAAACACAAAACCTCACAAACAACCAAGGACACAACCGTGCCACACACCACAAACCACCACACACCAGAACACATCGCAGTCATGGGTGCCGGCTCCTGGGGCACCACCCTCGCCAAAGTCTTCGCCGACGCCGGCAGCACCGTCACCATCTGGGCCCGCCGCCCCCAAATAGCCGACACCATCAACACCCACCACCACAACCCCGACTACCTCCCCGGAATCCAACTACCCACCACCCTCACCGCCACCACCAACCCCACCCACGCCCTGGCCAGCGCCACCATCGTCGTCCTCGCAGTACCCAGCCAAACCCTCAGAGACAACCTCGCCACCTGGGCACCCCACATCCCCACAGACGCCACCCTCGTCAGCCTCGCCAAAGGCATCGAAACCGACACCTTCCTCCGCATGAGCCAAGTCATCGCCGACGTCGCCGGTGCCGACCCCAGCCGCATCGCCGTCCTCTCCGGCCCCAACCTCGCCAAAGAAATCGCCCTCCAACAACCCGCCGCCACCGTCATCGCCTGCACCGACGAACACCGCGCCAAACAAGTCCAAGCAGCCGTCGGCGCCCCCTACTTCCGCCCCTACACCAACACCGACGTCATCGGCGCCGAAATCGGCGGCGCCTGCAAAAACGTCATCGCCCTCGCCTGCGGCATGGCCTCCGGCAACGGACTCGGCGAAAACACCCTCGCATCCCTCATCACCCGAGGCCTTGCCGAAATCACCCGCCTCGGCACCACCATGGGCGCCGACCCCCGCACCTTCGCCGGCCTCGCCGGCCTCGGCGACCTCGTAGCCACCTGCTCCTCACCCCTCTCCAGAAACCGCACCTTCGGCTACCGACTCGGCCAAGGCGGCACCCTCGACCAAGCCACCCAAGCAACCAACGGCCAAGTCGCCGAAGGCGTCACCTCCTCCGCCGCCATCAACGCCCTCGCCCACACCCACAACGTCGAAATGCCCATCACCCAGGCCGTTTACGGCGTATGCCACCAAGGACTCGCCGTCAAGGACATGGTGGCAGCACTCATGGGCCGCACCAAAAAATCCGAATAACCCCAGAAGAAAACCCCAGGTAACCCAAACGGCAGCCCCTAGGCAACTGGTACAGTAAAATACTGTGAGTTTGACTACTAAACCGATTAAAATTGCGATCATCTACGGCGGCCGGAGCTCCGAACATTCCGTCTCCTGCATCTCAGCCGGCGCCATCATGAGCCACCTCGACCCGGAAAAATACGAGCTGTACCCCATCGGCATCACCCAACAAGGCACCTGGACAGTGGGGGAGTCCGACCCGGAGAAACTCCGCAGCACAAACGGGGTCATGCCAACCGTCACCCTCACCAAGGAAGTATCACTCGCCGCCGACCCGGCGCGCCGGGGGCAGTTCCGGTTTGCGGACGGTTCGGAGCATGTGACGGTGGATGTGATTTTCCCCGTGTTGCATGGGTTGTATGGGGAAGACGGGACGATTCAAGGGTTGTTTGAATTGTCGGGGGTTCCGTATGTGGGCACGGGGGTGTTGTCGTCGGCGTGCGGCATGGATAAGGAGTATACGAAGAAGCTGTTGGCGGCGGAGGGCCTGCCGGTGGGGAAGGAAGTCATTTTGCGGGGGGAGGAGACGCTCACCCAGGCTGATTGTCAGTTGTTGGGGTTGCCAGTGTATGTGAAGCCGGCTAGGGGGGGATCGTCGATTGGGATTAGCCGGGTGACCCGGTGGGAGGACATGGATGCGGCGTTGCGTGAGGCTCGTCAGTATGACACGAAGGTGATTGTGGAGTCGGAGATTATCGGCGACGAGGTGGAGTGTGGGGTGTTGGAGTACCCGGATGGCACGGTGGTGGCGTCGGTGCCGGCGCAGTTGGTGAACACGTCGGTGGGCCATGAGGGGTTTTATGGGTTTGATGCGAAATATGTTGATGGTGATGTTTCGGCGATGATTCCGGCCCCGCTTGACGACGCGGCGACGCGGCTGATTCAGTCGCTTGCCCGGGAGGCGTTTCAGGCGTTGCAGTGTTCCGGGCTGGCCCGGGTGGATTTCTTTGTGACCCAGGCCGGGCCGGTGCTCAATGAGGTGAACACCATGCCCGGGTTCACACCGATTTCGATGTATCCGCAGGTGTTTGCGGCATCGGGGGTGCCGTATGCCGAGTTGTTGGATGCGCTGATTGCTCGGGCGTTGGCGTAGGGGAGTGCTTGGCTAGGTTGTCGATTTGGGGTTTTTAGGCCGGCCGCGTTTGGGGATTTCCCCAGTGTCTTTGGGGAGGCGGCCGGCTTTGCGGAGGTTTTCGCGCAACATCACCTCTATTTGGGCATTGACGCTGCGCATTTCCTGGTTAGCCCAGGCGGCTATGGCGTTGTAGACGGCTGGGTCGATGCGAAGCGGCACGCTTTTTCGGGGCATGGTTTAGGTATAGAGGGATCCGGTGTTGATGACGGGTTGGGCATTGTTGTCCGAACACAATACCACGAGCAGGTTAGAGACCATGGTGGCGCGGCGTTCCGGGTCGAGGTCGACGATGTCTCGTTCGTCGAGTTGGCTGAGGGCGGTTTCTACCATGGATACGGCGCCGTCAACAATGGTTTCGCGGGCGTCGACGATGGCGGCTGCTTGTTGGCGTTGCAGCATGGATTGGGCGATTTCGGGGGCGTAGGCCAGGCTGGAGATGCGGGTTTCGATGATTTCCAGGCCGGCTATGGTGGCGCGGGCTGCGACTTCTTCGGCGAGTTCGGCGGAAACAATGTCGGTGGATCCGGAGAGTGAGGGGATGGTGGTGGTGTCGGTGGAGTCGTAGGGGTGGGTGGTGGCGACGTGCCGGAGGGCGGATTCGGCTTGGGAGTGGATGAAGTCGTCGACGTTTTCTACGGCGAAGGTGGCTTTGGCGGTGTCGGCGACCTGCCAGACGACGATGGCGCCGATGTTGATGGGGTTGCCGTTGAGGTCGTTGACTTTGATGGTGTTGGTTTCAAAGTTTCGGACTTTGATGCTGACTTTGGTGGGGTTGCTGAGTGGGGGGATGGCCCGGAGTCCGGTGTGGCGGATGGTGCCGATGTAGCGTCCGAAGAATTGGATGACTCGGGTTTCGCCGGGGCTGATGATGCGCACGCTGGTGAGCCCGAGAAGGCTGAGGATGAAGCAGCAGGCGCCGGCCAGTACGAGGGCAACACCCATGGGGACGCTGATGGTGCCGGCGTCGAGTTTGTTGGCGGTGGTGCCGATGAGGAAGATCGCGGGGGCGATGAGGATGATGCTGATGAGGATGATGATGGTGGCGAGCCCGCCTCCCCCGGACCAGGATTCGCGTTCGGTGATGTCGACAGCGGTGCCGCTGTGGCCAACCGGGGTGGCGGTGATGTCTGGGGTGGACATTTGGGGCTCCTAACAAGTGAAGAATTAATCTGATATCACATTATATTAATGTGATATCACTTTTTCAAGACCTTGCTCGTTTCGGCGTCGTCAAGTGTGCCCAGGCTGCGCCTAAAGTTTCGACCGGATTGCCTCGCTCACCTGCACCAATGCGGACTGTGCGGCCGCCTGCGGAGCGGACAGCACCACCACCGGGTGGGCATCTACCGCGTACCACACGGATGCGGTGGTCCCATTGCCCAATGTGGTGTCCTCAAACCAGGGCGTGTCATTGACCTGCGATAATCGGGCCCCTGACTCATAGGTTGTCGGGAACTCCACCCCGCACCGCACCACGATGGGCTCCGCCCCCGGCGCGGTCCACGCCGCTAACTCCGGCGCCCCGGACGGCTGTTTCGCCCGCGAATACTGGGTTCCACCAGCATTAATCGTGGCCGGTAGGGTGGAGAGCAGCCCATCGCATTTCGACGTGTCTTCCCCCTCGGCCGCGGGTAGCTCCGACAGGGGGATCGGTGACCGGTTCGCCGAACCCGCGGGGAGCGCTGCCAGCGCATCGGATAATGTGGTGATTACTTCCGGCATGGAATGCGACTGCAGCGCCTCACCGTCGGCCGTGATCGCCACCACCTTATCCCGATCTGTTGTGTACCATGTTTGCAGCGTGGAGCCGGGAGTGGTGTCTACCACCTGTAACCATTTCGCCCCCGCAACCTCCTCAAGCTGCGACAGGTCCGTGAGCTGTGCGGGCGCCGCCACCCCGCACCGCACGGTGATCTGCCGGAGTGCGGTTTTCCGCCACACCGCCACCCCGGCCGGTGCTGGGTCGGCAATCACCGCCCGCCGCAGCCCAATTACCGTTGTGGGCATGGCCGCGATAAAATCCCCGCATTCCGACGAGTCCGCCGCGGGGGAATCCACCTCGGCGATCGCCACCGGTGTTTGGTGCGCCCGCTCCGCCATCATCCGTGCCCCCACGATTACCCCCACAACCAAAAGTATCGCCAATACTAGGGCGATAATAATAGGAACCTTATTGATACCCTCATTCGCATCATGCATGGAAATCAGTGTAATCTGCGGAAAAACTGGGCCCAAGGTTCCCCAACAATATGTGATATTGAAGACTGCAAGGATGATGTTCGTGACACGCATCGTGAAAAACCCCAACCCCACACTTGCCGACGTCGGTGAACAGGCAGTCATTACCGCTATTGTCGCCCACGCCCCCAGCACCCGAAACGGTGACGATGCGGCGGTCCTCGACCATGCCGCCCCGAACTCTCGCACCGTGATTACCACCGACACTCTGGTCGAAGGCCGCCATTTTCGCCGCGACTGGTCTCACCCCGCCGAGATTGGGCGGAAAGCCATCACCCAAAACTTTGCCGATGTGGAAGCCATGGGGGCCCGGCCCATCGCGGCACTGCTCGCCCTCAGCGCCCCGGGGGACACCCCGCTGGAATTCGTCGCCGACCTGGCCCGCGGCATCAACGAACGGGTCACCGACTACGATGCGGAACTCGTGGGTGGTGACGTCACCGACAATGATCGGATTACCATTGCGGTCACTGGTATTGGTCAACTTGGTGGTTCCCTCCCGCCGCTCCGGCTCGACCAGGCCCGGCCCGGCCAAACCCTCGTCGCCTCCGGGCACATTGGGTATTCCGCCGCCGGCTATGCGCTGCTGAAAAAATTCGGCCGCACGGGTGTTCCGGCCGAGTTTGACCCGATGCTTCGCGCCCACTGTTCCACCATTTTGACCCCCGGCCGCGGGTTCGTGGCCCGCTCCGCCGGTGTGACAGCCATGACCGACAATTCCGACGGGCTCGTCCACGACCTGTATGTCATGGCGAAAAAATCCGCCGTCACCATCAACCTGGATTCCGCCGCCCTGCAACCTGACGATCTGCTTGTTCAGGCCGCTGAGCTGGTAGGGGCCGACCCGTGGGAGTTCATTCTTTCCGGTGGGGAAGACCACACGCTCATCGGTACAACGTTCAGCCCACCACCCACCGGATTCGTAGAAATTGGTACAGTGGTTCGACATAACTCCATGGGTGCCGTCACCCTCGATAGGGCAGCACCCCCCTACACCTACGGATGGGAAAGCTACTGACCGATGACTAACCAGTTCAACCAGCAAGAAGACCTGTTTTCCAGTGCGCAGCAACCACTGACCACCAGCGGGGACTATTTCTCCACCCTCAACATTGACGACTCCTGGCGGCAAGTTCTCGCCCCCATCGCCCCCGACATTAATGCCATGGGGGACTTCCTCGCCGCCGAACAGGCCGCCGGCTACACCATTGCGCCCCCGGAGGAAGACCGGTGGCGGGCCTTCCGCTACCCCTTCGATAAAGTGACCGTCCTCATCGTCGGCCAAGACCCATACCCCACCCCGGGCCACGCCATGGGCCTATCGTTCTCCCTCCGCCCCGAGGTGAAGCCCCTGGCCAAAAGCCTGGTGAACATTTTTGCCGAGCTCCAATCCGACCTTGGCGTCGATCGGCCCAGAAACGGTGACCTCAGCGCCTGGAGTGACCAAGGCGTCATGCTGCTCAACCGAGTCCTCTCCGTTCGCGCCCAAACCGGCGGGGCCGGCTCTCACCGGAAAAAAGGGTGGGAAAAAATCACCGACCATGTCATCGCCTCCCTTGTGAACCGGGGCACTCCACTCGTCGCTATCCTCTGGGGTAAAGATGCCCAATCGCTTAGCCCCCTCCTCTCCGGGCACCCCAATGTGAAACAGATAAAATCCGTGCACCCGTCCCCATTGTCCGCCAGCCGGGGCTTTTTCGGCTCCCGCCCATTTACCACCGCAAACTATTACCTCGGAAAGCTGGGTGCTCCGCAAGTCAACTGGGCGTTGTAAACTACTTTTCTATGGTAAACGTTGAGTATCTGGACGGGCCCGCGTTACATAGGTGGCTCACCCGGGCCGTCGCTGAACTGGTCGCCCGCCGCGCCGAAATCAACAAACTCAACGTTTTCCCCGTCCCCGACGCCGACACCGGCTCAAACATGGCCCACACCATGGAGGCCGCCCTCGCCGAGGTGAATAGTCTTCCGGCAGCCCACCAATGCGATATCACCAAGCTCACGGCGGCCATCGCCGTCGGCGCGGTGAAGGGCGCCCGCGGCAACTCCGGCATGGTGCTGAGCCAAGTCCTCCGCGGGCTCGCCCAATCCGCAGTCTCCGACCGGATCACCGGCCGCACCGTGCAACAAGCACTCACCACGGCCAATAAATTCGTCCACCACGCCATTATCGAACCAGTTGAAGGCACCGTCGTCACCGTCCTGCGGGCCGCCGCCATCGCCGCGAACCAAGCCCCCACCGACTCGCTTATCGACGTGCTCACCGCCGCCACCACCGCAGCCAGCATCGCCCTGGCCAACACCCCCTCCCAACTCGCCGTCCTTCGTGATGCCGGAGTGGTCGACGCCGGCGCCCAAGGCCTCGTCCTCCTCCTCGAAACCATGCTCGATGAAGTAAGCGGCGGCACCATAGAAACCAGCACCAACCCCAGTTTCCAACCACCAAAACCGAAAGCACTTTCGATTAAAGTGGTGGGGACGGCGGCCCCCGGAAGCGTCGACATGTTCACCCAACTCCTCGGCGCCACCCGCATCACCGCCCCCACCAACACCAAATCCAACCCTACCGAGCAGCCGCAACAGGGAAAAACCCCGACCAAACCCCGCAGCCCCTTCGGCCAACCCACCCAACTCGCCCGCCTCTGGAACCACCAACCACCCACCATCGACACCCCACCCACAACCACCACCCGCAACCAGCAAAAACCCCACACCACCACCAACGCTAACCCCACCGTCCCCACCGAAACCACCCGCCCCCGCGTCGACTACCTCGAAGTCATGTTCTTCATCCAAAACGCCGACCTCAACCACGTCCGCGACCAACTCCAACCCCTCGGCGACAGCTTCATCATCGCCCCCATCAGCCCCCACTCCGCCAGCGTCCACATCCACACCCACCAAGCCGGAGCCGTCATCGAAACCGCCCACCACCTCGGAAAAATCACCAACCTCCACATCGAAGCCCTCCCCGAAGCCACCACCACCAGCCACCGCATCATCCTCGCACTCACCCCCACCGGACTCATCACCCACCTCTACCAATCCGCCGGAGCGCTCACCATCAACCCCGGCGACGACATCGTCCTCGACATCGCCGCGGCCGCCCGCGCCAGCGGCGCCACCGAAATCATCCTCCTGCCCAACGGCATGCTCACCACCCACCAACTCGCCAGCATCGAACGCTCCAGCCACGCCTTCGAACAAGCACTCACCATCGTCCCCACCGGCACCATCATCCGCGGACTCGCCGCCCTCGCCGCCTGCAACAACACCCAACCCCTCGCCGTCGACGCCTACACCATGGGCGAAGCCGCCCAAGCCACCCGCACCGCCCGAATCATCACCGACCCCACCACCACCGAAATCCACGCCATCACCAACGACAAAAACCGCCACCCCACCACCCTCTGCACCACCACCACACTCCACCAGGCAATAGCCCACACCCTCACCACCCTCATCGACCCCACCGCCCGCCGCGTCACCATCCTCATCGACGAAACCGCCCCCGAATTCTCCGCCAGCGACCTACCCAAATTCCACGGCGTAGAAATCATCACCTACCGCACCCAAAACCTCGGATCCCTCGCCGAAATCGGAGTCGAATAACCATGCTCAACTGGGAAGACAACCGCAAACTCACAGACCTCCTCCCCGAAAAAGAAGCCAAAACTATTCGCACCACCCTCGGCTACACCACCGCCAAAGAACTCCTCACCCACTACCCCCGCGCCTACGCCACCCACAACGACACCCCCTTCCTCAACCAAGCAAACGACGGCGACATAGTAACCTGCATCGGCGAAATCATCCACACCGCCACCATCCACACCAAAAGAACCACCACCATCTACACCATCACCATCCAAACCACCAACGAACTCATCAAAGCCACCTTCTTCCACGCCAAACCCCACCAAGCCGCCTGGTGCGAACGCACCCTCACCCGCGGCACCACCGCCATCTTCACCGGAAAAATCAAAACCTACCGCGGCGCCCCCC
>ERZ772917.964-NODE-964-length-18536-cov-13.474866_pt1 | contig 18536 bp, 14 predicted proteins | sample MGYA00511187_ERZ772917 | MGnify/ENA primary metagenome ERZ772917 (study PRJEB29015, sample SAMEA2737925) | human oral metagenome | biome: human oral; feature: human-associated habitat; material: dental | place: China | collected 2012 ... | reverse complement strand
GATTTCCTCTCTTGACAGAGGCTATAGAGCTATAGCCAGACTTATCATATTCTGGGAGAGCAGTAATCACGTCGTGGTATTCATCAATGATTGCGTCAATGCCGCGGTAAATATCGCCTTCTAGACTCTGCAGACCTTTCTTGCGGCTGAGCTCGCGCCGGCCGAGCGGGCCTGTTTGCAAAATATCGCCATTTGCCAAAACGATCTCGAGCTGGCTGATAAAGGCGCTTAAATCGCCGTATTTACCGCTAGCCAATCCAGCCAGATTGTCGGCGATAGCTCCGCCAACTGTTCGACGCGCGTCTAGTCCGTCGAGCGGCGGGATGTTAACGCCCTGCAAGCTTAATGCCTGATGTAGAGATCCAACTGTTGCGCCGGGCTGCAAACGAACTAATCGTTGCTTGGCATCATACTCAAAAATATTATTCATATGCCGCGACATATCGACTATCGCCCCGCGGCCAATTGCACCACCTGTAGTTCCGCGGCCTGAACCGCGGGCAGTTATTGCCTGAACATGCCCGCGTTCAGCTAATTGCCACGATAATCGTGCCGTTTTGCGAATATCTTCGGTATTGCGCGGCGCGACGATCATCTCTGGCGCTAAGCTCAATACTCCAGCATCGTTAATATAAGCCTGCCGCACATCGGGCCGGAAGTCAATCTCTCCTAGCAAATGTCCGCGTAGGTAATTAGCAATTTTGCTCATACACCCTCATCTTCATATAAATCTATTTTAGCATAAGCTGCAGTAATTTTTCGCGAATTTGTTAGAAGTTTGCTATAATTATTTGTGCAAGCAAAATGCATGCAATTTGCGTGGTAGTAGTGCATTGCTAGAGCTTGCAAAAGTTCGCGGATGTGGTGGAATTGGTAGACGCGCTAGCCTTAGGAGCTAACAAGCTCGCTTGCCTGTTCTTGTATTTTATAGGGTTAATATAGCCTTTTCTTACTAAAAGAGGAGTCTATTCTTGCAACAGACTCCTCTTTTAGACTCCTTTATTGTTCATAAGGATGTTTTTGCTTGGTCGTTGTCGTTATGTTTATTGTAAATTTTATCGGTTACAGCGAGAAGTGCATTTGATTTTTCTGTTTCGGTTGAGTGAGTATAGATTTGCAAGGTTGTTGTTATTGAAGAATGCCCAAGGATAACTTGTGCATCTTTCGCCGAGACGTTAGCTTCTTTGAGCATTGTAGCAACGCTGTGGCGAATCTCATGAAGCGTTATCTCTTTTAACCCCACTTTTCGAGCAGCATCTTTAAATGTTTTGATAAAGCTTCTACCATCTATCGGGTTGCCTTTTTTAGTAAGGTAGAGAAGTTCGTCGCCGTCTGGATAGAGGCGTCGTTCATATTCTGCTTGCAGCTCCTGTTTTATACTCGGCAAAAGCGGCAAGTCACGAATACTTGCCCTTGTTTTGAGCGAGCCGATTTTTGGCTCATGTCCCACGAGATAAACTTGCTGCCTGATATGTATGGTGTTTTCGTTAAAATCAATGTCTTTCCAGCGCAAGCCAAACGCTTCACCGCGTCGCAATCCATAATGACACATGATAAGGAATAAACCATAGTATGGATGGTCTGTCATAGAGTCAAGAAATGTTCGTATTTCATTAGCAGACCATATTGTATGCGGTTTTGTCGTGTGCTTCGGAGGATCGACAAGGCGTACGACGTTACGATGAACATATTCAAGTTTCATCGCGTCTTGAATAGCGGCAGATAACGTATTTCTTGCAATTTGCTGAGATCGTGTACCAATACCATTCTTTGCCCAGTTTTTAATCATAATCCTGATATGATCTGGTCTCAGGTTGGCAAGGACGACATTGCCGATCTCTGGCATAACATCTTTTTCAAGGTGAAGCCGATGAAGATAATGCGTGCTGTCTTTTACTTTATCAACGTCTATCTCATCTAGCCAATATTCAAGCCATTCTGATACTGTACGTCCATCACGCACAATAGGCGTGCCACGGCTCGCTTCCGCCATCTCCTTCTTCATGCGCCGCAAGACTTCGTTCTTATCCTTTAAGACAATATGTTGGCGTTTTCTTTCTCCATTTGGCAATGTTATATAGAATCGAGCCATCCACCGACCGTCTTTCCGTTTCGTGAGGGAACCTTCGCCTCTAACGCGTCGTCTAGCCGCCATAATAACCATTAGCCTCACTATCTTTTTCAAGTTGAGCGACGAACTCTTGTATTGCCCGCAGACTGATAAGCCTGCGCCCACCAATTTTTACACTCTGCAGTTTATTTGTACGAATGAGTTGATAGATACTCCAATTACTCAGTCCTAATAGACACCTGACATCCTTTAGACTGAGCATTGTTATTGGTAAATTATGCAAAGGGATCTTCATAGCATCTGTATTAACGCTTCTTTGCGGAGTAAAGTCCAGTGGATATTGTGGAATATTACTACAATTGGTCATAGGTCAACTCCTCTTGTCTTCCAGCGATACCATGAGCCACAATACCGTTTAGTTCTGGTAGGGTCGCAACGATAAATATATCTTGATTCTGTATGGCGGGTGGCATGTTTTGAGCAATATGCTTTGTTAATATGTTTCGACGTTTTTCTGTTGGCACAATCCAAAGAACTGCCGGAACGATGTCTTTACTATCTCCGTCTGACGCTACGCTAATAAAATAATCAACATATACTTTACATTTTTCTACAACACGACAAGCTGATTCAGAAGCTAAATCAACTTCAACAAACCACGATATTTTGCTGTCTCCTCTATACGTAACAACAAATAAGTCGGGACGAAGCGAGGTTTCCACTCTATTCTGATAGCTAAAATACTTCCGCCAGCTTTTCTCCTCAATAGCCACTTCGTCAAGTTTAAGGTGGGTATTTTTCATTGCGATCAATTGAAAATATAAGTTTATTTCATTAACCGCGAGTTGATGTTTTATATAATGGGGCTTTAATTTTTTATATGGGCGTAACAAGCTATCGTCGCCTTTTTCTCGTTGAATCTGTTTAAGCGCCAGAAATCCAAGTTTCGATATGCTCCATATCGTTGATGTCGATCCTTTCTCCTGTCCTCCTATGAAACGTTTAACCGATACATCAATTAGTTTGTGTTTATGTAATTTCTGTAAATATCGCGTTACCAAACGAACGCTTGATGTAAATTGCCGAGAAGTGTCATGAAACTTTTTAGCAACCTGTTTTGTTACGAGCACCTTATTTTCATGCAAATACTTAAGAATGGAAATATCATATGTATTGAAAGTGTATTGTCGCTTATTAATATAGAGCGTAGTAGTTGATGAATCTGGAGCTGCTACTACTGATGTCATGAAGAGCCTCCTATGCGGGGTGAGATAGCATGTACCTCATTATGAGGTACAGTCCCACGGTTATTTGTATTATTAACGGGGATGTAAAGAGCCTTTTCGGCTACTGCGAAACGATGGGCGAAACGATACGTTCTCATGTTACATCCCCGAAGTATTAGGTGACAGTGATTGACCTAGTATCGTTTTGGCTGTCTTAGCAACACCAACAAGTGGTTTTGAAAAGCTGATACGACGAAGCTTCTCTTCAATGTCTTCGTATATATTTACTGCCTTGGCCTGTTCTTGATCGACTTCAGCAACGGGTCGACCATACAATTTTAGGCTTTGCTGCTTTATAGTTTCAGCATTGTTAATAGGTTGTGGTTTTGATTTTGTCTTAGCAGAAAGCCAAGTTGTTTGACCTAAACAAAGCGTCTGGACATATACATGATATCGTTTTAGATATTTAAAATCTTCGGGACTTAATATGTTGCACATATTTGCAATTGTTCGAGCGTCAGGATCGTTTAATGAAAAGAACACTTTATGAGCTACATTGGCATCAATACCAGCAAGCAGCTCTTTATCTTTTACTTGGTCTCTATATTGGTGGGCAAGCGTAAAGCCGACTTTATAACTTCGTGCTTGGCTAAGAGCGTCCGCAATATTCATCGGTAGAGCAAGATAGTCTTGCATCTCGTCAACATATACTTTTACGATTGATCGCTTAGCTTCTGGAATTGCTGCTTGCGCTTGCGTTAATGACCAAATCTGAGATAATATAATTGAGCCAAGAAATTTTGCTATTTGTGGTGTTAACATTGATTTATTTAGTGAAACAAGGATGATTTTACGCTTCATAAATAAATCTTTTAAATCGAACTTAGGATTAATCTGACCAATTGTTCGAAGCAGCGGCGGACGCCTCAAAAACTCTCGCAGCTTATTCATCAAAGGGGCAATAATTTCTTGTTGTTTGCGTGGCGTCATCGCCTCGTATTGCTCCCAAAAAGATCCGAGCCCTATCGGGTCTTTTTCTTTTACCTCATCAACGAGTTTGCGTCGAAATACAGGATTCGTAAGAAGAGGAACAAGCATAGCGAGCGACACATCTTGTTTTGTCCGTGTTAATGTTGCTAATGCATTACTAAGGACATCGCCTGTTCGCTGTCCCCATGATGAGCTAAACATTTCACGAAAGACTGCCAGCATGCCGTCGGCAATTGAATCCGGATCGCCCTTTGACGCAAGCGGGTTAATACCAACAACATGGTCTGCCATTGGATCAATGACAACAACATCATCTAGGCGAGACTTATCCATACAAGCGAGGATGTCTGTATTAAGATCGTCTTTTGGGTCGATTACCAAAACACCAAATCCTTGTTTTATATCGTTTAATATCATATTAAGCATCGCCGTGCTTTTACCGACCCCGCTCGGGCCCATAAGAAGTGTATGGCGGAGCGAATGCGCTGGATTAATACCAAATTTAATTCGACGTTTTGGATCGTCGGTTATCGCAAAATATTCTGTCGATTCTGGAATAAGCTGATGTGTTTGAAGTGTTATCGGGTGAACCGGCGGAACAAGCGGGAAATCGTTTTCGCCGTACGGTACTGCCATAAGGCATGAAACTTCTTGGCTTGATAACGCGTACTTCCATATACGAGGACGAATGAGGTTATCTAACTGACGCGTGACATCTTTACCAGAGAACGTCACGTTTGATCCGGCCGTCTCCATCATACGAAGACTGTCTTTTATCTGATCCATAAGGACTAAACTATTTTTAAACCGTTCCACAGTTGTAGCTACGCCTATACGAACTTCTGTTTGGAATCCGTGCATACTATGGCGTTTTTGTAATCCTGCATGCATCTCCGATGATATACGATTTAGCTCAGGCGGAAAGAAAATACGATCCGCTAATCTTGTCGTTGGACTCTCTATATTCTTTGGCACATCAAATGGACGAACTCTCCGGCCAAGCATTACCTGCAAAACAAGGTGCTCGCCTGCCGCTATACTTGCCATGGCAGTTAAGATGCTACGCGAAATCATTGTTGTACGATCAACATTAAGAGCTAAGTTTGGATGGCCAAGTGTAACTTTATCGGCAAAACGAGTCTTCGGACGTAACTTTTCTAGCTCTGATGGACCAAGCTTGATAAGTGATGTACCGTTTGCAAATTGATCAAACGTTCGTTCTAAATGGGCAGCGTAACGAGGGCGAGTTGCAAGCAGATACGATAGCCTATCTTTTTGCGATCTTGTTTCGAACACAATCTCATCAGTTGCTTCATCACTCGCAAGCTTTTCAAGTAATGCTCGCATATGTTCAACTTCTACCGGGCGGCGCCAGTGGATACGATACCATATCCAACCATCTTTACGTTTATTACGATTAAATAGACTCATTGAAAACTCCTTCGTTTTTATAAAATTTTGTAAGGTATAAGCTTTTACTAACTGTTAAAAGCTAGCTAGAATCCTTCAGATTCCATAAAGTTATCAAGCCACATGATGGCGAGAAACATTGCGAGGTAATATAGCACTACGGTCATGGCTGTCACGTTCTGGCAAAGGATACTGGGTATAATGCCAAAAACAACGAGGATGGCTCCTGCGACACCGGTTGTTGTTAAATTTAGGTAGTTGATCAAGTAATTCGTTAGGTGTTTCATAATAAATTTCTCCTTTATTTGAGTTAATAAACCGCTTTGCGTATTGCATAGATCGCTGTTTCATGGTTTACGCCTTTCCAGAGATACGCTTGTCCGATGGTACAGGGTAGCCAAAGTGAGCGAATGAGACATCGCTTGCTATTTCATTGCCCCACACGTGATAGTCACGCTCGCGTCTTCTTGCAAACAATTCAAGCTTCCGACCATTTCCAAGCTTTCCTGAAATTCGTTCAATGATCGCGTATATTTCCTCTGGTTTATGGCTATGATCTTGCAGCGGAGCGAACATCCATGTGGGTTGAGATTTAAATCCCACAGGAGCCTTGCCTCGTGTACCAAGCAGAATGTGTTCTGTTGCATTACGCAAGTAATTACCGAGCGTAAAACGAGGCTTGCACCATGTTAAAACACTTCGAGGCGTATAGCCCCAAGACTCAAGCACCTCAAATCCATGGCGAAGCGTAGCATTTGTAACCCAAAGCCAGCAGTGACTATTCTTAGATGTGACGCTTTTTATCGCGTCTCCCATTCCTTTTATCCGTTCAAGGCTCATCAGGTTATAATGTCGCTCTGCTCCGCGAGTTTTACCTCGTTGTTCTACATCCCATGGTGGATCAGCAACGATGACATCATATGTCGTTCTGTCTTTAGGTAATGTGTCCATACTATTTCCTTCCTTTGAATGTTGGACTTTTTGCGTTATTGCATTTGTCGCATTCAAGTAGCATTAGTACAACACTATTGACAATGTTCGTTAATATTTTTCTATATGACGTTGCTAAACGATAAGACAACCGTTATTAGAGGTAGCTTAATCTAAAAATACGCCCATTGTATATGAACTATACAGGTATATAAATTTGGCAGAATGTCTATTTTGTCCAATTATTAAAGAGCATGAAGAATAAACGTCTAACAGATATGCAGACTCTTCAAAATATGATTCTCGGGCAAATTAAAAAGCCCTTTAAAAGAGCTTTTGATAATACAACGATTCACGACAAAGGAAAAGTGCAGCTAGCGGTGCGAGCATTTTTACGCGATTATTATAGTAACATATTTTTACTATAAAAGCAATATGCTAGTGCTTTAACCTCTGCTTACCGAAGATCGCTATACCCATCACGCTCTTTCGGTTTGTTTTTGTAAGCAGACAAAGACGCAGATCTCATCCTCTGTGCCGCCTGCTATATGTTTTATTTAAATAAACCCTCCATCTGTAAGGGAGCAAAAGATTGTCCCCTACTAGACAACGAAATACAGAAGACTCATGGTCGTTATTAGTTGTCTAAAGCCCAAGGTACACTAGTCGTGAGATTTTTTCAAGAGCAGTTTTTAGGGGTAAATAAAATATGTGACTTCATTTTGAAGTCACATATTACTCTTATAGGTGAAAGTTGCTAGAATGCGCCGTCCTTCGCTTTATCGCCTAGACGATAGCGAACATAATCGCAAGCATCGCCGCTTCTATCCTTTCCGCCAATAGTCCACTCTGTTATATCGAATATATCTAAGCCTTTGTCGTGAAGATATCGCCTACCGTTTTTGTAGTTATAAATTATCGCAACCTCAGATAACGTATTAACAATCCATACAACATCAGATTCTTTACATGATATTGGTGCTACATATGGTTCACCAAATTCTTTGACAATATTTTTATAGTCTACAACCATCGTACCAACTCGCTTCATCTCCTCCATTCTCTTTGCAACGGGAGATCTATGATAGAACTCTTGTTTGTAGTTGCTATAGTTCTTCATAATGTCAAAGATCTGCTCACGCATGAGACCGCTACATTCCTCAACAGCTCTAGTATCGTACATGTTAGTTACCCCGCTAAGACGAACTGCTTCATATCTGTCGAAATTCGCTTTTGTTATATTCATACGAGTTATATTTATCCTTTCTCGAGCTTTATTGCTCGGGTAGTTTGCTATATGCTTAGAGAAGTTTAAGTCAGGTATTGAAACTTAAGGGTTTAATGCCTTGTTTAAACTAACCTAAAGCACTGACATAATAGCTCTAATAGCACAAGATAGCGAGGTAATTTAGGATGAGGTTGGGAGCGATAGGACAAGGATTAGTATGTGTTCACGCTATACATAGAAGATTCTTTAGGAGAAAGTAAAAGTTCAAGAGTGTGATGTTAAGATATATTTCAGATACTGAAATGTTTTATTCTTCTTCTAAATACTTTCGCATCACTACGCAAGCATAACAGTTTTTCATATTGGCATGCTAGTTGTAAGATAGGGTAGTATGATCAGTAGAAGTTACTTACTTGCACATTTAGGGTCAATTAAACTTTTTTGGCGTATACGCCACAGACTCGACTGGTTAAACTTTAGGCGACTGCGCATTGGTTTTCAGACCAAAGACAAGCTTAATACGACTACCATCGAGATACGGTATTGGCGAACGATGACTAAAAGTGTTGCATTTTCTATTGCACTGGCACTGATTGCTAGCTTCGCAATGTATTTATTTGATAAACATTGTCTATCATTTTTCACTGATATAGCTTGGATACGTAATAGTAATGCCGGTAAGTATTTATTACACCCTCTTGACAGTAATGCGTACGTACAAATGCTCGCTACCGTAGCCGGCATCGCTGGTGTGTTTTTAGGTCTTTATTTTACTGCTGTTAGCACGGTTATATCCAATACTTACTCGTATGTCTCTGGTGATATACGAGAACTAATACTTAAAGACAGGCTTGGTAATATCTATGTCAGATTAGTGGCATTCCTAACGGCTTTAGCAGTCGTTCTACTTAGTTTTAGCGCAGTCAAGGTCTCGCCTCCACGCCTAGCTGTACCTTTATTGGCTGTGCTATCGTGTTTGGCAATTTTTGCCTTTGTAAAGCTTGGATCGCGCGCATTTTTCTTGTCCGACCCAACACTCCTCTTCAGTACGTTAGCCAATGAACTACAAAGGTGGGTCAATCAGGCAACATATCGTGGATACCAGTGGCGTAATCCTAGTTTTCAAGAGTATTATCGTAAACAAGCGTTAAGGTCAGCTAACACATTAGTAATGCTGACAGAGATATCCAGCAGTAAAACTGAGCTACATAGTAAATCGCATCCTCTTTTACTAACAAAATTATTAATTTTAGCCGAAACTTATTATAGTAAAAAGCATTTAATACCTACTGATAGCAGGTGGTATGGCAAAAAGTTTAAACATAAACAGTGGTACTTAACCGACAGCACTACCATCGAAATGGCTACTCAAACTAATACTACTTTGCAACCAAATGAAATACCTGACACTACTTGGCTTGAGGATATAATTTTATCTGCAGTACTCAAAGCGATTAAAGCAGATGTAGATCCTGAGGACTATCGATCACTCTATAATAAGACTTCTAGTTTACCGAAGCTTTTTGATGGAATGGGCAAGAATTGGTTCGTTAAAGACGGTAAAAAATGGCACAACAAACTTTCTAAAGACATTTTAGCTATGCTAATTAGTAGTCAGGCTATAGATGAGACTCAAGAAATATACTCAATAGCAGTAATAGACATTTTAGCTAGCTTACCAATATCGCTAGAGCTCGGTTTTATTAAAACGATAAATGAGCTGAACGTGGATAAGCTACGCAGTAAATTAATCAATACTAAATGGTCTCGTAGCAATGCGCCTTATCAATTCTCGCTACCGTCAAATGCTATTCGAGTTTTGGAACAGACTAATGATAGTATCTTATTTGAACGTCAAGCACGTGTACGGCACGGAACGCCAAACTGGTATATTGTCGAGCTTGTTTTTCACGAGTTAGAGCTTGCGATTTACGATCAATGGCAACTACTTATGGGGTTTGTAGAGACGTGGTATGTGGAAACAGGCAAATTATTATCTGACGCAAAAAGATATAAGCAATCTGTTAGTATTTATAATCGAGCTATTGAGCTTGCACGGAAATTGGATCGTCATATTGAAGATATCATCGTCATATTGAAGATATCAAAGAGTTCTCAAGAGCTCTACGTAAAGACATCAAAATTAGTTTTCTAAAGCAAGCCGAATGGAATTGGGATATTGAGCATAAACGAATTGCTAATTTTAGAAATATGGTTATTAAAGGTCAAGCAGAGCTAATTCCGCAACTATTTAACACTAAAGAATTCGATCCTGATATGCCAGACTTTTTTGGTGGTGCAGTACATAGGACTGGCGAGGCTTGTTATGAGGCATTGGAAGCTGGCGATACTGCTAGGTTTAAAGTATTATTTCGACCTTATTTTTTTGGTGTATTGGGTATTTTTGATAGTATTGGACTGCAAATCAAAGATTGGGAAACGTCATCAGCTGTAACTTGGGTGGCAGAGCCGTTACTGGATTTATTCGACATTAGCGGCTACGCATACATATATACCGAATATCACAACAAACCTGAGTTATGGAACGAGTGCAAAGTATTATGGGATACTTACCTTGCCGATACGCCACAGCAATTACAACTATTTGCAGTCATATCAAATTATCACCAATCACATAACTTTATGACTACACTTCGTACAACGTTACGTAATAAGTGGCAAAGAAGACTAGCTAATTTACTGAATAACTTGCCGAGACAAGGTGACTTATCTACCTTCTATTCTCAATCATTAGTGCAACATCAAAGCGAGTTGATATGTCGTATTGCACCATTGAATGTCAACACTCCATCTATGCCGGTAGATGCTATTGATATATTTACGGTTAGCTACTTAATGGTCGTCCCAACAGATACGACTCTTGATTTTGGCGTTAAACAAATCAAAATAGATGTCGTAAATGGTCGCCAGGAGGATAGAAATGCCTAGACTATCACGAGCATATTTTTCTAACGTCAAACAAGACAACTTAGACGGTCTTGCATTTATGTTTACCAGAGATGTACATACTGGTATAATGCCTTTCCGCAACGGACGCACATATCCGTTTACGATAAAATTAGCTAGAAAGAATCAAAGATTAGAAGATCAATTAAAGGAGTTTCTGGATGTAGGTGCTCATGGAAGCAGGAATCAATTAGATGAAACCGTATGGAATATCGTAGATATTTTGTCTCATCGTCTTGCTGGCTTTGGCGATGCTTACCTAGAAATTGTTTACGATAGCGATAAAAGTGGTCTTAATGGTAAAAAACTAGAGTTTTTACCTCATGGTAAGATTGTTAATTTATTCAGCAGGTATATACAGCTAGTACCTGTCAGAGATTGGAAACGCAATGAGAAAAAGTTTTACATTATACCGTCAAATAGAATTTGGCACGTTAAGCTGCCGCGCAAACTAGGCACACCACGACAACATCGCAAAATGCTAAAGCAACTAAGCTTATTGTCAGAGCCAATGCCAAAGTTTGCATTAAAGACTTCAGATACGGGCAATTCTGAAAAATACGATTTTACGGCACACCGCAAAGCCAGGGATATAGCCATAGAGTCTGCTACATCTAGGTGGGGCAGTATTAGTAGCTTAGGCCGAATTGAAGGTACTACGGAGTATTATCAGATTGTCAACGGATTACAAGCTGCTTACTCCAAAGCTTCACTTCGCGAGCATATAATTAACGAGGTAAACAGCCTACTGGCAAGGTTAGGTATAAGAAATAGTTTAAAAGTCACGGGGCTAAAAACATCAGTTGAAATAGATAACGCTATTCAAAAACTAGAGCGTGGCGAAATAGGTTTTACAGACGCCATAAACGCAACAAAAGATTAAACCGCAACAAATTGCAGTACATATATTCTTATGCACGGAGGATGAGAGCCGCATGTTAGTCGTATTTTTTAGATAGATTGTAAAATAAAAAGAGTCTTTAGGGACTCATAGCTCTTATACACTTGGTGAGATTTTACATCCAAGCTCGAACCTATTTTAGTACAAAATGTTAAAAACTGTGAGCCGCGCCACCTAGCACGGCAAGCCGTGCTGCGCCCCGCCCAGAAAACCCTTTGCATATTTTTGTAATTTCCCCCGCCGTGATTTTATTAGAAAAAGGTAAAGAGTGTTCTGGGCGGGTGCGTCTACCGCAAACAGTAGAGGCGGCGCGGCTTTTGTCGGCAAAGCCGACGCGCTTCGCCGCGCACTTACTGCAATAACGATTCTTCTAAAATTGCATAATGATCAGGGAATGTAGATCGCATTAGCTCTAGGAGGTAGCCAATATTTTTCTGCGTTTCTGGCACAAGTGCAGGGTCGAATCCTGATCCAGTAATATGAGATTGATCATTCACAAATTTATATATCGCAGCTTTCTTTTGGGTGTCAAAATTCAGTCGCTCAAGCCTTTTGTATGTACTTTCACTACTTGGTATACGGAACATTAAGAAATTATCGAGAACTTTGCGTGCAATATTGGGCATTTTATATGCGTTAGCTATTGTACCATCCGATTGATAATTATAAATCATATTAAACAGATAGTGGTATTCACTCTCATATTTTTGCAAGTCGGTATCTAGTTTATCTAAAAATGCTTTCCTTGAGCCGTCAGATGTAGAATATCTGTTATTAATCATAAAGTATTGCGCTTCTCTGCCACCGTTATTGCCTTTTTGCCAATTTAAGAGTAACTTTAGAAAATCAAAGTTATGAGTAAGAACAAAAAGTTGCTTTACGCCACTTGTTGCAGTTTTCAAGAACGAAAAAGCTTGGTATTGCGAGTTTGTGTCAAGGCTTGATACCGGGTCGTCGATGACAACAATACCATTATTAACGTCAAAATTTTCATCTTTTAGTTGTACAGTAAAATACACAAAAGCAATAGCTGTTCTTTCGCCCTCACTTAGGCTTTTCGCAACCGTATTGCCCCGCTTCAGTGTATAGCCGCTGCCATCGTCGTTGGTATCAAAAGTTATTTCGGCGTGCCCCAAGAAATTTTTCAGTGATTCATTTAATATACTACAAGCCTTATGCGAAGATGAAACCTTGGACTTATTTGCACCTACCCTCTCATTTAGTCTGCGCAACCCGGGCTTATCTGGAGTTCCTTCAACACCATCAGTCAGCTCTCTTATTTTATTGTCGTGCGCCAAAATATCAGTTTTTAGCGCTTCTACATCATCATATATAGTGCTTAAGTAGTGTGTTTCTATTTGTTTACTGACGGCTAATTTATGCGCATCAAACTCATCAGTCTTTTTATTGTGTAAATCAATTTGCTCGTTAATTTTTGCAATACGCAATAGCAAATCGTCTAGTTTTGGTTGGTCACCAAGATCGAGCTGGGTAGTAGTATGAGCCTTTTTAAATTCAAGTGTTTTTGCAAAATGCTCAATTTCGGTGAGCAGCTTGTCGCGGGCGTCAGTCATAGCTATGCTGCGAGTTTCGTATTCTTCACGTAATTCTTGATAAAGGTTCATTTTATCGACTGGCTGTAGCTGTTGTATTTGCGCGTAGTCCGTGCGTAAATCGTTAAGTACTATGTCGATTTGCTCTTTTAGCTTCTTGTCTGCGTCGTTAAAGTGATTAGCAAGCTCTTTTATACGCTCTTGAGATAGCTTACTACCGCAGAATTCACACTTATCGTTTTTATGTTTTTCATGCAAGGCAACGCCTCGTTCGACCCACTCGGCTATGTCAGTATTAGCCACAAGCCGAGAAATCACATTAGCTTCTACAGTTTTGTTTGCTAGCTTCTGGCTTCTTTCGAAGTTTTTTGTAAGCTGGTTATTTGTGAGGGATATTTTTTGCTGTTTCTCCATTGACTCTTGTGAAATCTCTTGCACTAGCAGCGTGAGTTGCTCGCCTTGCAGTATGCGCTTTTCACAAAGTCCCGCAAAAGCCGCCTCAGCCTCTGGTTTTCTATATGTGCGAGATATCGCTCCGCGGGTATTCTGACCAATGGTACGCGCTATATCGGTAAATAAACGATCTTTTCTCGTTGATTTTTCTTTTTTCTGACGAGTCTCTTCGTTAATCTTAGTGCGAATTATGGATATCTCTTTTTCATCACGTTCAATTTGCGCGATGGCCTCTTGATTCTCCTCACCTAATATAAGAATAGGCTTTGCTTTATTGGCTGTAAAAGACACATTGTCATCTACATACTCTTGGTTGAATACGCGTATCGGTGTAGAAAAAATTTGACCATGTGAGCATGTTGCACCAGCGTCATCTTTTATCTCATATAGTGCAGTCGAAAATTCCTCACAACCACCTGAGTTTAGGCTGGCAAACAATTTTGATAGGGTCGTTTTGCCCGACCCATTCCAGCCGTATATGATATTGTATCGTTTAAATTCTGGTAGAGCTCTTGGGACAACGAAGTCCCTAAAAACTCCGAAATCTTTGATTTTTGTAAACTTCTTAATAACCATAACGCAAGCTAAATTAACGTCAATTCTGTGTCTATATATTATACAACAATCAGAGTTAGATGGCGTTATTATTTGACTTATTTACCACAGAGGATAGATGGGTAGGCTGTGAATATAAGTAATTTGTCATGCTGCGTGATATATTATTGGCAACAACAGTACCCTGTCCACGAAAATACGGCTCAAGTATTGCCAGCGTCTCTCCAGTCGGGAACAATACAGGCAGTATCTGCTCCACAATTCGCTCGTCATCAAACAGTTTACGGAATATACGAAGCGGCAGGTCTTTTATTTCTTCGGCGGATTCTTCGGGGTTGGTGTCAAAATTTACGTTTGGCAAGTCAGGTATGTCGTGTCGCCACTTTTTCAAGTTGATCATTATATCACACCAAATGTTCGGGTAGCCGAGTTGTTCGAACATGTCTTGTCCGTACGATACTGATAGGTTTATACCCCAAGAATCTTGTAATTTTTGCAGTTCCGGCAGATAAAAGTTGCGGTTTTTGACAAGGCTTGGGTCGATAAAATAGAAAAATCCCCACGCCACTTTGTCGCCGTAAATATCGACCAGTGCCTCTAACTTTTTCTCAAAATTACTAATTTGCCCGCGCTTTTTGGTCGAATCATGATCGTCACGCACTTTTTGCTCAATGAACAACACTTTGTTGTCTTTCATGAGTAGCTGGTCAATGTCGAGTGCGTCGCCCTCTTTAGAAATTATTTTTTGCGGTAAAGGCTGCCAGCCTGCATTGACAAAATATTGCTTGATTGCTACTTCAAAAGCGTCGCCAAAACGAATTTCATTTGACTGTAAAAGATTTTGTAGTAATTTAGCCTCTGGCTTGGTTGGGCGAAACAGCCCAACATATCTGTCTGGATATTCGGCAACTTTTCTTATGAGATCGGGTTTTGATTTTGCAAAGATTTTTTCATCAAAAATTTTCTTAAATTCTTCGTAATCAAGCATGGTTTTTCTCCAGATACTTCTGTCGAATTTCGTCAATCAACACACCGTCGATATACCAAAATGTCCAGCCGTTGCATGACGGTTGGTTTTGTAAGACTGCGCCGACTTTGTGAATAGAACCCTCGATATCGCCACTTTTGAGCGAACCGTTGGCGGTAACAACTGCGGAGTATTTGCCGTCTTTGCTGGTGAGTGTAATACCCGCTTTGATGAGTCCAATATCAACCAGTAGACCAAATGCAACACGCGGCGCTTTTGCTTCTAATTTACTCGTAATGAGCGTTTCGTCGAGAGGCGTCGTGTCGGTAAGTCGCTTTTTGGCGACTTTAACGTAGGTGCCGTCGCGTTCAATACCAATGTAAGAACGCCCGAGCTCTTTTGCGGCAACTGCCGTCGTGCCGCTGCCGAGAAATGGGTCAAGCACAATATCGCCTGGCTTTGTAGCTGCATTGATAATTCGGCGAAGCAATGCAAGTGGTTTTTGTGTCGAGTGAGCTTTTTCGCCGTTAATTTTAATCCGCTCTTTACCGCTGCAAATCGGAATTAACCAATCACTGCGCATCTGCTTATCTTCGTTATGGGCTTTCATAGTTTTATAACTAAAAGTCGGCTTTGATTTCTCAGATTTACCAGCCCAGATTAGCGTTTCGTGCGAATTGTTAAAGCGCGTGCCTTTGAAGTTTGGCATAGGATTTGTTTTAATCCAAAGAATATCATTCAAAATCCAGTAATCGAGATCTTGCAAGATTTTACCAACGCGAAAGATATTGTGATAGCTACCAATTACCCAAAGCGAACCGTTGTCCTTGAGGATGCGGCGACACTCGGCAAGCCATTTGGTCGTAAAATTATCATAAGCAGCAAAGCTATCATATTTATCCCAGTCGTCATCAACCGCAGACACTTTCGTATTATTTGGTCGCCACAAATCGCCCTTTAGTTGCAAATTGTATGGCGGATCAGCAAAAACAAGATCAATCGATTTGTCTGGTAGTGTTTTTAATAATTCTATGCAGTCGCCTTGTAATACGACGTTGGTTTCTAGTGATTTTTTACTCATGGACGCCTTTGAGTTTTAAGTTGATTTATCTTGAGTAGAATCCGCGCATAAAAAACGGACACCTACTCTAGGCGTCCAACCAACAATTGGGATTTGAACCAAAAGTTTTTCGAGCAAGTGCCCGTTTTTCTGGTTCAAATACCAAAATACTGGGAAAATCCCTAAAATGTTAATTGTTGGTTGGACTTTTTTATTATATCATTTCTTGCATGCTTACAGAATAAGCACGCAAGAAATCCGCCTATGCCGCCAGAGCAACAGCGCACCCGCCCAGAACACTCTTTACCTTTTTCTAATAAAATCACGGCGGGGGAAATTACAAAAATATGCAAAGGGTTTTCTGGGCGGGGCGCAGCACGGCTTGCCGTGCTAGGTGGCGCGGCTCACAGTTTTTAACATTTTGTACTAAAATAGGTTCGAGCGGAGTTGTAAAATTCCACCAAAAAAGTATTTTTCAGAGAACTCAGGCGCGCCAGCGCCTGTTTTTCTAGTGTTTTGCGTAGCAAAACCCAAATCCCAAAGGGGGGAGAAATTTCTGGGGCAGCCGTAGGCTGCGCCTTTTTGGATTTTAGAATCAGGTTCAATCCTTCTATTTTCACTAATGCCTCCTTTATGGCACTTGGCTCGGCGGTTTTTGCGATTGTATTGAGGTCAGACGCTTGATTTATCCATCGGCGCATAGGTTCAACCCACGCATTAGCGGCAAGCGTTAGCTTGCCGATTTGTTCCTCCAGTGACTTCTTTTCACTCATCAGTTCGGCTTGTTTGGCTTTGTAGGTGATTTGATCAATATCTTGATCTAGGTAGCTGTCTAAAAGTCGCTGTAACTTGCTTTGTAAGCCCTTAATCTGCTCTTGTGCTTGCGAAATAAACACACCAGAGCTTTGTTCGGCTTCCTTTTCGTCCTCGTTCAGCATTATATACAACTCATCAGCCCACGTCTTCGGCAGGGCGTAGCCCTGCAATATTTCTGCTAGTTGGGAGAGCAGCACAGGTTCGGTTACGGCTGGCTCGGTACATTTCATGGTCTTACTTTTGCGTGTGCAGCGATAATACGCATACTCGTGTATATTGCCGTTCTTTTGGTGCTTTATTTTCTTTTCCGCCGTAATTGCCATACCGCACGCGCCGCAACGCAGCAAGTCGCAAAACACTTGCGGCGCAGTTGCGTTCTTCTGTGGGTGGCAACGCCGAGCAAGAACGGTTTGCGCGCAGTCATATAGTTGCTTGCTGATGATTGCAGGGTGTTTGCCTTCGTGGACTTCGCCAGCATATCTAAAATGCCCATAATAAAACGGGTTTGTCAGTATTTTCTTAACTTGGTCTTTGCTCAAGGGTTTTTGCCCTTGGTCATACCGCCCTCGCGGTATAAAAAGTCTGATATATCTTGCATGGTCTTATTACCGCCAGCATACAGTTTAAAGGCCTCTATGATAAGCGGCGCACGCCGCTTATCTACCACGATGCTTTTATGCCGCACATCGTTGATATATCCAATAGGGGCTTTACTGGGGAATTCGCCGCGTCGTATTTTTGGCGCAGTCCGCGCTTGGTGTTTTCGCTCAAGTTGTCTACATAGTACTTACTTTGACTAAATGCCATAGACAGCATAAACTTACCTTGGCTAGTATTCTCAAACCAAAAAGACGGAAATTTGAGTGCGACAAGCAAAGCTTGATCAAGTAAATATATGATGTGCCCACCGTCTACCGAATTGCGAGCAAGTCGGTCAGGATGCCACGACAATACGCCATTGGCTTTGCTGTTCTCAATGTCCAACATCATAGCATTGAACTTATTTCGTCCCGGTGTCTTTGCCGATTTTCTCTCTATCACTGTATCGACAATATGCAAATTATTGTCGGCTGCGTATTTACGCAGCTCGACTAATTGCGCCTCAACGCTCAATACTTGCTTGTCTTCTACATCGGTGCTTTTGCGCACATAGATGATGTATTTTTCTCGGTTTTGCTCTTGCATAATCGCCAACCTTCCCAACTTAAATAGCCGCCTTGGTGCAACCAATCCAAGTAGACTTGAACTGTCCAAGACGGCTATTAAAGCCAAAAAATAACAGTCTACTATTCGGATTGGTTGCACTTTCTATTTTACCGCACTCAGAGCAAAAACCAAACACGCAAGACTTCCATTTGTAAAACCGCCCGTGGCGGCTAAAATCCAAAAAGGCGCAGCCTACGGCTGCC
>ERZ772917.962-NODE-962-length-18549-cov-4.893966_pt1 | contig 18549 bp, 14 predicted proteins | sample MGYA00511187_ERZ772917 | MGnify/ENA primary metagenome ERZ772917 (study PRJEB29015, sample SAMEA2737925) | human oral metagenome | biome: human oral; feature: human-associated habitat; material: dental | place: China | collected 2012 ... | reverse complement strand
CCCTCCCCTCGGGCTACGCACTGGCCGGCGGCGGCTATGGCCCACGAGCGCTCTACCGGGGCGAACTCTTCGGCTTCATGGCCAATGCGCGTATGCAGCTCTTGGCCACGCTGAAGGCCAACAACTGCGGCCGCGATGTGCAGGGCGAAATGGCGCTGCACTACGGCGCCGACGAGCGTGGGGCGAAGGCTGCCGGACAGCTCGCACCCGTGCCGTTCGACATCCCGCAGACCGTGAGGGCCCGCACGCACGATGCGCTGGAGCGTACCGCCTCCCTCAACACGATCCACCGGGCCGGCGCCGACGCCACACTGAAGCTGAACGTGAGCTACACGCGCGACCGAAGGGATTATGAACGCACCGCCACGGACGCCTACCTGACCGACGGCGACGCGATCGTCGTCCGTGAAGACATGACGACGCGTACGGCCGACAATGATCTTGCTGCCGCACTCATCTATGAGCGGAATGCCGACTCGGCCTACATCAAAAACACCACCGGGCTGCACGTCCGCTCCCAGCCCTCACACACGCTCGTCCGCGCCACGCCCGACCTCCGACAGGACTTCCGCTCCGAGCGCCTCGACCTAGCGAACGACCTCTCGCTGATGTGGCGCCGCGGACTGCGCGTCTTCCGACTCCAATCGTCCATCGCCGCAGGCCTTCTGCCCGCCGACCGGCTGACGATCACGGCCGCCGACCTGTCGCCGCGCGCCCAACGCGTCGCCGGCCGATCGCTCTATACGCGCCACGCAACCTCCTTCGTGAAGGGCTTCAACGCCTACGCGAACGTCCGCTTCGACCTGGCTTTGGAGACGGAGCACGACCGCATCGAGACGGATCGCACGGAGGATTCTCTCACCGCTCCTGCCGCCAATCGCAACCACGGCTACCGCCTTGCGCCCCTCGTAACGTCAGCCTACATCTACGCCCGCGGCCCGTTCCACCTCTCGCTCGACTTGCCCCTGCAATACCTCCACCTGCGCTACGCCGACGACGTCCGCGCGGAGACGTTTCGCCACGATCGGCTCTACATCAACCCGCGCCTCAGCCTCAAATACACCGCGACGCCTGCGCTCAACTTCTCCCTCGGGGGCGGGGTGAGCCATGCCACTGGCGACATCCTGTCGTTCGTCCGCAGTCCCATCCGCCGGTCGTACAACCGCGTCGAGGGTGGCGCCTCGGGCATCTTGGCGCACCGCCGCACGGCCAACCTCTCGGCCAGCTACATGTATCGTCACACGATGGAGGGCCTTTTCTCGTCGCTCTTCCTGCGTTACAGCCGCACGCGGCACAATGTGCTCCGAGGGATCAATATCACCCCTGACGGCGCGCTGTCGACGCTCTCGCAGGGTGCCACGACATACACCGATCGCTATGGCGCCGACTTCTATCTGGCCAAGAATGTCCACCCGTGGCACACCACCTTTGCGCTCAACGCTGGCTACACCGCCTACCGCAGCGAGACGCTCCGACAGGGGCGCAGCCTGGCGTATAGCGGCAGCCTGCTGTCGGTCTACCCGACCGTCCACCTGCGCACCCTCGCGTGGCTGTCTGTGCGGGTGCGCGGCATCGTCGAGCGGTCTACCCGCTGGGCCGACTTGCCCGCCGCCAGCGTCGCCGCGCACCTCAACACTTGGGGCGCCGAGGCCGATCTCTCCGTCCTGCCGATCGAAAAGCTGGAACTCTTTTACCGCCTCGACTACCTCTGCCTGCCCGCCGAGGGTGGGCCGCGCGTCGCGCGATGCTTCATGGACGCCGGAGTGCGTTGTCAGCCTGTGCGCCGCGTGGAGTTGGAGCTGACGGTGCAAAACCTTACCAACGCCGACCATTACACCGAGATCCATTATGTGGACGCGGATCTTTTCACCACTTCTTTCCGCTTACGGCCCCTGCACGCCGTCCTGACGCTCAAGGCCGCATTCTAAAGTCTGCCGATAGGGTAGGGACGTGTCGCATACACCCCGATTAGACCCCCCGAACGCTCCGCGCACATCGGCTGGAGCATTTAGACCTCCCGATTTCGGCCGCGCACACTGCGCGAAGCCGATTAGACCCCCTAAATGGCTCCGCGCACATCGGCTGGAGCATTTAGACCCCTCGATTTCGGCCGCGCACACTGCGCGAAGCCGATTAGCCCCCCCCGAACGCTCCGCGCAGCGTGCGCGAAGCATTCAGGGGGTCTAATCGGGGAGCGGGCGATCAGGGCGGACGGCCTATTTGCTCTTCGCTTTCTCGCGGCGGGCGGCCTCTTTCTCGCGTTGTGCCGCTCGACGAGCCGCCTCTTTCTCCTTCAGGCGTTGCTTGTTGGCCTTCTCACGCGCCTTGCGCTCCTTCTCGCGCTGCTTCATGCGTTCGCGAGCCTCCTTCTCTTTCTGCTTGCGCTGCGCCTCGCGCTCCTTGAGCAGCTGTTTGCGTTGCTCGGCGGCCTCTTGGCGTCGCTCGGCCTGAGTCTGCGCCTTCTCCTCCTGCGCCATGCGCGACTTGCGCTCCTCCACTTCGCGACGCTTCTGGAGATACTCTAACGTGATCTCTTTCGGCTTCACGAGCACCGTGTCCGGATCTACTTCAGGCATCACAACCGTGTCCACAGGGGTGAGATCCGACATGGCAGACGTGTCGGCCGAAGTGGCAGGTTCGGTTAAGGCGGTAGTGTCAGTCGGAGTGGAAAGTTCGGTTGAAGTGGTCGTGTCAACAGGAGTGGAGGCGGCGGGATCCGACTTCTTGTTGCGCCGATGACGAACGGACGTGGAGGATGTCTTTTCCTTCTTCTTTTTCTCCGCTTTCGCAGCCTTGGCGGCTTTCTCCTGCTTCTTTTTCTCGGCCTTCTCCGCCTTTTCCCTCTCCTTCTCGGCCTTCGACTTCTTCTCTTTCACCTTCTTCTCCTTTTTCTTTTTGACGGAGGCCGTCGGCTGTTGCTCTACTGACGTTGTGTCGGCGGATGCAACCTCTTCGGGAGTGTCGGGCTGAACAGTGACGGAAGATGACTCCGGCGGAGCGACTGCTTCCGGCTCCGGTTCATCGGTGGAAGGTTCATCCATCGACGGCTCATCAAACACGGGCTCATCGGTGTCTTGCACACGCTCTTTCACCTCATCGGCGGCTTGCTCCACGGCTTTGTCGGCGCGTGCCGCTTCACGTTCGTCGGCCTCCACCTGTGCGCGCCAACGGGCCACCAACTGAGGCGCTTGTCGGCCATAGACTTTGGCGAAAAAGGCCATGTATTCCGAAGGCGATTTGCCGTGCATTAGCGTCTCGTAGTTCGCGTCGGAGATGGGAAAAAAGGAGACGGCACGATCCACCGTGCGGGCGTAACCGTCAGGGGCGTAGATCATGCCGTAGTAATCGAGCACTTGGGCGAGGTCGCTGAAGCCGCTGACGATGAGCATGCCGAAAGAGCCGGCGGACTCGGTGGTGAGGTCGAAGCTCTTGACCTCGAAGTGCGCGAAATTGTAGGCAGCTACGGCGTAGAGCAGGGCGTTGCGATCGACGGCGCCGGCGGGGTAGAGGAGCACCATGCGATGTGGCGACGCGGGTTCGTCGACGAAGGCGCGGGCGGAATCGACGGCGGTGATCTCACCAAACTCGTTGGAGCCGAAACGCAGATCCCACTTCATGCCCGTGAGGCTGCCTTGCACCAAGGCACGGCCGCGAAGAACGCCTTTCAACATCTCGTTCGCCAGCTCTGTCACGTCGGCCGTGGGGAACTTTTCTACGAGCTTCTGCAGGGCTGACTTGAAGGAGGCGGCGTCGCCGGCTTGCACGTAGGTGAGCGCCTCGATGAACATGAATTTGGGCATGAGCGTGGCTAAGGGGTAGGTGCGGCTGAAGTCGCGGAAGCTGCGTCGAACGAACGATGTGTCGCCCGTGAGGTAGCGGTTGTAGGCCTGCTCATAGATGGAATCCTGCACGCGATCCATCATGCGGATATGGTACTCGTAGTTGGGGTCGGCGACGGCGGTGGCGTAGTCGCTGCCGGGGAAGGCTTTCACGAGGCGGTCGCGAGAGCGTGTCTCGAGCGGCTTGTCCTTGTAACGGAGGCCCATGAGGTAGGACTGGAAGTAGTAATCCATGCGATACTTATTCTCCGGGAAGCGTCGCTCCAGCTCCTCGAAGGTTTCGACTGAGAGGGGCATGTTCTCGAGTTTGTCTTTGTAGATCATGCCCATGTTGTAGAGCCCGTCGGCGATGATGACGTTCGAGGCCTCCACGTCTTCGGCCGAGAAGGGGATCTGCTGCAGGTAGTACTCGCGCGACCTGGGGTCGGAGGCGAGGGAGTCGGGGAGGGCGGAGGCGGCGGAGTCACCTGCGGCGATGATGGGGTTGCCGTCGTCGTCAAAGCGCATCGAGTCGGCGGCGAGTGTGCCGTCGTCGGGGGTGGTGAGGGGCATGGCTTTGTCGCGTCGGCGCCAGTCGTCTTGGTTGACGCGCTTGCCCCATCGGTTTTGGAACTGCGTCTTGCCCTGCGCCACGGTTTGTTCGTTATAGAAATAGAAGGTGCTTCCGCTGCCGCCGATCATGGGCATTTGCGGGGTGGCCGGCATGCCCGGACGTTGGTTTGCGAACGCGTTGCCTCGTCCTTGCTGTTCGGCTAAGTATCGCTCCTTGTCGGAGGCTTCGGCGAGGCGTTTTTCTTCGGCTTTGACCTCTTCGATACGCTTGTCGATGAGGGCGAGGCGTTCGGCTTCGGGCATGCGGGCGAGCTCCTGCAGGCTGTCTTGCAGGTGAACTGACTCGACGTGTACGACCAGCTCGTCGAGTACGGCCGAGAGGCGCGCTACGCGCTCATAGTCGTGATACTCGCGCGGCATGGCCGAGAGGGCGCCGCTGAAGCAGGGTTGCGCCTTGACGTAATCTTTTTGTGTGAAATAGATGTCGCCTAATTTGATCTGACAGATGGCCAGGTCGAGGCCGTTCTGCGTGCTTTTTTCTACGCCTTGTTCGTAGGCTTCGACGGCTCGGGTGGTGTCGCGGCGGCTCATGTAGACGTCGCCGATGGCCATGAAGACTTGGTCGAGGTAATTCTTGTTTTTGTCGCTCTTGGACATGCGCCGAAGCATGGTGAGGACTTGTTGCCAACGCGATGGGGGGAGAACTTCGGCCTGGCGGATGCGGGCGGCGAACTCAAGCTCGTAGGGGGGGCTGGCGGAGGCGACACGGCCGAACTCGCGGTAGGCCTCGTCGTTGCGTCCGGTCTCGGCCAGGAGTTGCCCCAGGAGGTAACGAAAGCGTGTGCGTTGGAGGCGATTGCGTTCGGTGTCGATCACCTTGCGCAGGGCGGGGATGGCTTGCTCCGTGCGGTTGCTCTTGACGAGGTAGTCGGCGTAGACGCGGTCATAGGCGCGGCGATTGGCGGCGGGGAAGCCGTTTTTTTCGATTCGCTCGAGGGCGGATTCGGTCTCGTAGAGCCAGCCCATCTCGGCGTAGCAGCGGGCGCGCCCGATCTGTGCGGCGGTAGCGACTTCGGGTTCGGTGGCATAGTGGCGGGCGATGTAGGAGTAGGTGGCGGCGGCCTGGAGGAAGTCGCCGTTGTAGAACTGGCCGTCGGCGACGAGCATCCAGCAGTGTTTCAGAAAGGGGTTGTACTCCTCGCGGTTTATCAGTGCGCGCCAACGTGCGTCGTCAGCGCGGCCGGCTTTGCGTTGGGGTTTCTTGCGGATGGAGTGTTGCTTGATGGCTTTGTTGCCCTTCAGTATGGCGCGGTCGAAGGGGCCACCGGGCGCCTGCTTGTCCTTGGGTAGGGCGCTGACGGGGTACATGAGTATGCGCTCGGTGTAGTTCTCGTGGTAGCTGTTTTGCATTGCTTCGAGTTGCTCGTCGAAGGATGTTTTGCCGTTGAAATAGGTGTTGTAACGCGCCGTGAAGGCGTGCCAACGGCGTGTGCCGGCGGTGTTCTTTTTTGTGCTGCATGCCACGGCGGTCAGCAGCAGGGCAGCGATGCCGAGGAGGGTGATGGGGTAAAATCTTTTCACGTTTCCGGAGTCGTGGGGGTTGAATTGCATGAATAACTGATCGCGTGCGCGTTTATTGTTAGGGAGGATTCAGCCCGTCTTGCGGCCCGTCTATCGGGTGTCTGAAGGTTTCAATGATGACCGTTCTGGAATTATATCTCTGTCTATAAACTATGGGATTCTATATATATGGCTCAAGTATTCATCTATAGATGATTAGATGCTAAATATATAGATAACTTCTTCTTTCATAGAAGATGGGATTCTAAATATATAGTTTAAGTCTCTATCTATAGACGATGAGATGCTAAATATATAGTTCAATAACTCGTCTATAGACGATAAGATTCTAAATATGTAGTTTAATCCTCCATCTATAGACGATAAGATGCTATACATTCATCTTATATCTTCGTCCGTAAACGACAAGATTCTAAACATACAGATAATCTCTTCGTTTATAGATGAAGCAATCAAATAGATATAATTTATACCTTTGTCCATAGACAAAGAAGATTTAGGATAAATAGTAAGAAGAAAAAATCATGAAGGATTTAGTTGCTTGCACTCCCGGCCGTCTGCAGCAGATGGAGTTTATCACCATGATGCGCGAGACGGTGGATCATATCGAGACAAAGGCTGCCACACTGCTCGAGAAAGACGCGCCACTGAAGCGCTACACGCTGGCGCTCAAGGCAGGAACTGATGCGCTGGAAGAGGTCACGCGCAACCCGCAACAACGACCCGAAACGGCCGTTGCACGATCAAAAAATCGCGAACGCAAACTGGCCATTAGTCGTTTTGGACTCCGATTTAAGGTCTACAGACTGTCAGCCGACGAGTCCGAACGTGGAGCCTACGAGGCGCTGAGGATCGTGTGGAAAAAGCATCGCCTGCTCTATCTGTTCAACGTCGCTCAGCTGACGGGCACCACGGATAACTTCCTGAACGACCTGACGAAAGAGCCTTTCAAAGCGGCCGTCGAGAAGCTCAACCTGCAAGCGGATGTGGAGGCGATCCGCACGGCCAACGAGGCTTATCGCACCCGTGCAGCCCTGCTCCGCGCACGCCAAGCCGAACGTATTCCGTCAGATGTGGGAGCCATGCGCCGCACCCAAACGGCGGACTACACGACGCTTTGTCTCTACGTGGCCGTCATGGCCGACGCTTACCCCGAAGTGGAGGTGTGGAGTGCGATCCTCAGTGGACTCAACGTCATCCGCAAGCATTTCGCCGAAATCCTCACACGACGCGCCGGCGCTCGTCAGGCGAAAAAGAAGGAGCAGGAGGCCGAGAAGTAAGAAGCTCCTTCCCCAAATCCCGATAACAAAAAAGATCCCCCGGACGAAGAGGTTTTGCGCCTCTCCAGGTCCGGGGGATTGTTGTTTATCGACCGCTATCAGCTCGGTCACTTCTTGATGAGGTTCATGAACTCCTCGCGGGTCTGCCAATGAAAATCATTCTGGGAGGATCTTGAGCCTCTTTAAGCGATCTATTTCTCTCATGTATGCAATTTGAATTACGGCTGGAATCATTACACGATAAGCTGGCCCCGCTATATCTATAACTGTCCATAGTCCCATAGCAATCCATCCGGCTGGACCAACAAAAATGGACGCAACTCGAGTTAGGGTTGCATTTGCGGCAAGTGTCAACCCTCTTCCCAAAACAAATCTTACCATATTGTTGACTATAGCCAGAGTCAACTGGTAACTTCCAAAAGCGCCGTGTCGAAAAGCGGCCATTAAAGCCGTAATGGTAGCTTGACGAGAAAAGCCTTTTGAATTTTGAAAGACATTTCCGGATGTATCACCGACCTCCTTTACCAATTCCTTCAATTCTTCGTCTGAGGCGTTCTCCAATGTGTCTTCTAATAGTTTTTCGAGAAGTGCTCTTTCTATAGCTTCATCAGAATCATTAGAGTCAAATTTCGCTTTAAGCCTCTTTGCTACTTTTCGAAGAATACGAGAATATGGTACACCTTCTCCACGTATTATATTAGCAAACGTATTTCCTCCAAAATGCTCCAATTCGTCTATTAAGTCGGGTAAGAAAGCACGAATGTTATGAGGGTAGTTAGCTTTGTAACGATCCGTAATGGTGAGGGTTTCGGTTGTTCTCGGATATCCTTTTCTATCTAATGTAATGATGTCCGTTAGAACTTTGAGGTCGTCATTCGACGCGTTGTCGAGAAAACTTAGCGACTTATCCATGCTGATATATGTTTATGATGTTGATGCTATGATAGACAGTAGATACTTGAACTTGTATTCCTTGCTTATTTCTTGATGAGGTTCATGAACTCCTCGCGGGTCTGAACCTGCTGGAAGACGCCGGTGAAGTCCGACGTGGTGGTGAGGGAGTTCTGCTTCTCCACGCCGCGCATTTGCATGCACATGTGCTGCGCCTCGACGACGACCATGACGCCGAGCGGATTGAGGGTCTTCTGTATGCACTCCTTGATTTGGAGCGTGAGGCGCTCCTGTATCTGCAGGCGATGGGAGAAGATGTCGACCACACGGGGAATCTTGCTCAGGCCGGTGATGTATCGGCGGGGGATGTAGGCCACGTGCACCTTACCGAAGAAGGGCAGGATGTGGTGCTCGCAGAGGGAGAAGAAGTCGATGTCCTTGACGATTACCATCTGCTTGTAGTCCTCCTCCTGAAACATGGCCGAGGTGAGCACCGCCGTGGGGTCTTCGTCGTATCCACGCAGGAGGAATTGCATGGCTTTGGCCACGCGCATAGGGGTCTTTTGGAGGCCTTCGCGGTCAGGGTCTTCACCCAACAGGGTGATGATGTCGCGGTAGTTGCGGCAGAGCGCTTCGCGAGCTTCAAGCAACTCGGGGGTATCCTTGAGTGATTTCATTTGTTACCGGAGCTTGTCTTGGGGAGGTCGGCGTGAACGATTTTCATGCCTCGATAGGAGGGGAAAGTCTTGCGCAGGCGATCTCTCATATAAGAGGCTTCCTCATAGGTGGCAAACTCGCCGACGTAGAGCTTCCAAACGGGAGCCTTAAAGTTGGGGTAGACATTGACTTTGGGAAAGGCGCGCTTGATCTGCGCCTCCATCGTCTTAACATCCTGCTTGGATTGGCGCTGGTTGTTTCCGGAATAGACCTGTACGCGATAGACGTGGCCTTCGGGATTCTCCATAGCGACAATCTCGCTGTTGTCAGGTTCTTTTTCGGTGGCTGAGGCGGTGTTCTTGCTTGTGGACTCGGACTTTTCAGAATTGCTATCGCCCTTCTCGGCGGGTTGGGTGGCAGCGCCGACGAGTTTGCGTATGGCGTCGGACTGGTGGATGGTGACGGTGCCGTAATTGGGCGCCTTGCGTGCCAATTCGTCGAAGATGGAGTTTTGTGCCGTCAGCATACCGCCGCAGCAAAGCAAGAGGCATAGCCAGAGGTATCGTTTCATGATGGTGCGTTTATGTGTGAGAGATTGATGGACATGAATATCCCCCCACCTTTCTCCGGCGCTAAAGGAGAGTATGGTACAAAAGACGCGCCGGTTGAGGCGAGGGGATGAGGGATTCTCAGAATGCTTCGATGATGGGAATAAACTTCTCGACCGAGAGAGAGGCTCCGCCGATGAGTCCGCCGTCCACATCAGGGTTGGCGAAGAGCTCGCGAGCATTGCCGGCGTTGCAGCTGCCGCCGTAAAGGATGGAGGTGGCATCGGCCACGTCAGCACCGTATTTGGCGGCGATAGTTTGGCGGATATGTGCGTGGATCTCCTGTGCCTGTTCGGCGGTGGCAGTCTTGCCGGTGCCAATGGCCCAAACGGGTTCGTAGGCAAGGATGAGTAGGCCGAAGTCTTCAGCCGTGAGATCGAAGAGGGATTCGCGGATCTGCGCGTCTACCACGTCGAAGTGTTTACCGGCTTCACGTTCGGCCAGCACTTCGCCGACGCAAAAGATGGGCGTAAGGCCGTTGGCCAGCGCCAAGCCGACTTTCTCTTTAAGGATCTCTGGGGTCTCGTGGTAGTAGGCGCGACGTTCGGAGTGCCCAATAATAACGTAGCGCGCGCCGGTGGAGGCGATCATGGCGGCGGAGACTTCACCGGTGTAAGCACCTTTCTCTTTGTCGGCGCAGTTTTCTGCAGCGACGCCGATGCGTGTCAAGTCGACGGCCGCGGCTACGGAGGCGAGGTGGGTGAAGGGAGTTCCGAGTATGACGTCGCAGTGGAGCGTTTTGCCTCTCAGCGCTTCGTCGATGCCTTTAGCTAAGGCCAGTCCTTCGGGCAGGTTGGTGTTCATTTTCCAGTTGCCTGCAACAATATGCTTTCTCATATCTGTTCGTTTTTTACGTGTTGTATTTCTTTCTGTTTATGGGCTCTATCCCAGCCCCAAAGCAGGAGCAAAGGTAAGACAAAAGCGAGGATTGAACAGGTTCGGGAGCGGCTTGCGGAGTGGTGGGTGAGGGTGCCGGCGTCGATGGAAGCCTGCAGTTTGTCGGGGGTTGGGATGTCGTTGTGGTGCCACTTTCCGAGGATGGTTCCCTGCTTCATGAGGACGAGTCCGGGATTGGATCGGATGATGGTTTTGAGCAGCACATCGTCAGCGGTGAGGAAGGGGATATCGAGGCCGGTGTGGGCGACCCATTCGCGGCTTTTCGCTTCGGCGGAGGCGGTGACGCCGTAGAGGGTCAAGCTGTGCGCACGGGCATATTCCATCACCTCTTCTATTTGCGCGATGTGCGCCTCGGAGGCCTGTTCTATGTGGGGGGCGATGAGCAGCAGGACGGGGTTCGGGTCGGCGAAGAGAGACTCGGCCAGATTATCGCCCGTCTCATTGTACAGGTCGAAAGAGGAGACGATGGGGACGAATCCGGGCTTGACGAGTCGGGCGTCGATGTAGGTCCAGGTGGAGTCACCAGCGGGGGCATCCTCGAGCTTGAATTCCTTCTGCACCCCGTCTTTTTCATAGATGAAGACGTACTCGTCTTGCGGGGCGTCGGCGGGGATCTCCATCAGCTTGGGAATGTTGGCGCCGACCTTGTAGGGACGGAAGTCGATGATGGGCAGGTGACTGTAGTTCCAGTAACAGAAGCCGATGCAGAAGGCAAAGGAGAAACCGGCAACGAGGCTATGGACACGTCCGGTGTAGCACGGCGTGAGGCGCTTGCAGTAGATGAAAGCGATGATGGCGGCGGCGGAGAGGATGATGTTTTTGTAGAACGTCTGCCAGTTGGTGATGATCAGTGCATCGCCGAAGCAGCCACAGTCTGGAACGGGATTGTAGAGCGCCAAGTAGAGCGTCACGGGGGTCATGATGGCCATGAAGAGGAGTATGCCGAGTGTGGAGAATCGGCGGTGGACGCCAAGCAGGACGCAGACTCCGAGCATGAACTCGAAGGCGATCATGGCAAACGACAATGTGACGTCAGACCACTGTGCGTGTCCGAGGCCGAAGGCAGTGAAGTAGTCGCCCATTTTGATGATGGTTCCTTCCGGATCGATGGCTTTGACGGTGCCGGAGAAGATGAAGGTGAGGCCTAAGAAAAGCCGACTGAGTTCAGCGATGAGCTTAATAACGATGTCTTTACGCATGATCTATTTCTTCTGTTGAGAGTTTGATGATCCCGAAGAGGGCGTAATTCACAATGTCCATATAGTTAGCGCCGATGCCTTCGGAGACGGCCACCTGACCGCGATTGTCCTCGATCTCCTTGACGCGACTCAGCTTCATGAGAATCAGGTCGGTGTAGGAGGCGACACGCATGCTGCGCCAAGCCTCACCGTAGTCATGGTTTTTGGCAAGCATGAGCGTGGTGGTGGTTCGCATGTGCGCATCGTAGAGCGAGAGTGCTTGCGCGGCATCCATGTCTGGGGTGTCGGCGGCGGAGAGTTCGAGCTGTATCAACCCGACGATGCCGTAGTTGGCAATAGCGATGAACTCGGGGCGAATGCCTTCGGCGACGTGCCGACTGTCCTCTCCAATGGTTTCGAGGGTACGGATGCGTTTGGCTTTGATGAAGAGTTGATCCGTGACTGAGGCGGGGCGCATGATGCGCCAAGAGGGGCCGTAGTCGGCGAGCTTGGCCGCGAAGATGACGCGGCAGTCTGCGATGGCAGCCGCGAATTGTTGCTCTGTCTTTGACATGTCTATAAACAAAAAGAGGTGCACCCGCTACCGACGGATATGGTTATCGTCAGTAAACGGGTGCACCGTGTGCGTGTTAGTTAATGTGCTATTCTTATGAGCAACGCAGCGAACGTCCGACTTTCACTTTAGAGGTGGTGCGGAGGCCGTTGATGCGGCAAAGTTGCGAAACGGAGATTCCGTGCCGACGTGCGATGGAGCGGAGAGTGTCTCCTTTCCTTACGCGATAGTAAACGTGCTTGCGAGCGGAAGCGGCTTTACGTCCGACGCTTATTCTCTGTGAGGTTTGCGTGGCTACTGCCGAGGCATTGTCGACAGCTTCGGCTTCGTCGGTGTATTGCGTATTATCTGCTTCGGTGCGGGCGGCGATAGCCTGACGAACGACGGGCTCGTTATTCTTGTCGAGCATGATTTTGCGTTCGGCGCGGTAGCAGATGCTTTGTCCCTGCTTCAGCGGTGTGGTCGGGCGGATGTTGTTCAGTTTGCAGAGTGCATCGACGGTGGTGCCGTGTTGAAGGGCTATGGACATGAGTGTTTCTTCACCTTCTACCTGATGGTAGGCTGCGGGGCGAACTACGGTGCGTTCGCCGGCGGTTGTGGTGGTCGATGCTACGGATTCATCGTCGGTGGTGACGGTGCGTTTGGGCGTGGTGATATACATCTTGCCGCAACGGAGGGTTTGTCCGACGCGCAGACGGGATTTACTTCTGAGGCCGTTGAGGCGGCAGAGTTCGGCTACCGAGATGCGGTGTTTGCGGGCGATCATGGCGATCGATTCTCCGCGCCTTACGCGGTGGTAGACGATGCGTTCAGAGGTAGATGTATAGACATTGACGTTGCGACGGAAGGTGTTTTTCCGGATGACGTAGAAGTCGCGGTGGGGCGTGCCGTTTGTAAAGTCGATGATTTCATGTGGATTGAAGGCTTCACCCAAGAATCGGGTTTCAAAGTGGAGGTGCGGACCTGTGGAGCGTCCGGTGGATCCTCCGAGGCCGATGGGTTGTCCGGCCAGTACGATTTGGTTTTCTCCAACGAGGAATCCGGAGAGGTGTCCGTAAACGGTTTCAAGGCCGTTGGGGTGTCTGATGACGAGGTAGTTACCATAACCTCCACGCTCGAAGTTCCGGATTCTGACTTTCCCGCTGAAGGCTGCGCGCACCGTATCGCCCATATTGAGGTCAAGATCGATTCCGCGATGCATCCAGCGACGACGTATGCCGTAATCTGAGTTGACTTTCAGGCGTTTTCCGACGGGACATACGAATGATGAACAGTCGACCCTGAATGAATCGGGGAAGGGAATGTTTTTACTGCGAAACGGGTTCACCCAGCGTGTATCCCAGCTGGAGGCGTAAAGTTCATCGGCCGGGAAGCGCAATTCCTCGCTACGGAGCAATTCTTCCTGTGTGGCGTACGTGACGGGGGCTAATTTGTCCGACGTCATTTTCTTTTTTGTCACATCGATGTGACCGGCGATCAGTTCCGACGCCCGGCGTTCTAACGTCCGGGAGCGCACGGTTTGTTGCGTGCGTGTCTGCCACCTTTTGTTGTGTGCCCTTTGCCCATAGCTACCCATCGAGAAAAGGGCGAAACAGCACAAGACACTGACATTTCGTAATACATTCATAGTTAATCGTCTTCTAAAAAAAAGCGGCCAAATGTCTGTATTACAAGTATACCGGCCAAAAAAACGGGCTCCAAAAGGCTTTCGGAAGGCTTCGGAAAGGTGTGGGTGACGGAGGTATTTGGTTTGTTTTCAATGAAATAGGTAGACAGCACGTTTTGCTACAGATTTCATTTTTTATACGCTTCAAAACGACCCTTACAGATGGATTTGATAAGCAAAATAGGGCATTTGATCATCATTCGGAGGTATTGGATCACCTTCTCACAAGACGATACAGGCCTCGATGGGTGTTTCGGACATATATAGAGGGATTGTGGACATCAACAATGGGGTTCCCGACCTCAACGATGAGGTCGAGAGTCCCAACAAAGCGCTTTATGAGTCTGCCGACGGGGTGTCGGACAGCGTGCTTTTAGTAGTCCTCGACTTCGTCCGATTAAAGAACTGCTTCAGCTCTTTGTCTTTCACTTCGTAACCGGGCGTAGCCGTCTGTCGTTTGTAGCTGGTATAGGAATAATCGTCGAGCGCAGCCCGGTAATTGTGTAGAAATCGTGGAGCGTCCTGGCATTGTTGAAGCCGTTGAGGATGCGCTGCAGACGCAGCATATAGCCTTCGAAATGGCTGAATAGGGGAGGATAAAATAGTTGGATATAAATATTGGTGATAATAATGCAGCAGGAAGCAGTAGCAAATAGCGCTCCCCACTTCCTACTACCTATCATAATATATAGCGCTCACGACTCGATCTTGTTCATCATCTTGATCGTGGCCTTGATGGCGGCTTCCGTTTGGTCAGCATCGAGGCCGCGGGTCTTAAACTCGGAGTCGTTGTGCCTCCAAGTGATGATCGTTTGAACGAAGGCATCGGTGCGGCCGCCGGGCGGGATGGTCACGGCGTAGTTGGTGAGCATGGGGAAGGGTCGTCCGAGCGACTTGTAGATCTTGCGGAGGGCACGGACGAAGGCGTCATACTGGCCGTCGCCACTGGCCGTCTCCTCGTAGGTTTGGCCGTCAATCTCGATTTTGAGGGTGGCCACAGGGCGGAGACCTTGCGCCAGGGAGAGAGAGTAGTTGAGGATGCGGATGCGGTTGCCGTGGATGTTGTGGCGGAGCACGTCGGAGACGATGTAGGGGAGGTCTTCCTGGGTCAGGAGCTCCTTCTTGTCGCCTAACTCCACGACGCGCTCGGTCACTTTGCGCATGGTCTCTTCGTCCAACTCAATGCCGAGCGCCTCGAGGTTCTTGCGGATGTTGGCGCGACCAGAGGTTTTGCCCAAAGCATACTCGCGGATGCGGCCGAAACGCTCGGGAACGAGGCTGTTGAAGTAGAGGTTGTTCTTAGCGTCACCGTCGGCATGCACGCCCGCACACTGGGTGAAGACGTTCTCGCCAGCGATGGGTTGGTTGGGAGCAATGTGTATGCCGGAGTAAGTCTCGACGCTTTTGCTGACGCGATAAATGCCAGCCTCGCGGATGGCGGTGCGGCGGTGGAGTTGGTCGTGGATGACGGCCACGGTGCTGCTGAGGGTGGCGTTGCCGGCACGCTCGCCAAGACCGTTGATGGTGACGTGGACGCCGCGGACACCGGCGCGAAGGGCCATGTAGGTGTTGGCTACGGCCAAGCCATAGTCGTTGTGGGCGTGGAAGTCGAAGTGGAGGTCGGGATAACGGTCGGTCATTTGGCGGCAGTAGTCGAAGGCGTTCTCGGGATTGAGGATGCCTAAGGTGTCGGGCAACATGAAGCGACGAACGGGCAGGTGACGGAGGGAGTCGAGGAAAAAGCGGACGTAATCCGGGCTGTCCTTCATGCCGTTGGACCAATCTTCGAGGTAGAGGTTCACGGTGACGCCGGCGTCGGCAGCACGGCAGACCTCGTCGGTAATGTCGGCGACGTGCTGCTCGGGGGATTTGCGGAGCTGCCCCGTAAGATGACGCAAGGAACCTTTGCAAAGGAGGTTCATGGTGCGGCAGCCGGCTTCACGTATCCAGTCGAGGGAGCGGCCACCGTCGATGAAACCGAGTACCTCGAGGCGGTCAAGGTAACCGGCATTTTCAGCCCACTGAGCTATGCCGCGAACGGACTCTAATTCGCCATCGGAAACACGAGCGGAGGCAATCTCGATGCGATCCACGTTAAGTTCCTTGACGAGCAACCGGGCGATGTTCTTCTTCTCATGCGCGGTGAAAGAAACGCCGTTGGTCTGCTCACCGTCGCGCAGGGTGGTGTCCATGATTTCGATCATGGGCTCGGAGGAGGGGATGTGAGTCATGCTTTACTGCTTTTGTTCGTAGGTCTCGATCAGGGAACGGTTCTCGAGCAAGAAATCAATGTCGTCGAGGCCGTTCATGAGGCAATGTTTCTTGTAGTTGTTGATCTCGAAGTGCTCGCGCTCGCCGGTGGAGAGGAGGGTGATGGTCTGGGCGGGAAGATCGACCTCTACTTCGGTCTTGGGATCGGACTCGATGGCGGTGAAAAGACGCGCCAAAAAACCTTCGGTGACGACAACGGGCAGGACGCCGTTGTTGAGTTCGTTCTGCTTATGTATGTCGGCAAAGAAGCTGGAAACTACGACGCGGAACCCGTAGCCGGCAATGGCCCAGGCGGCGTGCTCACGACTGGAGCCGCTGCCGAAGTTGCGCCCGGCAACGAGAATGCGAGCACCGGAATAAACGGGATTGTTGAGGACAAAGGAGGGGATGCGCTGACCCTGCTTGTCGTAACGCCAATCGTAGAAGAGATTGTCGCCGAAGCCTTCTTTGGTGGTGGCCTTGAGGAAACGGGCGGGGATGATCTGGTCGGTGTCGACGTTCTCGAGGGGGAGGGGTACGCAGGTGCTGCGGAGAAGGGTGAATTTTTCGTTCATGTTTTATGAAGAGTTATGCAGCCTTGCGGCTGCGGGAGTTATGGGCTGTGCCCGGGGTATTATGCAGCCTTGCGGCTGTGGGTAGTTGTGGGATGAACCTGAGGGTGTTAAGCGGCCTTGCAGAGCAGGTGGTTACGGCTTTGCGATCAGGGAATCATGCGCCTTTGGCACGGCAGTAGGGGTGCTTCTTTAGATAATCCGGTGGTCGCGGATTTGTCGCCGAGGAGGCGATGTAGTGAAGAGTAGATTCGTTCTACTATCTCTAACTGCTTAGAAACCTAAAGAGGTGCCGCTATCACTTGCTGAGACAAGCGTATTACTGCCGGTTCGCTTGCCGATCAGGGCATCAGGGTGCGGGGATCGGTGACGACGCCGGTGATGGCAGCTGCCGCGGCAACCAATGGACCGGCCAGCAGGGTGCGAGAACCGGGTCCTTGACGGCCCTCGAAGTTGCGATTCGAGGTGGAGATGGCGTATTTGCCAGCGGGTATCTTGTCGTCGTTCATCGCTAAGCAGGCGGAGCAACCGGGCTGACGAAGTTCAAAGCCGGCGTCAGTGAAGATCTTGTCCAATCCTTCGCTGCGGATCTGTGCATCCACCATCCAGCTGCCGGGCACGAGCCAAGCGATCACGTCGGGTGCCTTGCGTTTGCCTTTAACTAACGAGGCGAAGGCGCGAAAATCTTCGATGCGGCCATTGGTGCAGGATCCGCAGAAGACGTAGTCCACTGGCATGCCGAGGAGGCGACTGCCGGGCGTGAGGCCCATATAGTCCAAAGAGCGGCAATAAGAGGTGCGGCTGCTCTCCGGCATGCTGTCGGCGGTGGGTATTGTGTGGGTGATGCCCATGCCCATTCCGGGGTTGGTACCGTAGGTGATCATGGGCTCGATGTCGGCGGCGTCGAAGTGGACTTCGCTGTCGAAGGTGGCGTCGTCGTCACTGCGGAGGGTGCGCCAATGAGCGACGGCACGATCCCACGCCTCGCCCTGAGGGGCGTACTCTCGGCTACGGAGGTACTCGAAGGTGGTGTCGTCGGGGGCGATCATGCCTCCGCGGGCACCCATCTCAATGGATAAGTTGCAGAGCGTGAGCCGACCTTCCATCGTCAGGCTGCGGACGGCTGAGCCGGCGTACTCCACGAAGTATCCCGTGGCGCCGCCTGTGGTCATGCGTGAGATGACGTAGAGGGCAAGATCCTTGGCGGTGACACCGGGTCCGGGCAAGCCGTCGATGGTGATGCGCATGGTCTTAGGTCGTTGCTGCAGGATGCACTGAGAAGCAAGTGCCATCTCGACCTCGCTGGTGCCGATTCCAAAGGCCACCGCACCCATTGCACCGTGCGTGGAGGTATGACTGTCGCCACAGACGATGGTCATGCCGGGAAGTGTGAGCCCGCGCTCGGGACCGACGACGTGGATGATACCGTTCTTGGGATGCATCATGCCGAAGTGAGTTATGCCGAAGTCTGCCGCGTTCTTGGCCAGAGTGTCGACCTGGGTACGGGATATGGGATCTTCGATGGGTTTGTCCTGATCGTGGGTGGGGGTGTTGTGGTCGGGCATGCAGAAGACGCGGTCGGGGCGGAAGACGCGTAGGCCGCGGCGACGCAGGCCGGCAAAGGCTTGGGGGCTGGTGACCTCGTGGCAGTAAAGTCGATCGATATAAAGCTGTGTGGGGCCGTCGGGTACGGTCTGCACCACGTGGGCGTCCCATATTTTGTCGAAAAGGGTGTTCATAATTAGGGGGTTGTAAGTTGATGTTGAGGGGTGGTAAATAAAAAGTTAGGGGGTTGTAAGTGGATGTGGGGAGATGAAATGTGAAAATTCGGGGAATAAGTCGTGGAGAATTAGAGCGAACCGGTGTCGCCTGCCGCCGTAGGAATGTATGGCTTACGACTCATCTATAATGGGTGCATGGCCGGACATCTGAAGGGCATTGCCCCCCGACCCCCTACCTTCTTTTCTTCCCTTGATGGAAGAAAAGAAGGCAAAAGAAGATCAA